>Ga0114951_10006137_pt1 | contig 10758 bp, 7 predicted proteins | sample AM7aDNAmetaG_FD_88677 | JGI IMG/M metagenome (GOLD analysis project Ga0114951, IMG submission 88677) | Freshwater microbial communities from Finland to study Microbial Dark Matter (Phase II) - AM7a DNA metaG | ecosystem: Environmental > Aquatic > Freshwater > Lake | place: Finland: Lake Alinen... | reverse complement strand
GGGAATTTTTGATATTTTTAACGCTGGCAATGATGAGAATAAATATAAAGGTATTACATTATCGCCCGATGTTGATGTTGCTTTGCAAAAACAATTAATCGATCATGGCCGCGCTTCAGAAATAAATACGATGACACCTTCTTACGTTGCTAAGTCGATGACACCGGAAGCAGTTGATACGGCCAACGCTTCAATCAAACAAGTTTCTAGCGCTAACAGCACTCCAGCTATCCAAGCTTTCGATACCACTAAAGTTAATCCTGGTGATGTTGTTAATGCTGCTAACCAGGTAAGGGGCGATATCACTCACATCGTGGCTGATACTCCTATCTTTGGCGTCCAACCGGCTTATGCTCCAGCCGAAGAAAATCAACCAGGTAATTTACCGTCACTAGAAAAAGACTACAAAAATAGTTTGTCATACCAATATCTTCATAAGGAAAATTTAGCCAAGGAAGGTTTTGTTTCCGGGATTAGCGGCGGAATTATTAAGCCGGCCAATGAAGCGCCGACTAGCGTGGCCGATAAAGTTATCAGCGGTATTTCAAATGTCGCTGGCTCCGCAGTTCTGATTGGCAAAATAAGTGAAGGATTTGGCGCTCTAGCAGCCGGTGACGCGACGATTGGCGCTTTAATGACTAAATACCCAACTATGGCAAAACTAGCCAGCAACATCGCTGGTTTTGATATTTATGGCCAGCTTGATCCTGATCAGAAAAATCGCTTTGCTAAACTAGCACAGGACACAGCGCTTGCTATCCCATTTACTTTTTTAGGAAATATAAAAAATGCTGCCTATTCTATCCCGGCTTCTTTCGGTTTAGGTTATGGAATTGCTAAACTTGGTGGCGCTTCCGATGAAGACGCTATCATTCAAGGTGGTATCTTATCAGTCCTGGACGCCAGCTCTCGCTTCGGCGGAAACGGAATTCATAACGTTGATAAAGTTACCAGTGAAAATTTACTTCGAAAAGAAGCTATCGATACTTTCAATAAATACTCTGACGTTAAGGTAAATGAAAAATCTTCCCCTGAAGATATCCAGGCTGCCTATCGATCAGCGGCTCGTAATACTCACCCTGATTTAAACGGTGGTGAAGACGCGGCCATTAAATCAGTCAACTTTGCTAATGAAGTTTTAAATCCAAAAACGCAAGCTGCTTATCAAGAGAAGCCGGCAGAAACTCCTGTCGCAAATTCACAAGATAAACAAGTTTTTGAAACGGCCGTTGCCGACCTTCAAAGATCTAAGGGAGATGTGCCTGATGTTTATAGTGCGGCCGTGGCTGAAGCAAAAAGAACGGTTGATGTGCCAGTTGAAGCAACACCAAATATAAATGAAACTCCAAAGGCTTTATATCATCAAACTAATTATGATGTTGAAGCTATAAAAGAAAATGGTTTCGTTCCAGGTAAAAATAGTGTCTTCGGTGAAGCTGCTTTCTTCGGTGAAAAAGCCAATGATACTTATGGCAATAGTGTCATCGTGATTAAACCGGAAGATTATAATTTAAAAAAGATTGGCACCGTAGCCGAACAACAAAAGTTTATCAAAGAGCAAGGAGCTACTAACCTAGCTAATGCTGTCCGAGCTGAAGGAAAATATGACGGTTTCTTAATTCCTAATCCTGAAGGCAATGTTGTTGGTATCACTAACACGGAAAAATTAAACCAAGAATTAAAAGCGCAACAATACGTTACGACTGATGAAGCCAGGGCGATGAGTAAGAATTTTAAATTCATCGAAGATCTTAAACTTCCAGTTGTGACCGTTGATAAAATTTTAACCCCACAAGGAAAAGAAGCTTTTGGTAAATACTATAAAGGCGTTATTTCTTTTATTGAAAATCCCCACAAAACAACTTTACCGCATGAAGCCACCCACGCTTTTATGGATCTGATGATGAATGATAAACAAAAAACTAATGTCATCAATGAAGTCAAGCGTCGCTATGCCGGGAAGAAGTTTAATGACAAGCAAGCTGAAGAACAGTTGGCTGAAGATTTTGCTAAATACTACACGGCTAAATATGATAACCCGGAAAAAGCAAAGGCTCCTTCAAATAAATTGAAGCAGTTATTCGATTGGCTAATTGATCAGTTTAAAAAATTGTTTGGTAAAGGTGATATCATCGATAACTTTTATAAAGATATTGAAACTAGCCGTCCTGGTATTATTAAGCGCGAACAGATAAGACAGCGTTTATCTAAAGGCGCCTATGATGTCGCTTCAGTCCAGCAAGAAAATTATCAGAAGCCTGATGAACTGACGACTAAATTTTTAGAAAACGTTGATGTAAAAAATCGTGAAGTTTCTAGTTATGAATTCTTAAAGAATTTGCTGAAGTCAAAATCACTTCCACTTAAAGAAATTGAACGTAATTTAATTGATCACATTTTAGATGATCAGTTTAAAGATGATAAAAAAATAAACATGTCTGACTTCCGTGACGCTGTGAAGTCTGAACTATTGCCACTTAAAGTTATTGAAAGTGATACCTATGCTGACTATGGATCTACCGCTTTAGAAATGAGCGATGAATTTGATCACACGACTGACATTTATAATTCACCATTTGACCACGGTTATGGTGGTTACTTCAGTCAAGATTTCGAACATAATATTCCTAAGGATAGTTTAGAAATAAAAGAAATACCAGGCGAGAATAAATGGGCTATCTTGAAAAAAGGTCAAGAACTTACTGAAGAAAATATTGCTGAAAGTGTTTATCATATTGCTTCTTCAGAAGAAGACGCTAAACGTTGGATAGAAGATAAAACACATTACGCTACTTCAGTCGATGTTGGTCGATCAGGTCTTTTTGGACATACTCGTATTTGGAAAGCGACTGATAATTTTTCAAAAGATTTTGGTATTCGTTACGTTGCTGAAGTGCAGTCTGACGCCTTCCAAAATGAACACGTAAATAATACTGAAGAAAATATTAAAGAGCAGAGCAACTTAGCAAGGACTGATCAGATGTATATTGACGCATGGCAAAAAGCAAAAACTTCTTTTTCTAAAATTACTGATGAAACTTCCCTAGAAGAAAAAGGTAATATTAGAAATTCATTGCGACAAGAATTTCCTACACTTGCCGCCTTTGATATTTTTACGGCTGGAACTCCAAAAGAAATAAATGATAATATTAATGAGCGACTTGGTTATTTTAAAAATCAATTGGCTCATCATAGCGGAAGATTAAAAGAATTGCAGAACCAAGATATCAGTAAAAATGAAACTAATTTTTTCCAATATAAGAATGTCTGGCACGAACGTTTAATTCGGGAAGAAATTAGACGTGCGGCTATGGACGGCGATAAATCAGTTCGCTTCCCTACTCCTTATACAATTGCAAAAATTGAAGGTTATCTTAGCGCTGACGGACAGATACCCGAAGGGACAAGTATAGGTAACACTTTCGAATATGGTGGCCAGGATTATATTTTGTTAAAAGATAACAATGATTACATGGGCGAAAACACTGGTGTTTCTGCTCCTTATAGTGACGTCCGGGCGATCAATGATTACAATACTTTAAGACAGGAAGATTTTGATAGTGAACTAAATGATTTAATCGAAGAAATAAAATCATCTGATGATATCACCGATATTTATAACTTAAATAATTTTGGTGAATTGGACGCTAAAGAATTAAAATCATTAAAGAAAAAAGTTGATAATGACGAAGATGTTTCTGACGTGCTAGAACCAGTTGTCGATAAAATTTTAGATGATAGATACACTGACGCTGAAAGTTATGCTGAATATTGGAATGACGCAGGTGGTGAAGAACATAGTTTTGCTACCGATGATGATCGAGTTATTATTTTAAATAAAAATGATAACGTTGAAACATTTGGTATTGGTGGAAACAATGAAGATAAAACCGACTTTAATTACGAAGAAGATCTTGACGGCTCTGAACAAAAAACTGTCGCTCGCTTCTATGATAAACAGGTTGGCCGCTATCTTGCTAAGTTACGTAAGCAAAACTTCCGTATCGTTACTGATGATAATGGTTATGATTGGTATGAAACTGATATTCTTCCTGAAGATAAAACAGCGGTTGAAGCATTCCAAGTTAAGAAGGCGGACGAACCAACAATTAAAACTGGCCGTGAAGTTGTCAAGTATGTTGATGAAATTGAAAAGCAAAAGGCTGAAGATTTTGGTGACGATGAAATGACCGGTATCGATGATTATCTGAAGGGAATTATTAAACAACAAAACTACGAACTTAAACAAGTTAGTATTGATAGCTTAATTAGCCAGGATAAAGACCTAGCTGAATATGTTTCCAACGGCGAAGATAGATACGCTTCAGAAGGCGGAAGTGATCTAGCCTTACCAATTGTCGTCGGCTATTGGAAACCTGCTACAATCGAAGATTTGGGCGTCCTGGACGGTTATAATAGGGTGCTTGCCAATAAGCTTGCCGGAAATAAATATATTGAAGCGTTTGTGGCAAAACCTGATATCAGTAAATTCACCGGGGCGGAACTTTTAAATCGATTGAAGGCTGGCACAATGGCCGGAAAACAAGAGTTATCTGAATATGGAATTAACACGGTTGGCGCAACTTATGGTATGGCCGATGTCTTTACTGTTGAAGGACACCCGGTAGCGGCCGCTTCTTGGTTTGAAGACGCTTTGGCCGGATTTGCAGTCCATAAAGATTTTCAACATAAGGGCGTTGCTTCAGGATTACTTACTCGTTGGGCTGAACAAGACGGTGGTAAATTAAAAGTTTACGATCCTAATGAAAGAATGACTGCATTATTAAATACTCTTGGCACCGTTTCTGAAGCCGACGGCGAAGGAAATGTAGTCTTAACTTTAGACGCTAAATTTCAATCGATGACGCCAGGACAAATGGCTGATTTAGAATATCGCCGGGAACAAGAAAATAATAAAAGAATGAACGCTGAAGTTGCTAGAGAAGAAAATATCATATCAGCTCGTGAAGCAAATTTATCTTTTGTTAGTCCTGAAAAAGAAATGGGATATGCTAACTTTAAAAAACTGGCCGCACGTCGTCCTTGGGTATTAGATAGCCAAACTGATGACAGCGCATTGAAGAATAGATTACCGGCAATCGATGTCGATAACTATTTATTCCAGGGAGCTAGGGATATTTCCAATAATGAATTGCTTGAACAATTTAAAGATAGATACTTCCAGGAAACTGAACTTAAAGATTTGGTTAAACAAAAAACACCGACTGAAGAATTAGCGATTTCTAAACGAGCTGTTGAAAAAATTGTTAAATCTGAAACTATTGGAAGAAAACCAAATCTTAAACAAGCTTTAAATGTTGCTATGGGATTAGAACGTCCGGTTAGAATATCGATGAAGGAAACTACTTTATTAAAAAAGAAAATTCGTGATATTGCACGTGGCGTTAAAATGGGAAGGTCTGATATGCGCGCTGCCTTGAATGAAGCTTTTTCTGCGAAGTTGTATGAGATAAAACAAATACGACGAGCAATTATTGCTTACGCTAATGACTTGCCTATTTCTGAACGTGGCCAATTACTCAATACTGTTGGAATGGCTCACACTATGACTGATTTAGCTAAGGCATTTGCGAAGATAGACGCCGCGCTTGAAAGTTCTGAATTTAGAAGTGAATTAAGTGATATTAAAAAAACGGCCGCCAAATTAAAAAAGGCTATGGCAACCGGGCGTGGTATTGCAGTTGATTATCAAAAGCAAATTGCTGATATCCTGGACGATTATAATTTGAAAAATCCAACCGCTTCGACTATTGAAAAATTAAATGGATTATCTGATTACATCGCACGCAACCCGGAAATAAATATATCCGATCACTTAGTTAAAAGACTTGATATACTGAAGCGAAAAAATCCTAAAGATCTAACCGTCGAAGACTTAAAAGATTTGAATGATTTACTTGGCCGCCTATGGTCGCTTGGTGAATTAAAAATGAAACTTAAAACTAAATACGACGCTAGGCAGTTAGAAGAAGCTGTTAAAAAAGTTTTAACTACGACGATTAATACTGAAGATAGAAGTTCTAATGCGCTAACCTTGCTTCACGCTCCACGTGTTACCGATATCTTCGACGGTTATCGCCAATACAAAGGCGAGAACGTTAGAATGCAAAAAGAATTAAGTTCCCAAGTAACTAACGCGATGATATCCGGGAAGAACCGGGCAATGGAAACTTTAAATACTATTAAAAATTTAAAGGACAATTATAGCAAAGAAGAATTTGCAGCTATGGCTTTTACTTTAGCTAAAGACCAAGGTGGAAATACCCAGGCTCAATCGATACTAGATTATTACGCCGGCGAGTTTGGTTGGAAGTCTGAAGCTGATCTTCAAAAAGCAATTACTCCTGAAGTAAAATTTGCGATTGATAGTATGCGCGCAGCCTTCAATGATAGCGTTGATTACTTAGCGGCCGTGTATGAAGAAATGGAAAATAAACCGTTTATTAAAAATGATAAATACTTCCCATTCAAATACGATTATTCTATCAATAAGAAAATGGAATATGATACACCCTCAGTCGATGACTTCATGCATGAAGCTGGAAAAAATGTTGAAAAAGGATTTACTTTTAAAAGAGTAAAGGGCGTTAAAAAAGTTTTGCGTATCGATGTCTTCCACGTTTTTGCACAAGCTATGGCCGAGCAAGAATATTACATGCGCGTCCAGCCTAAGATAAATGAAATTTCCGATATTGTTACTAGCCTTCCTTACCAACAAGCAGCTGGTGAAGTGGCCGTTCGTTGGTGGGATAATTACCTTCGCGCAGTGGCTCATCGTGGCAAGGGTGCAATGACCGGTATATGGCGCGGCTTTGATCCAGCGCTTCGCAAGATAAAGTTTAATTTATCGAACGCAATTCTTGGCTTTAAGCTTAGTTCTGCTATCCTTCAGCCTACGGCCATAATTGACGCCTACGCATACGTTTATCTAAATCACGGTGCTTTAACAGCAAATGGCCTTATCCTTCGTCTAGCCGGAACTCTGACGCTTCCAGGTTACGCTAAAAGCATTGTTTCTAAGTCACCTGGATTACAACTTCGAACCGGCGGCGAACTTACTATTCGGGAAATGGAAGAAAGTCCATTTGGCACCAAGGTTGGAACGGCCTTCCGTAACGCTGGTATGTGGGCGTTACAGAAGTTAGACGGACTAACTGCTTCAGCTGTTGATCAAACCATGTTTAAGTATTTCAAGCGTAAAGGAATGGAAGACGGTGAAGCAAGACGCGAAGCTAACTTCGTGATGAATATCACCCAGGGATCATCTGAAATAGCTGACTTGCCACTAATACTTACAGCCGGCGAATTAGCAAAGACAATTCTTACCTTCCAAACTTTTGCTTTAAACCGTTGGGGTTTAATCTCACATGACATTGCTAAGTCGGCAATTATCAAAGGTGGATTAAGCCGAAAGTTAAAAGGTTTGATTGCTCTGTTCTTAATATCTCTAGCTGGTGGCATTGAAAATTTAGTTCGAAGTAAAATCACTGAAGTAACAACTGGAAAAAAATATCCTGGAAAGTTTAACTTCTGGCAACAATCATTACTGACTACGCCTGAAGCTATCCCGGTATTAGGTAACGTTATCACTTCAGTTGTTGAATACGGCAAAGGATATTCAATTCCGCTTACTCGTGTCGTTGAATTATTAATTCAGGGAACTACTGGATTGATTAATCCTTCAGGCCAAGATCAAGCGACTAAAGATAAAAACAGAAAGCTTGGCGCTCTAAGAGCTGCTGAAGCAATCGGAACTATAAAAGGTGTTCCAGGATCATCTCAATTATCTGATTTCATAGAAAGAATTTTTATTCCAACACCGGTATCAGTATCGGCCGGCACAAAGAAAGCAACTATCACTCCAACGCTTCCAAAGGCTCCGAAGCTTCCGGCATTGCCTAAGGCTCCGAAGTTACCAGGCGTTAGATAAATTGCAATAGTGCGACCTAGATTATTCCGGCAAAGATGACCTGGCAAGCACAAAAAAAGAGCGACCTTAGTGGCCGCTCTTTTGTTTTATATTATTTCCAAGTGATAGCTTTTACCGCCCACATTTGAGCAGTTTGAGCTTCAGTGATAGCAACTGAAAATAATCTTTTTGCTTCAGGATTATCAGCCGCTTCTCTTAATCCGTAAAGTTTATCAATCACATCAGCATAAAGCTTTTTAACTTTATCGACCTCGGGATTATTTCCCGGATTAAAAGTTAATCCAACCGCCTTCTCACCGAAGGTTAATTCTCTGTCTTCCATATTTTTTTATTTGTTATCCGGCTCTAAAGCGGCCGGTTGATAAATATATTTAGCATTCAAGTGATCAATCTCATGCTGGAAAATCTTAGCTATCTTACCGGATAGATTGGCCGTCTTCCTGGCACCCATGATTGGCCGATAATCACCGTCTTCAAACTTGAATTCCATTTCAGTAAAAGAAACTTCGCACTTATTCCAGCGGCTAACTATTTTTGCTGGCATAGTTTGGAAGCTTGCACAACCTTCTTCACTATCGATTTCTGAATTAGTATGCTTCAGGATAACCGGATTGATAATTACTAGCGATAAAACATTATTTGCTTTATCAATATTATTTAATACAAAAAATCTAAGTGGATCTTCAGTGACACATTGTGGGTGTGCCATTGCATAGAAGCGGCGCCAAATTCCTAACGGACGATTGTTTAGTCTATGCATTACTTCAGCGTCTTCATAAACTCTTGTAAGATCTGCTTCAGTAACTAACCGGGAAATTTTTTTGTGTGGCGCTACAACGCCAGTGATTGTTGAAGGCATAAAGTTATTTATCTAATAATTTTTTTTCTAACAATACAATTCTTTTTTCAACTAAATTGAAGGTGCTAAACAAAGTTTCCTGTTGAAAGTCTAAATATTTACAAATTCCAATTATTTGTCTTGATGTAATTTTACCACCTTGGTTTTCTATCAAGCCCTTAATTAGTTTGCTTGGTAATATATTTTTTATTTTGTTGATATCTATTTCACTCATAAATTTATCGTGCAAAGAAGTCTTCATCATCAGATGAAATTTCCTTCTTGCTTATTTTAGTTGAATTAGTTTTTTTATTATCTACTACATCACCAGTCTTTTTATATTTGACTACAAACACCGGTTCCATTATGAAACCATTGCGATCAGTCACCCGGATATCTTTACCGGCAATATAATCAGCCAGGGCAACATCGGATAACATTTGTTTATTGCTATCGATATCCAATTTTAAACTATCCATTTTATCAATCATTTCACGATTTCCTTGCTTGACTGATAAGACGATTTGCTTCTTCTTCAGTTTAACGGCCGCTTCTTCATTGATAATTTCCTGATAGGCAGCAAGCCCATTAATTTCATCTCGAAGTTGATGTTTTAAAATAGCAAGATCATTTCTTTTTTCGTCCGTCTTGCTGAAGACGAGTTGTAATTGCATGGCCATATTTATGAATTAAAATTAATAGTAACTGAACCGTCATCTTTCTTGATGATATTAGCCGTCTTGCCAGTTTTAACTGGTGGCTTCACTTCGATAATTGCGGCGATTGATTTGTGGATATCATCATTATTCTTTTTAAAATCAACGTTAAGAATTTTCAGGTCTTCATTGCTTCCATAAGTTCCGGCCACTTTGATACCTGCTTGGCGTCCGTTTATAATTGCTGAAAAAATAAAGCCGCGTTCTTCTCTAAGGCATGACATCACTTCCTGAACAAGCACCTGAAGATTTCTAATTATTTCATCTTTACTAACTTGATTATCTAAATTAATTTTTTGAATATCCATATCAATTATTGATTAAGAAGTTTTGTCCTTCAGTGCTAGGAAACTAGCCAAGTTGCGTCCTGAAAATTAATCCTAAAGCTTCGAGCGTCTGCAAAGTTTTTCTATCGGCAGTCAATTCAATTGATTGGCAGCCTTTCTTGCTTTCATTATACACCCGGTTTATCACTTTCAGAACGCACATCTGCGTCTGATCCAATGTTATTATTGCTGGCATAATATTTCTTTAGAATAAATTTTATGTGGGCGCACTGTTTTCTAAATTGAAACGCCGGACAATTACACTCTGCAAAAGTGTCGTAAACATCGACTTTATATACGACACTTTTATCGCTCCGGGATCTTACTAAATGACGTTTCATATAATCACCTTCTCTCTGACTAAGTGACGGCCTAATTCAACAGGAAGTTGATTATATATTTCTCTAGCATTTTCAAACTTAAATCTAATTTCACGAAAGCGGCCACTCATTCTTAAATCAAAAGCGAACGGATATTTTTTAACAAGTTCACTCATTCTAGCCGTGGCTTCATAGCCAACAAAAATACCGTTTTGTTCTTGCTGAAAGTAACTAGCGCGCCACCATGAAATTTGATTAGCTTCTTTATTCTTAAACATGATTACCAATATTTTTTCATGCTGCGTTAGTTCTTCTTGGTTTGGATTATTAAACATAAAATCCTTGCATTCTTTGAAGCCCCCTGAAGGAAGGATCTAGGAACAACATATCACCCTTACCAACTAATTCTTCAGCACCAGGTTGATCTAAGATAATCTGACTATCGACGCGGCTGCTGGTTGTGAATGCAATTCTAGTTGGGAAGTTTGCTTTAATAAGTCCGGTTACGACGTCAACACTTGGGCGCTGTGTGCCGATAATCAAATGGATACCAACAGCACGAGCCTTTTGTGCCAACCGGATAATAGCTTTTTCTGCACTCTGACCT
>Ga0114951_10006136_pt1 | contig 10759 bp, 7 predicted proteins | sample AM7aDNAmetaG_FD_88677 | JGI IMG/M metagenome (GOLD analysis project Ga0114951, IMG submission 88677) | Freshwater microbial communities from Finland to study Microbial Dark Matter (Phase II) - AM7a DNA metaG | ecosystem: Environmental > Aquatic > Freshwater > Lake | place: Finland: Lake Alinen... | reverse complement strand
GATGAAAAACGGACGGCCCAGCGCAAGGGCGTGGACATTATCTTCATGGTCGACACCTCGCTTAGCATGCTCGCCGAAGACGTCAAACCCAACCGCCTAGACAAAGCAAAGTTTGAGATCGAAACCTTCATCCGGAACCTCCGCGGCGACCGTGTTGGCATGGTGACTTTCGCAGGCTCAGGATTCCTTCAGACACCGCTGACGCTCGATCACGCGGCATTCCTCCTGTTCCTGAATGCTGTCCAGGTAGGGTTTCTTCCGGACCCCGGAACATCGCTCTTTTCGGCCGTCGATTTAGCGATCCGTGCCTTTCCCCAAAAGGAACTCAAATACAAGGCCTTGATCCTCTTTACGGATGGGGAAGACCAGGAAGGCGGCGTTGAGAAAGCTATTGAGGAGGCCAAACAGGCCAATGTCAGGATCTATTGCATAGGCCTAGGAACCGCGGAAGGGGAGCCCATCCCCCTCAAGAACGAGAAAGGGGAGCGGTCGGGGTTCAAAAAGGACCGCAATGGGCAAATGGTGCTCACCCGCCTTAACCAGCCGCTTCTGGAGCGCCTCGCGAAAGAAACTGGAGGGATCTATCTTCCCGCCACACCGGGTGAAAAAGAAGTCGATATCATCCTGAAACATCTTCGCGGCTGGGGAGAGCAACAATTTGCGGAAAAAATGGTTGTGGAACGCGAAGACCAGTATCAAGTGTTCCTCATCCTCGCACTAATCTTTTTGTTTGCCGAAATGCTTGTCCGCAGGAAAAACAAAAAAAGTCCAGCCTTGATGGCCTGCCTCGCCGCCTTTTTCCTTTTCACAGGATTTCTCGAGACTTCGCAGGATACGGTCAAAAAAGGCAACGAACATTTTCAGAACAAGCGATATCAATCCGCGCTCGAGGCCTACCGAAAAGTCCAAGTCAAGAATCCCGACGCACCGGAAGTTCTCTATGACCTCGGAACGGCGCTTTACAAAGTCGATTCTCTTCAGGAGTCGGCGCAGGATCTCGAGGCCGCATCTAAAACAGCCCAGGACCCGCTCCTAAAATCCCGCGCGCTTTATAATGCTGGGAATGTCCAGTACCGGCTCGGTAATTTCGAGGAAGCGATCGATTCCTATAAGAAAGCGCTTGCCCTGGACCCCACCGACAAAGACGCCAAATACAACCTTGAATTCCTGCAGAAACAGAAGAACAAAATGGATAAGAAGGATCAGGAGCAAAAGAAAGAAGATCAAAAGAAGGATGAACAAAAGAAGGACGAACAAAAGAAGGATCAGCAAAAGAATAAGCAACAGCAGCAGCAAAACCAAGGCCAAGGCGAGCAGGACAAAAAAGATCAGGGTCAGCAAGGCAAGCAACCCAAAGATCAGGACCAGCAGAATCAGGACCAAAAAGATCAGCAAAATAAAGATCAACAGCAACAACCCAAACCCCAAGACCAGCAGAATAAAGATCAGCAACAACCCAAGCCCCAGGATCAGAAAGATCAAGACCAGCAGCAAAAACAGAAGGATCAGGAGCAAAAGGACAAAGAAAAGCAGGACGAGCAGCAGAAACAGGATCAGGAGCAAAAGGATCAGGAAGATCAGCAAAACCAGCAGGAGCCTCAGAAAAGCGCTCAAGATGAGCGTCAGGGTCAGCAAAAACGTCCGCTCCAGGGCCAGATGAGCATGGATAACGCCCTAAACCTTCTGGATGCTCTAAAAGATTCTGAAAAGGAACTTCAGGACCTTCGTCGGCCGCCGGTCAACAAGAACCCAGCTCCGGTTGAAAAAGACTGGTAAGCTCTCTGTCTTTATAAAATATAAACTCCCAAGGAGATGAAAAACATGAGCCTCGCCGAACAAATCGAAAAGGATGTCATTGTGGCCATGAAAGCTAAGGATTCCGTCAAGGTGTCGACGTTACGAATGCTCAAAAGCGCCCTAGGGAATTACCTGATCCAGGTCAAAAAAGACAAGGCAGATGATTCGGAGGTTCTCGGGATCATCACCAAGCAAGCAAAACAGCGCCGAGAAAGCATGGACAGCTTTGAAAAGGCGGGCCGAAAAGATCTCTCAGATAAGGAGAAAATAGAGCTCGCAATCCTTGAAGCCTATCTGCCAAAGCAACTGACGGATGACGAACTTAGGGCAGCAGTTCAGAGCGCTATCACATCCTCCGGCGCCCAAAGCCCCGCAGACATGGGGAAACTCATGAAGGTCCTGATGCCTGCTATTCAGGGCAAAGCGGATGGCAGACGCGTTCAGGAAGCCGTTAAAGCCCTCCTGAAATAACTCCTAGAAAGACGCCCCGGCGAGTCCAATCCGGCGATTTCCTCTCCCCATAGATTACTTTACATAAGATACATTATAGGACGCACAAGCCCGTCGAAGAGAGCTCCAAGCGAATAGAAAAAGCAGGATTGCACAGACACGACCGAGGAATTCCAGGAAATGGGTCTGCCTTACCAGAAGCCGACTGGCACAACAACCGGCTTCGTTTTCCAGAGCCGCTATGCTCTGGCCGCCTCAACCAGCTGCTGCCCTTTACCACTCAAAAGGATATCCTTACTATTAGCGCCTTCGTTAAACAGTAGGTCGATCGCTGACATAAACGGAAGAAAGGGCTGCAACGTTTGGGTGTAAACAGGATGAGCGTAGCTTTGAAATACAACACGAATCCCCGCCTCAGCAAATAAGCACCCATCAATAAACGGAATGGCCCCGGCGCTATCATAAAGCGTAGTCGCACTCAGTCTTTTACATATCTCAATGACACGCAAATTACCAGAAAGACCCTCGATCCCTAAATCGGAGGCTTTGATGACCGGCGTAAGGATACAAAATTGTTCGGCCAATAACCGGATCATCTCCAGATCCAGATCAAGCAAATAATCCCAACTCTTCGCATAAATCTCTTCAAAATAGCCGATATACTGATTGAAACACCTTGCCTTCGAATAATTCCATTTGATCGCCTTTAAATGCTTCTTGCCCCAGAGAACCGTGTTATCAACCTTAGCCTCCGATATTAATTGCCCACGCTTTCCCCTGCTCAAAACGGGAACCGTCAGCCATTGAAAACCCTCTTGCGATCTGATTCGATTCCTGCTCCGCCAGTCTTTTTTCGTGTAAGGAACATCATCCAAAAAAACAAATAACTCACAACCCTGCATGAGCTCAAAGAAGCCCAGCCATGGCAAATAACCCGGTTGCATGATCGATATCCGCATCTTATAGCCTCTTCCGCAAGCTTACTTGGGGTTTGAACTTAGCCTTTTCGTTTAATACTTCCCAACGCCAGAAAAAAACGAGTATCTCCCAAGCCGATCTTAAAATGAGGAAGATATTCGAGTACTTCGCCTTCCCCTCAGACCTGGGGTGAAAATCCGTACAATATTCTTCATATCGATAGCCCAACGATAGGGCCTTAATAATCATCTCAGGCGCAGCAAAAGTATGCTTCGAGACAATGTCCATTCTATCAATTATTTCCTTTTTATACATCTGCACAAATTGGAAATCGCCGACATCCATACCAAAAAGCGCCTTCACTGCGAAATAATTCAACAGCGATGTGACTTTCCTGAAAAGGCTATTCGCCGAACGGTTTCTTCTCACCCCAATGATAAAATCAACGCTTCCGCTATTGAATATGTTAAGGAAAGCCGGCAATTCTTCCACATTGAACGGTCGGTCAGCAAAATTGCTTATAAGATACTCACCCTTCGCCTCCCTAAAACCTCTCCAGAGGCTAGCCCCGCTCCCCATATTCTTTTGATTGCAGAGTACTCGCAAGTTGCCATTCTGATCGCTGAGTCGCGTCAGAATCTCTTTAGTAGCATCTTTGCTACCATCGTCCACGACAACGATTTCAAAGTTCTCGGTTATGCCCTGCAGCGCTTCTGTAAAAACACTAACACTTTCTTCGATTATCTCAGCTTCATTATAAACAGGGACAACTAAAGAAACCCTTTTGTCCTTCATCTCACAGATCCTCTCGCGAAGTTAGGAACGGCTCATCATGGAAGTCAGATACCTTTTCACGGTGCGGTCCCGCCATATTTTATCAGAGTCTGATCTGCTTGAAATATTAGAAATAAAATTTAAAAACCAAAGCGGAATAAAGGTAGGAAAAAACCTCCACATCTTATGGTTGATAATGCGCCTTACGACCCACTTCGGGAAAAAAGGCAGCATATGCAATGCAACAATTAACTGACGGTTCCCGGCTTTATAGGTGTCTCCGCCCTGCGTAAAAACACTGGCCTTTTGGGACAAACCTGCCTCGGACGAAGGTGTCTCTTTATGGACCTCTATCTCCAAACCCGGATAATATCTTAGCCAAAAAAAATGATTCCGTGTGGGACGGTGGGTATTATAAAAATGCATCATCTGCGCCACATCCGAATCCTTTTCTTGGGGCAACCCGAGAATATTCTCCGTAACCACTTTTATTTTGTTTTTTTTAATAAAAAGGATGGCATTCTCAATGGAATCGCCGGTTTCGCTCCGATGCAATATGTTTTTCCTAATATCCGGGTTGAGAGTTTGGATCCCTAATCTTATTTCCGAGCAGCCCGCTTCTTTCAGAACAGAAACCCTGCGTTCGGTAACAAGCCCGGGATGAAGATAGCAGATGAAAGGCACCTGTATTTTCGCACCATACAAATTCGAAAACTCTTCAAGCCACCGCACCTCATAAGGAAAAATGTCATCGTAAAATCGCACAATTTTGAAGGCGTATTGCTTTTTTGCAATCTCTAGCTCTTCAATTAAACTTTCCGGATTTCTTACCCTGTAATAATCTTTCGCACTGTATAAGCCTTTTATTACGGAGTGGCAACAATAGCTGCAACGATAGGGGCATCCTCTCGAAGCGATCGTGTGATAGCCTATATTAAAATATCCGTTTTTCCTGCCGGAATACAGGCCGTGATCGGGAAAGGGCAAAGCATTCACATCACACAATGTCCTTAATGAGTTTTTTATAATTCGCCCATCTCTTTTAAACCATATGTTTTTTATATCCGTCCTATTCGTTTTTTCCAAAAAACTCTCCGCTAACTCAAGCAAAGGGGACTCCCCCTCCCCCACACAAATCATGTCGACCGCCTCCTGCCGGATGACCTCCTCAGGGATAGAAGTGGGATGGATACCACCCCATATGATGGGGATATCTGCTTTTTCTTTGATCTTCAAGGCCAGGTCCTGCGCCCATTTCGAAAAATCCGTGCATACAGAAAATGCAATCAGGTCAGGTCCGTAGCTTAGGACGTCTCGCACTACTTTTTCTTTCGAATCAAATATTTTCCCGAGAGATTTAATCGACAAAATCTCATCATTGAACAGCTGAGGGTCTATAAATAGCGCGGTCTGGTGATCATGTTTTTTTAATGCGGCGGACAAATATTTAATGCCGAGATTTTCTTCTGGGCCCGTAACAAAAGCTACCTTTATGCCCATAACAAATGAAGCCTCTTGAGAAAATAGACCGGATAGGCGAAAAAGTAGTGGAAATACCTTCTCCGGGTACCTCGGATGGGATACCAGACGCGATGTTTTTTGAACTTCACTCTATTGATAAAATAAGGGAAGATTTCCAAAAGATTGTAGGAAGTAAGCGGCGGAAAAAACTCATACCAGCCTTTTTTCAACAAAAATTCGATCGCAGCTCGAGGGAGAAAATAAATCAAAACCAACAGAAGTTCCAGTTGTTTCACCCGCTTGGAGGTCACGTCCGTGGCAATTGTAAAAGGCACAAGTTCCGCGGGAGAAAACGATTTCTGGGAAAGCAACCCGATGATCTCGGTCTTAGGAAAAGAGCGGTGTTCAAATACATAGATCTTGTTCGGACGGTTGCGGTTATAAAACTCGATCAGCTCTTTTGTTTCTTGCTCCATACTTTCCGAAAAACCCTTAATATTATCAACGATCAAAAAAATCTTATTTTCATGGAACAGCCTGATGGATTTCTCAACGTCCGAATTGCTATAAAAACGCCGAAAAATCTTTTCTCTCACCTCAGGGTTCAGGCTTTCAACCCCCATTTCCACTGCCCGACATCCCATGAATTTTAATATTTCCAACAATTCCTGATCGACATTGGCGGGGTGAACCCAACAAAAAAAAGGCAATCCTATTTTTTCTTTATATTCATCCGCAAATGCCTGCAACCATTTTTTATCATAGGTGAAAGTACTGTCATCAAAATAGATATTCTCTATCGCGTAGTTCTTTTTGGCGCTTTGAAGTTCCTCTATAACATTCCCCGGGGACCGCCTTCGAAGGTATTTCCCTTTGTACAATTTATTTAAAAATCCGTTGCAGCAGTAGGTGCAACCATAAGGACATCCCCGGGCGGTAATCAGAGTGTAACTCTTCTGGAGATAAGGCATTTTTTCATAAAATAAATCCTTATCCGGGAAAGGCAACTGATTCAAATCAGCCTCAAGCTCTCGCAAGGGATTGAAAACAAGATTCCCCCTGCTTTTAAAGCAGAGACTTTGAACCCCTGGGAGAAGCTTCTCATCGAATCGCGAGTCCAATAACTCGAGCAGCGGATACTCGCCTTCGCCTACGATCACGTAGTCCACGGATTCATCCTTGAGCACCTCTTCCGGAACGGAAGTGGCATGAATTCCGCCAAACACGATAGGGATCCTGACTTGATTCTTTATTTCTTTGCTGAAATTGATGGCCCACTCGTAATTTGTGCTTAAGACCGAAAAAGCGATGAGGTCGGGCGCATAAGCTACGATTTCTTGAATTAATCTTTCCTTGAAATCGAAGACCCGGCCTAACTTTTTGCGCACGGTTACGGTGTCATCAAAGAGTTGCGGGTCAAAAAAGAGTTGTGTCTGATGCCCTTTTTGCTTAAGGACACTCGAGAGGTATTGAATCCCCAAAATTTCCATCTCAGGGCAAACAAAAGCCACTTTCACGGATTTCCTTTTCCGTTGTTCATTTCGTTTGCCAAAAGATAAGCGCCATTCTCATTAAATTTTCTAATAACCCCGAACGAATCCTTATAAATGATGCCAATATGGCAACGCTTTGTTATTTCAAAGTCCGCTTTGTGAGGATCACAAGCCGTAGAAAATATCAGCTGAACGAATCTTGAGCTCATATTGTTGTATTCCCCCCATTTAAAGATATGGGAGAACACCATACGGAGCAGGTCCATGACCAACCCCAAGGACTGAAAGTTAATGATGTGTCTTGGGATACACAAAAGAAGGTACAGTCGGGCCAAGACACCGCTTTTCGGCATGAGCGTTTTATACTTGTCCAAGACTTTCTCCGCTGCCTGCAGATCGATCAATTTATCTATCAAAAAATAGTCATTATTTTTACGATAGATCCAATAATATTGGATATAAAAGCACGTGCGCTTTTTAAAAAATGACATGTAAGCATAAAAAAGCTTTTGGAATAAACGAATATTGTCCCGGGATATCCTCCCTTTCGTTTGCTGTTCTAAAACATCGATTAGGTCATCCGGCATTGTAGAGTTTCCAGGAAGAAAATTCCTGCCATCACCCGAACGAGCATAGCTTATGAAATTGACCGTTTTCACAAAATCATTCATAACCGCATAATCTAAGATCGCCTTCATTTGTTCTTCGTTCCTGCCTTTTGCCACCGTTACATTGATGACCGTATCGATCTTTTCCAGTCTCAGATTTTCCAATGCTTTGAATTTTCGATCGAGCATGCCTGTATTCCTAAAGTCATTATAAACTTCTTCTTCAAATCCATCGAATTGCAGATAGATTTTATTCACACGCGCCCGCTTTAGCTCTCTCAGATACTCCCTATCTCCGATCTTTATGCCATTGGTGTACAAACTGACAGAGCTCTGAGATTTCTTTAAAAGTTGAACGATCTTGGGCAATTCCCCGTGAGAAGTAGGTTCCTTTCCAAAAACGACTAATTCCGCCCCTTTATTTCCACAGGCGGTTTCTCTCACCTCCGCAATGGACATACCGCCGAATTCCTGCCCCCCGTAAAAACATATTGGGCATTTAAGATTGCATTTTCCGGTAACGAGAAGAAGGTAACGAGACTGCTTAAATTTTTCGTCCATCACGTCAAAATAATATTTTCTTAACTCTTTATAGTATTCCGGGTGGTTCGAGATGTTCTGTGAATATTCCCCATGCACAGGGCATGTCCGTTTTAAATAAATCGCATGATCCGTTTCCGAGATCTCAGCCGGCAGCATTAACAAACAGGCTGGGCATAGTGATCGGGTCCTTGCTAGGATTGCTTCTTGAGTTTGTCCTGAGGTTTTTTCCATGATAGAAGAAAGGATTATGTTTCAGTTACCGAACCACTTCCGCAAAAGGCTCTTCACTTTCGTTTTGCATTTGTGACCCCTGCCCCTTTGACGCGCAGGGAATAGGCTAAAGGCCATATCTCCTCCATAAAACTCGGTCAAGGCCGGCCCATCAAGTCCCTGCATGAATCCAGTACCACTTGATAGCCCGGCCTGAAGACTAGCTCATCATTGAGACTCTTGGTCAAAGTTATTTCCTGGCAAAAGCGTTCGGCCATACCAATGTCTGCTTTACAATTTTCACAATTTTCGAGATAGGCGATACACAGGAGGTTTGGCATCGCACGAGAGTTCTTCGATTTCTTGCTGCCAAGAATAAACCTTACACATTGAATAAAAAGTCCAAAACACTTCCGGTTAAGAAACACTTTCACCAGCCGGAGCATTAAAATCATAGCGAAAAAGCTCCCCGGTTCTCCCTTTAATTTATCCAGTGAATTATCGATGATCTTCTCAGCCATCGAAAGATCGAAAAATTCGTCGATAGTCTTGTATCCCCCTCCACTGCCCCTCACAAGAATAAAAGATGTGAAGTAGTGACATTTCCTTATCTTAGCAAATCGATAGGCCACATACATGAGTTTTTGAAAAGCCCTTAACTTGTCCAGGCTGATCCTGCCGCCTGTTTTCTGTTCTATCAATCTCAGGCTTTCGTGATAATCAGGAACCATATCCTCCCCCAGACCAATCCCATAAGGATTGAATGGTATTAGGGGAAGAAATGTAACCTGTCTGATAAATGGATTTTCAACGGCGTAATCAATGATCTTTGATATCTGGTCATCATTGACCCCCTTCGCCAGAACCACCTCCAGGCTCGTGGAAACATCCAATCGCTTTAAGTTCTCCAAAGCCGCCATCTTTTCCTTTAAAAGGGCCCTACCGCGCATCACTTTGTAGACCTCATCGTCAAAACCTTCGAATTGAAGAGCTAGGTGCGACAGCCCGTTATCCTGCAGTTTTTTCAAAAAATCCAAGTCTTTCAATTTCAATCCATGGCTTAAGAGACATCCTTTTTTCTTATGCTTTTTCAAGAGGCCCAATATCTCGACTATTTGGGGATGCTCGGTGGACTCCAGGCCCCACAACAGAAATTCCTTTCCTGGGTTTTGCACGATTACTTTCTCAAGGTCTTCTGCGGTAATCTCATGGATCTTTTTGGCAAGGGTCTTGACGGCAAAACAAATGGGACAGTTCAACGTACACCGCGGAGTCAGGGTAACCGCGATAAGATGTGGCTCGAAATTCTTTGGCATAAGAGCGAGATACGAACGGGAGAGTTCCGAATAATATCGGGCTTCACGTGACAGGACGACATCTGACCTTCCATGTTCCGGGCATGTCTTCTCCATGAAAATGATTCCGTTTTTTAAAAAAATCTCGGCCCCTACAACTTCATGGCAGGTCGGACAAATGCTACGCGTATTTCTCAACCAGCGGTTGTGACCGCCGGTTAATCCGTTCGATAACTGCTTCAGCATACCGCCGCCTTTTTTTCAACACAATCTTCCGTCACTATTCTGTAGCAAGGCTTATAAGAAAGCCGCCCTTCCCTATCTTTCGTCACCACAACATCCTGGCAATGCGCCTCAGACATGCCAATATCCATCTTGTATGTGTCACAAAATTCATTATAGGTTATAAACAGCATCCCCTGGATCGAACGTGAATTTCCCAATTTCCTTCCTCCCAGAACAAACCTCAAATATTCGATTAAAAGCCTTCCGCATTGGCGGTTTAAAAATACCTTGGCCAGCTTGAACATTATAGAGATATCAAATGCAAGCCCCGGGGCTCCCTTCAACTTATCTAACGCGTCATCGATGATCTTTTCCGCCGCTGGTAAGTCGATGAACTCATCGATGGTTCTATACCCCTGCCCGGTCTTGTTTCTGATCAGAATGTATAAATTGAAATACATGCACCTCTTAAACCTTGTCAGGCGGTAGACTACATACATGAGCTTCTGAAAAGCCTTCATCTTGTCCACGGTAATTCTGCCGCGCGTCTCCACTTCAATAGTCTCCAAAAACCCCTGATAGCCAGGGTCCGACATTTTGCTGGAAAGCCGGAGCTCTCCACGGTAGATCAAAGGTGAAAAGTTTACCTGCCTGATAAAGGGATTTTGTGCGGCATAATCGATGATCTTACTGATCTGCCCCTCATTCACGCCCTTCATAAGAACAACCTCAAGACTGGTTGGAATATCCACCTTCTTTAGATTGTCCAACACTCGCGTCTTGATATCCAAAAGCGCCTTCCCCCGCATGGTTTTAAAGACATCGTCATCGAACCCGTCGAATTGCAGACAGACCTGACCTAACCCGCTCCTCCTCAGCTTTTCAAGAAAAACACCATCCTGGAGTTTTACTCCGTTCGTAAGCATATGGCACTTCTTCCCATGCCTCTTAAAAACGCTCAGGACTTCCGATATCTGCGGATGCT
>Ga0114951_10006135_pt1 | contig 10760 bp, 9 predicted proteins | sample AM7aDNAmetaG_FD_88677 | JGI IMG/M metagenome (GOLD analysis project Ga0114951, IMG submission 88677) | Freshwater microbial communities from Finland to study Microbial Dark Matter (Phase II) - AM7a DNA metaG | ecosystem: Environmental > Aquatic > Freshwater > Lake | place: Finland: Lake Alinen... | reverse complement strand
GGCTATCTCGAGGCTATCGGTAGCAACGACAACTCTTTCTGCCAGACGGGATTTCAGCGCCTGACGCCAGGTGCGCACAATCAGCGGTTCACCACAAAGATCGGCAAGCATTTTTTTTTCAAGCCGACTCGAATCCAGCCTTGCAGGTATAAGAATAACAGCTTTCATCTTTTTTTTAAGCCAAGACCGTTCATCTTTCTTTTTTAAACCAACTTAACAAATAGTAAAGCTATTAATTTCAGTTTCAATTTGACAGAAACTGAGACTAGTCCTTTAAGAATAGTCTGTTCTTGACCTCCTCTATGCCCCAAGAACAGTCTTTCAAAACCTTATACGGAAATTACTTTCATGCTCTCTTCCCCGAATTGGCTGATGACTCTGACGGCTATTTTCTGGCCTTGTTTGACCAGTATAGGATGTGAAGTGAATCCATAGAGGCGATCAAATGCGTCGTCGTCTATTTCGATTTTAAGAGTCTTTTCAGCGTTGCGTTTGGTTTTGGAACGCGCGAGGTCGCTAAGCCCTTTTTTCCATTGGGCAAATTCGTCATGGTTGCCACCACAGAAGAAGAGCTGCTTGACAACGAAGTTGCTGCCGTCATAATCGTCATCAACCATCCAGTAGGCGATGTCGGCGACGTTGCGGGCTTTGACTTCGTCTTTGATGGGGTCGTAGATGTCGAGGCCGCAGATTTCGACGGTGGCTTCGTTGCCGGTTTTGTGGAGCTTGATATCGGGCTCGCCGATGGTGATGAAGGAACCGGCTTTTTTGTCTTTTTTCATGAGGCCGTCCTGCATGAGATCATCATGCATTCGGGCTTTGGTGACCTCAAAGGTACCCATACTGGTGGTCTGGGTACTATTGACAATATCGCTTTCAAAGCTAAAACCGAGAATGATGAGCCAGTTGGCGTCGCCACGCTGACGGCACTCTTTGACTGCTTCGTTGACAGCGTGTTTACTGACGGTACCGAATTTAGGGCCAATGTGGAAGTAAGCTTTCTTTTCGCCTTCGAGCGTCGGGTAAAAGCCTTCAGCATGAAGGGTGGAGCTTACAAGGCGCTCAATGCGAATAAAAACCGCCTGCTCGTTCTTGATACCATTTTTCACTCCAGCAGATTTCAGGTGATCGAACACCCGCTCTTCAAACCCGGCCATCTCTTCGGTTTCAGCAGCAGCTTCTGTTACTAAATCTGGGCTGACCGGTTCGTAGTTCTGGAGTGTCTCAACGGTAAATGGGCCACAAACGCGGAGCTTCTTTTTACCTTCGAGCAGTTTATCGTAGAGGGTTTCTGTTGAAGGCGGTTCATCATTGGCAAGGGATTTCAGGGTGATGTGCGGCACCTCTTCATAAACAAACCCCTGACGGATGTCGCCTGATTTTTCGGTATCGGGCTTATCGGTAACACTCTTTTTGATCTTCCCCTCTTTCTCTGTTGCCTGCACCTCAACATCGCTGTAGAGATGGTAGTAGGGAAAGGTTGCCGTCATGAGACGGGTTTTGGCAATGTTCAGGGCTATGCGGCTGGTGTCGATAGTGATCCAACGTCTCCCCCGCTGCTCGGCAACATAGGCCGTTGTTCCGCTGCCACAGGTCGGGTCAAGCACCAGATCACCGGGGTCGGTGGTCATGAGGATGCAGCGTTCAATAATTTTATTTGCAGTTTGAACTACAAAAACTTTTGGATCTGTTCTACTTGATATTCCCCCACTAACATCTTCCCAAAAATTCGTTAACGCTAAACAACCAAAATCCTCGAAATACTTTTTAAAAGTCAATCTATTCCCTTCAACTGATACTCTATTCTTTGCTATAAGATTAATAATTCCATTCTGACCAGTTCGCCATCCACCAGCGGTTGGCTTATATTTTTTCCCTGCAAACTCTACTTGAAAAGAAATTGTATCCGTACCAGTTCTCGATGTAAGCCCTTGCTTAAAAAAAACTTTTGAACCAGACGGCAATAATGAAGGGTCAGCAATTTCTTCTTTTGTTATTGTTCTAATAGTATCACCATTTTCAACGTATCGATATCTTGTCGCTCCGTCACCACCTAATGTTAATTCTTTATATAACTGACGATATTTAACATGCTCGATATTTTTGCAATACCATACTAAATAATTTGAAACGGAATCCAGATATTTCCCACCTAACCCCACAGATGTTTTATATGTAATAAGGCTCATAAAATTTTCAGAGCCCAAAACCTCATCGCATATATTTCTGATCAAATGGAGATTGTCCAAACCAATCTGCACAAAGCATGAGCCGCTTTCAGCGAGTAGTGCGCGGGCTATCAGCAGCCTGTCACGCAGATAGGTGAGGTAGCTGTGAATGCCCAGCTCCCAGGTGTCGCGGAAAGCCTTGATCATCTCCGGCTCCCCGGTCAGGTGCTCGTCGCTGCCGTCCTTGACGTTGCGGTCGTTGAGCTTCATCTGCCAGTTGCTGTTGTACTTGATGCCGTAGGGCGGGTCGATGTATATTGTCTGCACTTGCCCAGCCATCCCTTCACGCTCCAGCAGGCTTGCCATGACGAGGTGGCTGTCGCCCTGTATCAGCCGGTTTGTCCAGCCGTCATGGTGGCTGTAGTATTCAGATACCTTCTGCAGCTCATCCTTTTCAAGCGCATTACCAAACAATTCATTTGTTGAAAACAGATCAATCTGGTCAAGAGGGTTTTTCTCCTCCACAACACGATGCAGCCCTGCAATAAGCTTTTCGGGGGCGATGTGTTCATGACGGTAGAGCGAGCGAATATCAACCTTCAGGAGATCATCGATATCGTCAGTGCCATACTTGTTCATCCAGAAGAGTTCCGGGTCCTGGCCTCGATGCACCACCGGGTTTTTCGGCAGTTCAAGGGTGGGCTTGCCGCCAAGCACTTTCGGGCTGGCATCCTCATACCCCGCTTCCTCTTTTGAAGGTATGTGAACACGGCTTTCGGACTTATGCTTAATGGATGAGATTTTTTCAGGCATGATTATACTTGGGAATTGAACAGAATAACTCAGATGTCAAATTTGACGTCTTCGGAAACCATTTCTGCCACATTCATCGTAGGAATAAAATACTTATTGAACTGAGTATTTTCCGTTTTTACGTGCAACATTCCCCTTACGGAACTAACAGTCAAGGCTGCAATATGAGCCATGAAACCTTTCGGAACAGTAATTGAGTGTTTTTCAGCATTTGCAAATGAATCCCATGACGATGAAACCACTGAAAACTCACAACTTCCTTCAATAATAATAAACGGCTTTTTTTCTTGTTCAAATCCAAATCTAACAAATACTTTAATTCTTTTATTATAATTACTTACAGCAAAATTTAATGCCGTAGTAAATTCAACCTTATTGTCATTCTGGTACAAATCTTCTATTATTGCAAACTGCTCGAGATTGATTTTTACCAACGCAAATTCTACACTTTGTTGTTGTTTTTTAGTCATGAGGCCATTCTATAATTAGAATTATCATTCTCAGAATTTTCTCGATATATCTCAATCGTCTCATCCGTAGATATGGCGGTTTTTTTAAACTTTGGTGTATTTGATGCACTAAATGACACCGCTTGATTATGTTCTATTTGATAACTCACGTCAAACGAAGTTTGATATACAGGAACCTTCATTAACGATACGCCAAGAGCTGTTTGAAGCTTTGAGATCGTTTCAAGCGTGAGATTTTCCTTCCCTTTGACAATTTTACTAACCTGCTGTGGTGAAACACCGATTTTTTCAGCAAGTTCTTTCTGTGAGATATTTTTTGCACGCAACGTTCGCAAAATTCGTAATGCAATCGCCTGGGAAAGTTTTAACCAGTCCGCATTCTCTATTCTATATTTTGCATCGTCTAACCATCCAGAAACTTCTTTTGCAGTTATCGCTGCAAGTTTTTCTTGAAGATTATCTACTGACATCTTGATTTATAATTTTATTGTTTGATTTTTAAAACACTTAGATCACCGTCATCAATGCCATTTCTTTTTAAAAATTGTTTTACGTTTTCAAGCTTAACCAGCTCACTCTGCGTATGCGTTCGTTCTTCCATCCTTTGAGTCAGCTTTATAGCTCCACCAGTTACCAGAAAAGTATTTGAATTAAGACGAATAGCATAGATACGAAGCCAACCTTTGTGTCGCCGGCTATACACCTTGTTACGTTGATAGAATAAAGATCGAGAATCTTTTGGTTCAAGTGGTTTGAACAATGTTTGTAACGTGTTATGGAGATCTTCCTGACCTTGAAGAGCTCTTTCATACAAGACGTTCTGAAGGATTTTAGATTCTTCTATTGTCCAAAACACCGCATCGTCAACAGAGGGGTGTTGATATCTGTCTTGTGCTAAATCCGCCCTATTTTGTTCAAAAAAGTCCTCAAGCAACTCTGGATCACTCCAAAATTCAAAGAGAGATCGAAATTCATCTTGTGGTTGATCAAAAAAATGAACTGAAAACAACCCATCCCCTTTGGTTGGAAATATACGAACCAGCTCCATCATAATCAACCTATAAGTTTATTGTCTGGATTTTATCGAGAAACTGCTTCCTGATGTTACGAATGTCATTGGCAATCTCTATAAAGTGCCAACGGCCAATGCTGTACTTTTCCTGCACAGCATTAACTGCAGGTAACCATCGGTTTTCGACAAACCATGTCTTTTCTGCTTTGTCTTTGCTCATGCCGCTGATCTCAATCATGAGGTTGAGCGATTCACCTGTCGCAGTTGCTATCATGGCGATAAAGTCAGGATAGTACTGCTTGTCCTTACCATCTTTGACATAAGGCACGGTAAAGCCGAGAAACTGGTTCTTGACATAACTGATAACCTGAGGTAACTCTTCGAGCGTTTTGGCAGCAATACCCTCCCAACCACTGTCCATCGCGACATAGTTGACATGACTTTTTGCAGTACTGTAGACCTCTTTGGATGTATTGCCATTGACATATTTGGTACTGCCGAATCGGTTGTAGTAGTTGAAAACCGGGCGAATAAACTCCTCAGTATTAATATGAGGATTGATCGCACGAACAATGTGATCGACAATTTTTTTACCATCTTCAAAGTAGAGCAAGCGCTTGTAACATTCGTCCTGCTGGTTGAGCAGTAAGACTTTTGTTTTATACCACTCTTCGACAATGGTTTTCAGTTTGCCGAATAACTGAAAACGTGGATTATGGTCATCATCGGAAAAGTGGGTACGAATAAGCTCATTGGTAATGAGAAATATCAGCTCCTGATCTCTCTTTTCAAGCACTGACGTGACCTGCATTACCTCCTGATGCGATGAAAATGGGCTTGCCAAAGTGGTTTCTGTAGGAAATCTTGAAAAATCGAGCTCGTAGTTCTCAATAGTAGAAAAGTCGTGCCGGATATCGCCATCGAGCTGTTCTGTGCGGTATCCGATCAGGTTTGGAAACGTAATTTCTAAATCACTCTGACGTTCGGGGAGCGCCCTGATATGCGTATAGTCCGGAGGATCGGGATTAGGGGTGTTGCCGGATTTGAACATAGTAAACGGCACTCCGATAATGTGGGCATATTCGGGTGGAAATTTTTCAATAAGATTTTCTGGCTTGAACCGGTGGCGCTCTTTTTCCACAACCAGTTCACCCGTTTCTTTGTGATATGTCTGAAGGAAGTAGTTCATCCTGCGAAGTGCACGACCTGCGACCTGTTCGCACAATAACTGAGAGCCAAAGGCCCTTATACCCATGATGTGCGTGACGGTATTGGCGTCCCATCCTTCTGTAAGCATTGAGACTGACACAACGCAGCGAATATGGGAGCCAAGCTTTCGACCAGGCTTGCCGACGGTGTTGACTACCTCACGGAGAATCTCAGCATCGGTTATATTCTCTGCTGAGCCCTGACCTTTGAGACGGGCGTAGTCACGTTTGAACTCATCTATTTCTGATGCAAAAATTTTCTTGAACTCGTCATTGATCTGGTCAGAGTTTTCCAGAGCATCACTATCGATCAGAAGTGTTGGTGAACGGTGTTTTGGTGCACTTGTATCAGGATCGTAGTTAGAAAACATAGGGTAATGACCATCAACAACCCTTATCACATTTCCTTCGGTATCGCGCTCTTCATACCCTGCAATAAATTTATAAACCTCCTTTGAAACGGAAGTATTGTTGCATACCACTATAAAAACAGGTGGGGTGCTGAAAAGACCGCTCTTCTCTGAATACATGGATCGACTCCCTTCGTCGTATTCCTTGTAGTGGTTGTAAAACTGATCGAGTGCGCCTTTAACGAGTTTTGGTAGTTTTGGAGGCTCCTCCTGTAAATCAACCCCCTCTTTTTTTGCTTCAGATTTAGCTCGTTTGCGACCTTTTTTCGGCAGATCATCCCTGACATGCTCGTAGAGGTTGCGGAGCACTGGCATCTCAAGCTCCTGCGTATTGTCGCTTTCGGGAATAAAGGGAATTTTTACAAGTCCGGATTCAATTGCTTCAATCAGGCCAAAATCACTGACTACCCAAGGAAAGAGGCTATAGGCATCATACCCAGAACCCTTCAAATAGTAAGGGGTCGCCGAAAGATCGTAAACCTGCTGAAGCTTGTAGCGCCTTGCGATTTCGGTAATTCCGGTGAACCAGACCGCGGCTTTCGCATTTTCATCCGACTCTTCGTTGTCCTCTGTTTTCCCTTTTGATTTTGGCAGATAGCAGTGATGCGCCTCATCATTCATGACAAGCAGGCGACTTCCGAGTTTGAAGCGACCAAGCAACCGTTTAATCAGCTGAGTGAAATCCTCTTTTGCTTCCTGTTTATGACCTTCTATATCAAGCTTGCCATCAAAAGGGCTTTTTTTGTTACCGGAAAGAGTTTTTGGTTCAAGCGCATGATAATTGGTAATAATCAAACGCGCATTCAACCCATCGAGTTTCGACTCAAGCGTCTGAGGCACAAGATCTCGGGCTGCATAGTAATCAACACGGTCTTGCTTGTTGGATGAGCGCTTATCTACAAAAAGTACACCAAGTCGATCCTTGATGGTAATACCCGGAGTTACAATCAGAAAATAGTCGGCAAAACGAGTGTCCTGCCTGTATTCCTGACGATTGAAAAAGTGATAAAGCATGAGCATACCCATTACAACGGTCTTGCCACTTCCAGTAGCCATTTTAAACGCAATCCTTGGTAGTTGATAATCCTTGTTACTACTGACTTTAGATTGCGTTTCGTGCAGTCTGGTTACAATGTACTGGCCGGTATTACTCCTTACACCTATTTCGTTCAGCCAGATTGCGGTTTCAACGGCCTCACGCTGGGCAAAGAAAAGTTTTCGAACAGCATGACGCTCAGTGTTGGTAAACCAAAACGAAAGAAGCTCTTTGGTCACTCTCGTCGTACCTGGATAGAGCGATTCCCGCCATTTTCCGATCTCGGAACGAAGAAGATTGACTGGATAGTCACCAAACTCGTCGGAGTAATCATTAATTTCAAAGATAGAGCCTTGCTGATCCTGTCGGGTTGGAATCGGTTGGATATCAGGGGTAAAAATTCTCCTACCAGATCGAATATCGCTATAGTTCAGCGAACCATCTTCATCGGTAGCATAGTGAAGCAAAGGCTCTTCATAAGGAGAGTTGAGGATTGGATTCAGGTCACTCATGCAAAATGTGTTGAATAATCGAAATCAATGGGCACAAAACACAGCTTATACCAACATAATACATTCAGCAAATTGATTCTACCAAATACGCAAACGCATTCAACCTAAATGAAGAAAAAGGGGAAATGAGTAAAAAAGGTGCGGATGTAAGAACAGATGTCATGGACGCTGGGGACTGTCGATGATCAATGTTACCGGGCCGTCATTCACAAGGGAAACCTGCATATCAGCTCCGTACCACCCGGTCATTACCGGCTTTTCAAGCTCTTGCTCCAGTTTTTGGACAAAGCGATCATAGATCGGACGGGCATGATCGAAACTCGCTGAGCCTGAAAAGCCGGGTCTGTTGCCCCTGCCGGTATCGGCGTAGAGGGTAAACTGGGAAACAACCATTGCCTCTCCCTGTGTCTCTTGAAGCGAGAGGTTTATTTTACCAGAAGCGTCATTAAAAATCCTGAGAGCAGCGATTTTACGGGTCATCCAGCTGATATCGGTATCACCATCATCAGGGGCAATGCCAAGCAGAACAAGCAGACCGGGCCCGATTGCTGCATAACGGGCATCAGAAGCTGAAACATTGGCCGACAGTACTCTCTGGATAACAACTCTCATAATCGCTCTGCTTTGGCTGCACGTCAACAATAGGATTCGATAACGGGTGCAGCTGCAACTGAGCTGATTCCTTCAAGCATCACCGTTTTAGTGCGCGAAGTGCTGCCGGATATAATATGGACCCGCGATGGCGGAATGTGGAAAACCTTGGAAAAAAGTTCGCAACACTCCCTGTTGGCGGCATCATCGACCGGAGCCGCTTTAAGGCTGACTTTCAGTCCACCGTTATAGGCTCCGCAAATCCTGCTTTTTGATGAACGGGGCTGTGCCTTGACGACAAAAACCGCATTACCGTTTTTTTCGCGAAGCTCAACCACCGGCGTCAACTACCCGATTACTTTGGGTACCTTGAAAAAGCGATCCTGCTTTTCAGGTGCATTCAGCAATACCGATGAGGACGGAAGTGCAGGAAGCTCTACATCATCGCGAAGCACGTTGATCTGGTCATGAATACTGCTGAGCGGTGCAACACCTCTCGTATCTACTTCGTTGAGCTTTTCAACGTAGTGAAGAATATTGTTGAGTTCGCTGGTCATCGTCAGCATCTCCTCATCGGTAAACCTGAGCCTCGCCAATTCAGCGATATAGGCAACATCTTTTGTTGTGACCGACATAAAATTATGTTCGTAATATTAATCAAACCTTCAATCTGATGATCAATTCGATCATGCTGAGATCACTGAAAAAAACTAGAGTCTGCAGATACCGAATTTCTGCTCATCAATCCTGTTTTTCGGACGTACTTCAATCGGCATATATGCCCGCTCTTCCTCTCCAAGGTATATCTGGCGGGGTCTTGCAATTTTCTGCTCCTGATCCTGAACCTGCTCGGTCCACTGTGCGAGCCATCCGGGAACTCTGCCGATTGCAAAAAGAACAGGAAACATGTCGAGAGGAAATCCCATAGCCTGATAGATCAGGCCCGAATAGAAATCAACATTAGGGTAGAGCTTGCGATTTACAAAATAATCGTCTTCAAGTGCTATTCTTTCCAGTTCAAGGGCAATATCGAGCAGAGGGCTTCGTCCGGTTTCCTCAAAAACCTCGAAGGCAACTTTCTTGATGATTTTCGCTCTTGGGTCATAATTTTTATAAACCCTGTGACCAAATCCCATCAAGCGTCCGTCGCCGTCTTTGACTGATTGAATAAAAGCAGGCACCTTGTCAAGAGAACCGATTTTTTTGAGCATGTGAATAACCGCCTCATTTGCTCCGCCGTGCAAAGGGCCATATAGCGCCGCACAACCTGCAGCGAGGGCAGAGTAAGGATCAACACCTGAACTGCCCACAGCTCTTACCGCACTGGTTGAACAGTTCTGTTCATGGTCGGCATGGAGAATGAGAAGAACATCAAGAGCGTGCTCAAGAACGGGATTCGGCTTGTAGTGCGCCTCAGTCATCCTGAACATCATCGAGAGAAAATTGCCGGTATAGCTCAAGTCATCCTCAGGAAGAACATAGGGAAACCCCATGCTATGTCGGTAACTCATTGCTGCAATAGTAGGTATTTTGCCGATAAGACGACGAACCTGCAGCTTTCGCGACTCTTCATCGGCAATATTCTTGGCGTCAGCATAAAAGGTCGAAAGGGCACCAACGGTTCCAACGAGAATACCCATTGGATGGGCATCATAGCGAAATCCATCCATAAACTTGATCACATTTGAATGTGTCAGGGTATTGTGCCGGATATTGTAGGTCCAGACAGCCAAACGCTCTTTGTCAGGAAGAACACCCTTGATAAGAAGGTATGCTGTTTCAAGAAAGGTGCTTTTTTCGGCAAGCTGCTCAATTGGATAGCCGCGATAACGTAAAATGCCTTTATCACCATCAATATAGGTGATCTGACTTTTGCAGGATGCAGTGTTCAAATAACCGGGATCATAACCCAACAAACCGAAATCATCAGGCGATACCTTGATCTGACGAAGATCAGCTGAGCGGATAGCCCCAAGATCAATTGGAATCTCGTAGGATTGACCTGTACGGTTATCGGTAACTGTAAGAGAATTTCTGGAGTCTGTGTCTTGCATAAGTGTGCTGTATTGATTGTTTTAAAGCATTTACCGCTAAAAAAAACAACATGTCTCACTGCTTGAACACGCTAGTATAATCGTATTCGTTCATAGCGTACAAAGTTATGAAAATCCCGCCAAATACGGTGAGCGAAAAACCGTTATTTTTTCAACAATTGTTTTGCTCCTATTCCAGTGAAAAGATACTCTCCCGCCAGTATTTTATAAAATGCTGGCGGGGCGAAAAAAAACGCAACCATAAAGAGTGATAAAAAGTCTATAACCGGAATAAAAACAATACGTTGCTGAACGATCTTTCTCTTTGTTGCCAGCAGGATAAACAGAAAATAAAGGAAAATACTTTTTGGATATTAGGCATCGGCTCTATACATTAATTCCTCTTTCAAGGAGCTGTAGCTCAGTTTGGTTAGAGCGCCTGCCTGTCACGCAGGAGGTCGCGGGTTCGAACCCCGTCAGCTCCGCAAAAAAATAAAAAGGCACTGC
>Ga0114951_10006134_pt1 | contig 10762 bp, 8 predicted proteins | sample AM7aDNAmetaG_FD_88677 | JGI IMG/M metagenome (GOLD analysis project Ga0114951, IMG submission 88677) | Freshwater microbial communities from Finland to study Microbial Dark Matter (Phase II) - AM7a DNA metaG | ecosystem: Environmental > Aquatic > Freshwater > Lake | place: Finland: Lake Alinen... | reverse complement strand
TTATCTCTGGCCGCCGATGCAACCCGCGACGACTCTGGCCGCAGCGGTTCTCAGCGCCGTCGCGGTGCTCATCGTGGCCTGTCCGTGTGCCATGGGCCTGGCCACCCCGGCGGCCATCATGGCCGGCGCAAACGCCGCCTCCAAACGCGGCATCTTGATTCGCGACGGCATTGCTTTGGAGAAAGCCGGCAAAATCACCGCCCTGCTGGCCGACAAGACCGGCACCCTGACCGACGGCAAACCGGCCATCGTTGCCACCCAGGGCGGCGATTTGCCCCTGGCTGCGGCGCTGGCCGCAGGCTCCAAACATCCGTTTAGCCGGGCCGTGGCTAAATTGGCCCCGGAGCCGGTCGCCCTTCAATCGTGGCGGGAAATTCCCGGCGCGGGCGTCCAGGCCACCCTGCCCGCGGCCACGGTCGCGCGCCTGGGTTCGCTGCCGTGGCTGCGCCAATGCGAGGTCAGCCTGCCCGATCCCTCCGAATTTGCCGAAAAATGGAGCGCGCAAGGAGCGGCCATCCTCGGCCTGGCCCTGGACGGGAATTTGCGCGCGCTCATCGCCTTGCGGGACACCGTCAAACCGTCCGCCGCGTCCGTCGTGCGTCAACTCGAAAAAAGCGGGCTGAAGGTTTTCATGGTCACCGGCGACAATCCGCGCGCGGCCCGCGCCATTGCCGAGCAAGCCGGCATCGCGGCGGAGAACGTTTTCGCCCAGGCCCGCCCCGGACAGAAGGCCGAGCTGGTCCGGCAACTTCAACAGAAAGGCGAAAAAGTCGCCTTTGTCGGCGACGGCATCAACGACGCGCCGGCGCTGGAGCAGGCGGATTTGGGCATCGCCGTCAGCCAGGCCAGCGACATTGCCGGCGAGGCGGCGGACATCGTTCTGCTCAAGTCCGGGATCGAAGCGGTGCCGGAGGCGCTGGAATTGGCGCGGGCCACGCTGGCCACGATCCGGCAGAATCTATTCTGGGCCTTTTTTTACAACGCCGCCGCCGTCCCGCTGGCCGCGCTGGGATTTCTCAGCCCGATCCTGTGCGCGGCGGCGATGGGTTTGTCCGATTTGGTGGTCATTGGCAACGCGTTGCGCCTGGGCCGGTTCGCCCCGAAAAATCCGGCCATGAAGCGGGATTCTTGACAAGCATGGCGCGCCTCCCATTCCGGCGGGAATTTTTTGAATCGCTTCGCGCCCCGGTTTGTCGGAGTATCAAGCGATGCAGGCGCGCGAACTGACCGTGGGAATGAGAAGGATGGCGGGCGCGGGCCTTCTGCTGGCGGCCATCATTGTCTGCGGCGGAGGGCTCGGCGCGCCGGCGCGGGGTTCGACGCCGGCCAACGGGCCGGAAGAACAGGCATTCCGGGTGGCTTTCAATGAATTCCAGGATTTCCATTACCCGCTGGCGGAAACCCAATTCGACGATTTCCTGGCCAGGTACACCAACTCCATCCATCGGGCGGACGCCATCCTTTTCCTGGCGCGCGCGCGCCTGGAGCAATCCAATTTCGACGGAGCCATCAACCTGCTCCAAAAAACCTCCGCCGAAGCGGGCGGCTTGCGCCTGGACTATATTTTCTGGATCGCCAAGACGCGCGCGGCCTCCGGGGACTTGACCAACGCGGCGGAAGGTTTTGCCGCGGTGGCGAAAGATGTCCCTCTCTCTCCACGGCGCTTGGAAGCGTCCTACGACCAAGTGGAACCTTCCTTCGATGAAGCCGAGGCTCATGCGCGGATGGGCGATTGGCCGGGCGTCATCCGCCTGCTGCAACAAACCAACGGCCCCTTTCAGCTTGCGGCCGCCACGGATGCGAACAGCGAATTTGCCGCGCGGGGCTGGCTGTTGCTGGGCAAGGCCCTCTTGCACGAACAGCGCCCGGCCGAGGGCGAAAAAGTGGTCCTCGGCCTCGACCCCGCCGGGTTGACCCGGGATGATTTGCGCTGGCAGCGCCAATACTTGTTGTGCCGGTTGCAACTGGCCGGCGGACGGGCCGGGGCGGCGCTGGCCGGCTCCACCAATTTGCTCGAACTGGCGCTGGATCCGCGCCACCAAGCCGAGAGCTTCTTTCTGCAAGGCGAAATCCTGGAAGAATCGGGCCGGCCCGCCGACGCCCTTGGTGTCTATGCCAAAAACCTGACGGAGACCCAGCAGCCGGATGCGCAGCAAAAGGCTCTTGCCCGCACCATCCAATTGACAGTGGCGCTAAACCCGTTGCCGCAGGCGATCCAGGCGCTTGACTCTCTCATCGGACAGCGCGCCCCGCAGGCCCCGGGACAGGATTTGGCCCGCGTCAGCCTGGGTGAATTGTATCTCAAGGCCGCCGTGACGGACACCAATCTGCTGGCCGCCGCGCTGACCAATCTCAACGTGGTTGTCAGCAACTTCACCAACAGCCCCCTGCTGGGCAGGGCGCGGCTGGATCGCGGTTGGTGCCATTGGCTTTCAAGCAACGTCCCCGCCGCCAGGGTGGATTTCGAGGAAGCCGCCGCCCGCCTGTCACTTCCGCAAGACCAGGCCGTCGCCCGCTTCAAACTGGCCGACGCGCAATTTATCCTCAAGGATTACGCCGCAGCCGCCGGCAATTACGCCCTGCTTCTGACGAACAAAGCGCCCGAAGTCACCAACGCGCTTTTCGACCTGGCGCTGTATCAAATCGCCGAGTCGGACATCCGCCGGGGTGACCAGGAAGGGGCGTGCGCGGCCGTGGATAAAATCCTGCGGTGGTTTCCCGGCAGCTACTTCGGGGACCGCAGTTCACTTTTGAAAGGCGAGGGTTTTTTGAAGGGCGAGGATTTGAATCGCAAGTATGATTACGACAGGGCGCGCGAAGTGTTCAATGATCTGCTGGAAAGATCGCCCCGCTCGCCCCTGCTGCCCGAAGTGGAATACGCCATCGCCCGGACGTATGATTATCAGGGCAATTGGAGCCAGGCCATCAGCCGATACAAAGAATGGGCGGTCCGCCACGCCGGCGATCCCCTTCTGCCGGAGGTCCAGTTCCACCTCGCGCTGGCTTGCGGCAAGGCGGGCCTGACGAATGACGCGCTGGCGGGTTTCACCAATTTCGCCGCCCGTTTCCCCTCCAACGCGCTGGCGCCGTGGGCGCTGAACTGGGTGGCGGATTATTATTACAATCAGAAGGACTTCAGCCTGGCCGAAAAAAATTACCAGGAATTGTTTCAAAAACATCCCGACGCCGGCGAACTTTCTTATCAAAGCCGCTTTTGGGCCGGCAAGTCCGCCCTGGCGGGCCAGGAAAACCAGGACGCTTACGACTACTTCTTGAAACTGGTCAACCTCACCAACGCTCCGCCGGCCCTGGTCGCCCGCGGCTATTTCGCGCTGGGCGACATTTTTTTCCAGCAATTCCAAGCCAATCAGACGATCTCCAACCTCAACCAGGCCATCGCCGCCATGGCCAAGCTCACCAATGGCGCGCCGGCCAGCGCCATTGCGGTCGAGGCCCTGGGCCGTCTGGGTGATTATTACATGGCCTGGGCGGACAATCACGACACCAACACCTACGCTATTGTCAAGCAGATGTACGGAACGATTGTCCATTTTCCCCCGGGCAGCGTCAGCGCCGCCGCCCGCTGCCAGGCGGAATTCGGCCTGGGCGTCGTCGCCGAGAAAGAGCGCCTGCCGCGACAAGCCCTGGAGCATTACTGCAACGTCGTCTACCATTCCGGCAATTTCGACCCCTACTGGGTGGAACGCGCCGGAGAATCCGCCGCCCGCATTTACGAGGAACAGCAAAATTGGAGGGATGCCCTCACCGTCTATAAGCGCGTCCTGGACGCCGTCCCCGCCTTGCGCCCCGTGCTGGAAAAGAAAATGGCCGCCGCCCAAACCCGCCTGGATGCCGCCGGAAAATGATGCCCGCGATGCCTACATCATTTTCAACAGCGTCGCCGCCATGTCCGACGGCGTGGCTGCGATGCCGATGCCGGCCTGCCGGAACGCCTCGATCTTGGCCGCCGCCGTGCCCTTGCCCCCGCTGACGATGGCCCCGGCGTGCCCCATGCGCCGTCCCGGCGGCGCCGTCGCCCCCGCGATGAATCCCGCCACCGGCTTCCGGCAATGCTCTTGTATCCATTCCGCCGCCTCTTCTTCGGTTGAACCGCCGATCTCGCCAATCAGGATGATGCCGTGCGTTTCCGGATCGTCGTTGAACATCTTCAGGATGTCCAGGTGTGAGGCGCCATGGACCGGGTCGCCGCCGATGCCCACGCTTGACGATTGCCCGACCCCGCGGCAGGTCAATTGCCAGACCGCTTCATAAGTCAGCGTGCCGCTGCGGGAAACGACGCCGATGTGGCCCTTTTTGTGAATGTAGCCCGGCGCAATCCCGATGCGGCAGCCGCCCGGGGAATCCCGGCCCTCGCCCGGCGTCACCACCCCCGGACAATTCGGCCCGATGAGCCGCGTTTTCCCGCCCCGCATTGCCTCTTTCACCTGGACCATGTCTCTAACCGGGATGCCTTCGGTGATGCACACCACCAAGTCCAGCCCGGCGTCGGCCCCCTCGAGAATGGCGTCGCCGGCGAAGGCGGGCGGGACGAAAATGGCGGAAACCGTCGCGCCGGTTTCGCGGGCGGCGTCGCTGACAGTGTCAAAGATGGGGATGCTTTTGCCGGCGTGCTCGAAGACCTGGCCGCCCTTGCCGGGCGTGACGCCGGCGACGATCCGCGTGCCGTAATCCAGGGAAAGCCGCGTATGCCTGGCGCCAAAACCGCCGGTGATGCCCTGGACGAGCACTTGGGTGTCAGGTTTGACGAGTATGGACATGGTAAATCTATTTTTGTTGATCTTTGATTTTTTTCAAATACATCACGGTCGTTTTGTCGTGGTTGCGGTTCATGGCTTCTTTGGCGCGGATCAACGCCTCGATGTCCAGAATCCGGCATGGGCCGCAAGGCAATGGCACTTCGACGCTATGTTTGAAAACTTCTTCGAAATCGCCGACGCCCAGCACTTCACCCAGACAATCCACCACTCCCAAATCCGTCTTCAAATATAAATTCTTCAGCCTTGAGCACAATTCCGGCGTGAGTCCCAACGGCAAATCCGGCCGGGAGCGGGGTGTCGGGTGCAAATCTGCAAACGCCTTCTGGATGCGCATCAAATTCGCCTCGCTAAACCGGCAGCAAATATCCACGTCGCGCGTGACCAGCGTGACGCCGTGCGCCACCGCGGCAAATCCGCCGACCAAAACGAACTCGACTTGAGACGAAATGAGTCTTCGCATCAATTCACTCAAGTTTTGCATGACGTTCTTTCATCGCGGCGCGCAACGACTCGGCAAAATTCAAGGCGTCGTCGTTGGCCTGCATTCGTTCCCACGGTGTTTTCGCCAGACTGTCTTGCAGCAGCCACAGGTCAATGTCACCTCCGTCCGTCAGATAAGCGGACGGGGTTTCCTTCAAAACCATTTCTTCGTTGTCGCGTTCTCCCAACATGGGCTTGATTTGATGACGTTGAGCATGACCGGAACGGCATGTTAGATTTCGATGGCGGGAAAACTCAACTCTTTTTACAACCACTCTTTTCACAACCGCCCCCCCTTTCATGGAAACAAGATTAAGAATGGCTTGAGTTTTGCTTGCAATGGGTGGAGAGAATGGGTATGGGCAAGTGACAAGTCGTTATGCCTTCGTTCAATTATGTGGCGCGGGATTCCGGGTCGGGCCGGGAAATCCACGGCGCGGTGGATGCCTCCTCGGAGGCCAACGCCGTGGCGGTGCTGTTGAATCGGAACCTGATGGTGGTTTCCATCACGGAAAAAATTTCCAAAAAGGGGCGCACCAGCGGCGGCAAGGTCGCCCTGGCCGATCTGGTGATCTTTACCCGCCAACTGGCCACCATGATTGACGCGGGGCTGGCCATGGTGCAATCGCTCCAGGCCCTGGGCGAGCAATCGGACAACAAACTCATGCGCGATGTGATCAAGGACGTCACCACGCGGGTGGAGGGAGGCGACAGTTTTTCCGAGGCCCTGCAGAAGCATCCCAAGGTTTTCAACAAGCTGTATTACTCCATGGTCGGCGCCGGGGAGAGAGGCGGGTTGCTGGCCGAGATTCTCGCCCGTCTGGCCACTTACCTGGAAAACACCGCCCGGCTGCGCAAGAAAGTCAAATCGGCCATGATGTATCCGACGGTGGTCACCATTGTCGCCATCGGCATCACCATCTTCCTTCTGGTCAAGGTCGTTCCCACCTTCAGTGATATTTTTTCCAGCCTCGGCGGCAAGCTGCCAACGCCAACGCAGTATTTGATCAACGTCAGCAACGTGTTGCGGAACAACTTCATATTTTTCATAATTGGAGCCGGCGCCCTGATCGGCGGCTGGCTTTATTACATCAAGACCCCTGCCGGGCGCAGGTTTTGGGACGACCGCCGCATCAAGCTGCCGATCTTCGGCGGCATCGCCCATAAAATCTGCCTGGCCCGGTTCGCCCGCACGATGGCCTCGCTGGTGCGCAGCGGCGTGCCCATCCTGGAAGTCCTGGCCATCGTGCAAAACACCGTCGGCAACGTCATCATGGAGGCCGCCATCAAGACCGCCGCGACGGACATCGAACGCGGGGAGGGGATTTCGACCGCGTTGAGCAAGCATCCCATTTTCCCCACCATCATCATTCGGATGATGACTGCCGGCGAGCAAACGGGCAAAATTGACACGATGCTCGAAAGGGTGGCCGATTTCCTGGACGAGGAAATCGAAACCACCCTGGGGGGGCTGACATCGCTGATCGAACCGCTGCTTATCGTGTTTTTGGGCGTCGTGGTCGGCGGCATTGTGATTTGCATGTTTCTGCCCATCTTCAAACTGAGCGAATTGGTTTCCAAGCACTGAAAAGACATCCGGCGGAGCTTGCCGCGCGGATGCGCATCGGGTAATGTTGAGACATGGCTAGAGTTTTGTTGATCGATGACGAGGTGACGATGGTGCAAATGGTGAGCGAACTGTTGCGCCGCGAAGGGCACGAGGTGTTTCCGTTCAGCAATTACGACGCCGCCATCGAAACGCTCGAAGCCCAGCGCCCGGAACTGGTCATCACCGACCTGTATCTGGACAAAACCCGCACCCACGGCCTGGAAATCCTGCAAAAGGCCCGCGCTCTCAGCCCCCCCTCCACCGTCATCGTCATCACCGCTTACGCCACCATCGAAACCGCGGTGGACGCGATGAAGAAGGGCGCGTTCGATTATTTGGAGAAGCCCTTCAAGGTGGAAGACTTGCGGCTCTGCGTCCAGCGGGCGCTCTCCTACAACGACGCCATTTCGGAAAACATTTACCTGCGCAAGCAGTTGAAGAAAAAATACCAGTTCAACCAGCTCGTCGGCAATTCGCCCGTGATCCAGGATGTCTTCAAGCTCATCGAGCGGGTGGCCGACACCGACAGCACGATCCTCATTCTGGGCGAAAGCGGCACGGGCAAGGAACTGGTGGCCCGCGCCCTCCACTTCAACAGCCGGCGCCAATTCGCCCCCTTCGTCCCGATCAATTGCAGCGCCATGCCGGAAAACCTCCTGGAATCCGAGTTGTTCGGCCATTGCAAAGGCGCCTTCACCGGCGCCATCAACGACAAAAAGGGCCTCTTCCAGGAGGCCGACGGCGGCACCATTTTCCTGGATGAAATCTGCTCCATGCCCCTGCTCCTCCAAAGCCGCCTCTTGCGCGTCTTGCAGGAAAGGGAAGTCCGCCGCGTCGGCGACAACGTGGCGGTCAGCGTCAACGTGCGGGTCCTGGCGGCGACCAACGAACCGCTGGAAAAAAAAATCAAGGACGGCTCCTTCCTGGAAGACCTCTACTACCGGTTGAACGTCATCCCCATCATCCTCCCCAGCTTGCGCGAGCGGCGCGAAGACGTGCCCGTCCTGGCCATGTACTTCCTCCGCAACAAGATCAATCCCCGCACCGGCAAATTGCACAGCATCACCCGCAAAGCCCTCGATGTCCTCACCGCCCACGACTGGCCCGGCAACGTGCGGGAATTGGAAAACGCCATCGAACGCGCCTGCGCCTTGTGCGAGAACAGCACCATCCGCGTCGCCGATCTGCCCCCGACCATCCGCCGTCATGCTTCAGGGGGAGACGAGGAAGAGTTGGTCGAAACTCCCCCAACATCGCCCGAAAACGGTGCCAGCCCCGCCATCGGCGGCGGCGTCGCGCCGGCCCAGCCCTCCTTTGTCCAACCCGTCGGCCCGTTGCGCGACTTTCTCCGGGAGCAGGAACTGGGTTATGTCAACCGCGCCCTGGCCCAAACCGACGGCGACAAGGAAAAAGCCGCTGAAATGCTGGGCGTCAGCGTCGCCACCCTGTACCGCAAATTGGCCGAGGAAGACACGGCGGGCAAATCCCCATCGTGACGGGCGGGCGCGCCGCGGCCGCTCACAACCCCGTTGGATGCTCCAAAAAGGCCCAGGGAACACCGAATGTTTTTGACAAGTCGGCGGCCAGGGCTTTGACGCCGAAGGTCTCGGTGGCGTAATGGCCGCCGTAAAAAACGTTCAACCCCAACTCCTCCGCCAGCGCATAAGTCCAATGCGGCCCCTCGCCGGTGATGAAGGTGTCCACGCCCTCCTGCGCCGCGATTCTCATTTCGGCGCCGGCGCCGCCGGTCACAACGCCAATCCGTTCGCATCGCTCCCCCCCGCCGGGCAGCAGAAGCGGCGCGCGGCCCAACACGGCCTCCAGCTTTTCGGCCAGCGCGCGGCGCGGAATTTTGCTCCGCGTCCGCCAGCCGATGGGGCGGCCCTTTTCCGCAAAAAAAGGCTTCAGATTTCTGAATCCCAGCGCCGCGCACAACCGCGCGTTGTTGCCCAGACGCGGATGCGCGTCCAGCGGCAGGTGCGAGCTGTAAACGGCGATGTTATTCCTGACCAACAATTCCAGCATCTCCCGCCGCCTCCCCGTCCACGGAACGGCCGGACTCCAGAACAAACCGTGATGCGCGATCATCAGGTCGGCCCCGGCGGCGGCGGCCAGTTGGATGGTGGCCGGGGACGCATCCACGCACGCCGCGATGCGCCCGACCCGGCCCGAATTCTCCACTTGCAACCCGTTGACCGCCCCGTCCCAGTCGCAAAAAGTGTCCGGTCGCAGCAGTTTTTGGCAGCGGCGGACGATGTCGGCCAGTTTCGCCTTTGGCATGGGGCTAGGAGAGCAAAGAAAACCGGCGCTGGCAATGCGGGAAAAAAGCGCAAGGTGCAACCGCCTGCGATTTTTTGGGGTCAAAACGGCCCGTTTAGGCGGTTCTGTTCGGCAGACTTGATGCTGAAGTCCGGAGGAACGCGGCGTCTGGCGACGGGACGTGGTTTGGAGGCGCCATGTGTCAATTGTAACAATTCGCAACACGATTGTAACTTGTACAACGATGGTACTTCTGTTGTGATTGGCGCGTGGGCAAAAAGCGCGAACCGATTCGAGAGGACCAGTTGCACAACTGGAATCTGCTGGACCGATTCCGCCAGCGGGTGCTGCCCTTGCTCAAGGCCCAAGCCCCCACCGCCACCGAGGAAGACGACCGGCGCACGCTGTTCGCCGGGGATTATTTTTGCGGCTATCTTTTTGCCATGCTCAACCCGGTGGTGACCAGCATGCGGGACCTGTGCCACGCGAGCCATTGCCGGAAGATGCGCGAAGTTGCGGCGGCTCCGTTTTCCCCGGCGGCCTTTTCGGAGGGGCAGCATCTGTTCGACCCGGCCATTTTGGAAAAGGTGGTGCGAGAACTTGCCCGGGAAAACCAGGGCCGGGGCCAGGGCGGAGACGCGCGGGTGCGTCATGCCTTGGCCGCGCTGACGGCGGTGGACGGCACGGTGCTGCGCGCGGTGCCGCGCATGGCCTGGGCTCCGGCGGGCGGGCCGGGGACGGCCATCAAGCTGCATTTGCATTTCAATGTTTTCGACCAGATACCGGAAGCCTGGCCGATCACGCCGGGCAATGTGTCCGAACCCGGGGTCTTCGCCCGGACGGTCGGGCCGGAGCGTCCCTTGACCGAGGCCGACCGGCGGGCCGGAGTGGTCTGGGACCGCCTCGTCCGTTTCGGCGTCCATGGCGACGGCCCCGTGTTCCGGGTGGTGCGGGTGGAAGCCAACGGGGACGTCTTCCATCTGGCCACCACGCGGGAGGATTTGTCGGCCGAGTTGATCGGCCTGATTTACCGGCAGCGCTGGCAGATCGAACTCTTTTTCAAGTGGATCAAGACCATCCTCAACTGCCGGCACTGGCTGGCCGAATCGCCCGCCGGCGTGCAAATCCAGATTTATTGCGTGCTCATCGCCTCCTTGCTGCTGATGTTGTGGACCGGCCAGCGCCCCAACAAGCGCATGGTCGAATCCTTGCAATGGTATTGGACGGGCATGGCCAATGAGGAGGATTTGGCAACGCTGTTGGAGCGCGCCGGTTGCGCAAAAAAATCCTGAATCGGTTGACGGGAGGTTTTAAATCTCAAACCTCGGGCGGGCATTGCCAATTCCCGGAAAATCCGGCAGCTTGCGGGATGTGAGGGAACCAGTTCGAGACACCCGTCTTTCAATTGTGACCTTCACAGATTCAACATGTTGAAGAATTGCTCGACCACGCCGAAATGCTTCTCCATGTCCACGGTGATGCCACATTCCCTCGCCATCTCGGCAAACGGCGTGGACCACGAGTCAGGCGGCGAAGCGAGGGCGACCGGAATCCTGTGAGTTTTTCGTCGTTGGAAGGTTTCGCGGATTGTAGTTGGCAGACGGGCAGCATCAAGGCTGGTGCGTTCAATCAGAAG
>Ga0114951_10006132_pt1 | contig 10764 bp, 8 predicted proteins | sample AM7aDNAmetaG_FD_88677 | JGI IMG/M metagenome (GOLD analysis project Ga0114951, IMG submission 88677) | Freshwater microbial communities from Finland to study Microbial Dark Matter (Phase II) - AM7a DNA metaG | ecosystem: Environmental > Aquatic > Freshwater > Lake | place: Finland: Lake Alinen... | reverse complement strand
TACCAATGTTTTTACACCTGTGGTTTTATCAATTGTATAAATTTTTGAATTTGTTTCACTATTTGCACCAAACCATTGATTATTAACAAAATCAGCACCTGCAATAAATTTAGAGGTATCTTCAACAAGTGAAGTAATTTGTCCGGTTGGTATTGATAAAGTTACAGGACCTGTTGGAACTATTGAGCTTGCATCATAAGCATTCCATGCATAAGAACTGAAAGTAGGGGCAACCAAAAAATTAAATGTATTGGTGTCATTTGAAGTTACAGCATCACCTGATAACAATGTCTGGGTAGAAACGGTGTAAGTACCATTAACTGCAGTCCATGTGTTGAAAGTAACCTGTTGGGTGGCACCTGAAGCTAAAGATGTTACAGTAACAGTATCACTATAGACATTTGTTGTGCCATTATTGAAAAAAATGCTGACGTCAAAAGTCTGAGCAGCAGTTCCAAAGTTTTTAACTGTTGCCTTGGGGGTTACAACAGCAGCCGGTTGGTAAAAAGCCACCATGTCAGTTGAAGCAACGCCTACATCATTAGCTGCAGCCTGATTAACTTGAATAGATCCTGAAAATGTATGAGGAGTAGCTGATGATAAATACCCGTCGCCAAAAACAGTATAAGCTACAGCCTGAGTACCTGTGATGGCGCCAACAGTAACAGCTACTGAAAAAGTATATGTTCCGGGATTAAGATAACCGCATTGTGTCGTATCTAAAATCTCACCCCAACTAATAGTCTGGCCAGAAATCGGGTTTAATTGACCTGTAGCTGTAGAACACCCTGTTCTTGTTGCTATTGGGTCACTTGTTCCAGTAACAATTGGAGTCATACCTGTTGGAAATGTCATTGAAAGTCCATCTAAATATTCATAATCAGGAGAAGCGAAAGTTAATGTAAAATTCAGTATTGCAGTAGCTCCTGGTATATAGGTATTTGTGCTCACGATGCTACCTGAAACTTGATTTATTCCTCTCAGATTTTGGTTTGTTTGTATGCTTCTAACATGCCCTTTGTTTTTTGCTGTGCCAGTTTGAGACTGTGCCAGTGCAATATTTAAAGACAAAATTGCACACAAAATAAATGTAAAACTCTTTTTCATAATTGTGTTTTTGGTTAATAAATAATAAATTAATTCTAAATTAAAACGCTTTACAAAAGTATGATTTTAATTAAATACTGTATAAAAAAATGTCATTTTGAATACAGATTATTAGAGAAAATATAATAAGTTGCTAATAACCAGTGATTTAGATTAAGAAATAATTTTAAAATCAAAGTATATTTTACTGGTCTATATAAAATGATGTTTAATGAAATAAAAATGCTAATAGTTTAAAAATTCTTCACAAGAATTTTAGCTTCCATCATATCTTGTATGGCATATTTAACACCTTCTCTTCCTAAACCAGAGTCTTTAATACCACCATAAGGCATGTGATCTACTCTGAATGTAGGGATATCGTTTAATATGACCCCTCCAACATTAATTTGCTCAAATGCATAATTCATTTCGTTAATTGCATTTGTAAAAACACCGGCCTGTAAGCCATATTTACCATAATTAAGCATCTCAACAGCCTCTTCAAATGTAGAAAATGATGTTATTGTTACAACAGGCCCGAATATTTCTTTACAATTGACTTTCATTTCTTTATCAGTATTTACAAGAACTGTTGGTTCTACAAGGTTTTTAATCCTTTTACCACCGTATAAGAGATGAGCTCCCCCTTCAATAGCTTCGTTAATCCATGATTCTACGCGTAAAGCATTTTTCTCATCAATCATAACAGAAAAGTCAGTATTGATATCAGCAGTATCACCAATTCTTAATGTTTTTACCATTGGTAAAAATTCATCGATAAAATTGTTATAAATCTTTTCATGGACAAAAATTCGTTGTGCATGAATGCATACCTGACCAGAATATGAAAAACCTCCCACAACACATCTTTGAGCTGCAGTCTTAATATCAGCTGTTTCGCTTATAATAACACCGGCATTACCACCGAGTTCCAGAACAACTTTTTTCTTTCCTGCGTTGTTTTTCATTGTCCAGCCTACATCAGGTGAACCTGTGAAAGTAAGTAATTTAAAACGCTCATCAATTACGAGATTATTGCCCGTTTCTCTGTTCATTGGTAAAACAGAGAATGCTCCCTTAGGTAAGTCAGTGGCATCAACAATTTTAGCCAGTAATAATGTAGAAAGTGGTGTATTGCTTGCAGGCTTCATTATTATAGGACAACCAGCTGCTATTGCGGGTGCTACTTTATGTGCAACAAGATTTAAAGGAAAATTAAATGGCGAAATTCCTGCAACTAGTCCAATGGGAAAGTATTTTACAATGCCCTCTTTATTTTTAGCATCTGGAGTCCAGTCTATACTTAATAATTCTCCCGGCAGCCTTTTGCATTCTTCAGCCGCAACAATAAAAGTTTGGATAGCACGTGAGATTTCGGCTTTGGCAAAGCGTAAAGGCTTGCCTGCTTCCAACGCTAAAATACGCGAAAATTCATCAGCTTGTTCTTCTATTTTTAGAGCGACATACTTTAATATCTGGTATCGTTTGTACACAGGAAGCTCTTTCATATTTTTTTCAACTGCAAGAGCAGCATCAATTGCATACTCAAGCTCATTCTGTCCTGCTAAAAATGTTAGGGCCTCTACCTTTTGGGTATATGGGTTATTTACATCAAGATATTCAGAAGTTTCTATAAATTTTCCTGCACAATAGATTTTATAGTTATTCATAAGTTGATTATATTAAATGGCTTAAAATTCTATTAACAACTTAACATTCAACATACGTGGCGTTAAATAATTAGGTATGGCATATTGACGGTCATTGACATCAGTAATCCAGAGGTACGAAATAGTATTATTTATTTGAAGCAGGTTGAAGACTTCAGCAGTAATCCAGACATTCTTTATATGACGTAGCATATTCTTGTTTGACATTATTTTATCTTCACTTTTAATTTGTTTAGAGAAACCTATATCAACTCTTCTGTACATGGGCATACGTAAGGTATGTAAGTATTTTTGGGTTCTGGGAGGGCCGAAAGGCAGTCCACTACCAAACAATAAACTGAGATGCATTTTGTAACTCGGATTTTTAGGAAGGTAATCCTGAAAAAAAAGACTGAAGTTAACTCTCTGATCAGTAGGACGGGGAATATAACCTGGTTCATAGCGCACACTGTCAACAACTTTACTATCCTGTGTGTATCCCTTAATAATTATCTTACCTTCTTTATTGTAATAGTTGTAATAATAATCACCGACAATATCTTCTTGCGTTTGCATGACAGAAAGACTAGCCCATGATTCGATGCCTCTTACAAATTCACCGTTTACTTTCATATCAATACCCATAGCATAGCCATTAGCTATCTGATTTGAATAATACCTGATGCGTACATTATCAACTTCGTATGGAATAAGGTTATTAAGCTTCTTATAATATAATTCAGTAACATATTTAAAAGGACGATTCCATGCTTTAAAGTTCCAGTCGCTCGACAACACAAAGTGAATGGCTTGTTGAGCTTTGATATTGTAATTTATATTCCCGTTGAAATCACGAATTTCTCTGTAAAAAGGGGGTTGGTCATACTTTCCCACGCTGAAACGAAAAAGCATATCTTTGTCCCAGTTAGGTGTAAGAGAAATTGTTGCCCTTGGACTGAACAGCAACTGCTTGTTAAAATCCCAGTAGTTACTTCTGATACCTGCTGTTATAGATATTTTTGTGCTGTCAATATAATAATTCCATGCATTTTGTACAAAGCCTGAGAGTCTGTTTGAAGCGAGATTAATATTTGAATTAATAACATTTTGAAGCTCAAGGTTATCTAATGTTTGCAAACCGGGTTGGGTATAGCCCACAGAATCAGTAGGATGGGGGAGGCTATAACCCGAAGAATCAATTAAGTCCCATTCTTTAAGTTTGTCAGTAATACTTTCATGTTGATATTTAAGTCCCCATTGCAGAAATTTATTTTGAAAAATATGTGAACCTTTCTGTTCAAAGCTGAAGACATTAGCTTGCAAACTGTTTCTTGAATGTGTCAGATAAGTGCCTACACCTCTTTCAAATGCAGTGTTGCCAAAATCATCCTTACTGAAATCATTTTCAAGTTGGTACAACCAATATTGACCCTGTATGTCAAAAGTCTCACTTTCTACGCTCCTGTATGCAGAAAAAATATGTTTAATACGGGTGTTTTTATTGGGTTTATATTCAGCAGAGAACGCTCCAAAATAAGTATCAAACTTGTCCACTTCCTGTCCATCAAAATATACTTTTAACTCCAATGCTTCATCAATAGTTCCGAATTTGGTTTCCCGTGTCTGAGGTATAAACCTGTATGTATTACGGGCTATGTTACCTAGTACACCTAATTCCCACTTTTCATTAGGCTCATAAGAGATATAGGTCTGAAAATCAGTAAAAGAAGGTTTGTAATCGCCTTTGCTATCTAATGATTTCAAAACATATTGATTTGATTTTTGCCTGATACCAATTATATAAGTGATAGGCATTTTTTTAGCCACACCTTCTACATGGGCAGTTGCTCCCAGAAGACTACCAGAGGCAGAACCAGAAAATCTTTGAGGCTTCTTGTACTGAATATCTAGAACAGATGACATTTTGTCGCCATAGCGGGCATCAAAACCACCTGCAGAAAACAAAATAGAAGAAACAAGGTCTGAATTGATAAAACTTAAGCCTTCCTGTTGCCCTGAACGAACCAATAAAGGTCTGTAAATTTCTATATCATTGACATAAATTAGATTCTCATCGTAATTGCCACCTCTTACAGAGTATTGATAGGATAGCTCATTGGAGGAAGAAACTCCCGGCAATGTCTTGATAATAGATTCTATATTGCCTGAAGGTGTTGGAATATGATCGGCAATTTTTGGATTTATACGTACCAGGTTCGATTCACGGTAATAATCACTTATTACTTCAAACTGAGGCAACTGTGTGGAAGAAGAAACAAGCTTAAGATTAAGTTGTTTTCTTTCATTGGTTTTAAGGTTCAGATTGATATGCTTTGAATCGTAGCCAACAAAAGAGAATATAAGAGTAATTTCTTTTTCAGAAGGAATGGTCATTTCGTAATATCCGTTTTTGTCAGTAGAACTGCCTCCTGAAAGGTTAGACACAGTAATATTTACAAACTCTATAGGTTCATTTTCATAATTTGTTATTTTCCCGTGAACAGTGGCTGTGTTTTGAGAATAAACATTATCAAAAGCTATGACAGATAATAAAATGATTATATGTGAGATAATGTTTTTCAATCAAATTTAATTTTTGCAAAAATAATCAATATCATCAATCTTTTTGTTTGAATTTTCCTTCTTTCCATGCTTTAATGAACTGAGCCCAGGCAAAAGGATTCAACAAATTATTGGGGGGCATTTGTCCTGCATAATACAAACGACTTGTTTGTTTCTGAACAAAGTTGTTATAATTCATGCTGGCATCCATAGGCATATTCAACAGGAGTTGGTGCATTTCAATATAAGCTAGATTTTTCATTGCACGTTCATAATCATCATCAGGGATTATTGTATTTATAAAAGCTTGTTTAAACTGTTCCCGGGTAGGCCAGGGATAAATTAACGTTTCTGACAGGTAAACAGTATCACTGCTCATTACCTGAATTAAAGAATATCTGCTTGTTTTAAGTGTGTCAGGGATTATAAATGTCACACGTTTATAACCCATTGATGAAAAATCGAGCGTATCACCTTCTCTTGCAACAAAAGAGAAAAACCCGTAAAAGTCGGCAGTGGCTCCTTTGTATTTATTCCTAACTGCTATATTGGTGAAAGGTACCGGTTTAAGACTATCACCTGTAACTACAACACCAGAGAACTGTACAAGGCTTCTTTCCTTTAACTGTGATTTAACAGTAAAACAGTTGATAGTAATTATTGCTAAAATAGAAAAATATAGTCGCATCAATTTAATCAAAAACAAACATTACCTTCACTTACAGCATTAAAAATAATATTATCTTTTAACTTACTTAATCAAAAATTATTGCAATTTTAATTAAAAAAGGCTATCCGCTTTTGTTGGACAGCCTTTAAAGATTTTATTATATATTTTGAAGAAAACAATTAAGAGTTAGCTTCTTTCTTTTCAATTTCTTTCAAATAGGTGTAAATACCTTTTTTATTTATTGTTCTCATTGCTGAAGTAGAAACTTTTAATACAACCCATGCATCTTCTTCCTGAATATAGAATTTTTTTGTTTGCAGGTTGGGATAAAATTTTCTTTTTGTTTTTATATGCGAATGAGACACATTGTTACCAACCATCGTCTTTTTTCCTGTTAATTCACAAACTCTTGCCATTTCAATATATTTTTTAATTTGAGGGTGCAAAGATACTAAGTTTTTTATTAAGTCAAAACTTTTTTTTAATTATTTCAAAAAAACTTTTATTATCAGATTAAATTTAATTTTTTAAGCTGCCAGAAGCATTTAGCTGTTATTGATATATCAACCATTGCATCGTGGGCATCATCAAAATCTGTATTAAAAAGCTTATAATGTAACTCCGACAATTTAGGCCACTTGTTGCCATATGGACCTTTTAATCCACAGTAGTCAACGGAGCTTTTCATTGTGCATATTTTCTTTTTCTGAGGTATGGGGTTGTTATATTTGTGCCTTAAAAACTCTGCACCTACAATCTTTTCATCAAAACTGATATTATGTGCTACCAGATATTCTGCTTCATTAATTAGTTCATAAAACTCATCTAGTACGACTTTAAGACTTACACCTTCTTCTATCGCCTTTTGAGTCGTTATACCATGAATACGTGAAACTTCAATAGGTATCGTAAACCCTTCAGGTTTAATGATATAACTGTTATTATCAATTTTATTACCAACACTGTCAAATAACATCCATGCTAATTGTACCATTCTCGGCCAATTGCTGAGATTTGTTATAGGAGCATTCCAGTTAAGTGGTAGTCCAGTTGTTTCAGTATCAAAAAATAAATACATAGAAGTTGATATTGTATTTGTACAAAAGTAGATTTAATGTTTTAATTGCGTGTAAATATTTATATTTGTATGGGAAATATATAAAATTGCTCATAATAATGAGAAAGCTGTTTTTTTTAGTTACAACTTTATGTTTGATAATTAACATACCATTACTTAAGGCTCAAGATAATACGAATGTATCAACGCACCCGGTATCCGGTTTGAACATTGAGATGGTTTTTGTTAAAGGGGGAACTTTTACAATGGGCTGTACTAAAGAACAAGGAGGTGATTGCGAGATTGATGAAAAACCATCACATTTCGTTTCACTAAGCGATTATTTCATTGGAAAATATGAAGTAACACAGAAACAATGGAAAACAGTTATGGGCAGTAACCCTTCGTCTTTTAAAAATTGTGATAATTGCCCTGTAGAGCAGGTAAGCTGGAATGATATACAGGAATTTATTATTAAACTGAATGCAACAACAGGCAAAACTTACATCTTGCCTACTGAGGCTCAATGGGAGTATGCAGCTCGTGGTGGAGCTACTGCTATCTCTGATACTGTTTACAAATATTCGGGTAGTAATACAGTTGATGAAGTGGCCTGGTATGACAACAATAGTAAAAAAACGCATCGTGTGGGTCAAAAAAGCCCCAATAAGCTAGGTATTTACGACATGAGTGGCAATGTATGGGAATGGTGTAACGATTGGAAAAGGAGCTATCAGGATAGTACTAATATTATTGACTATACAGGTTCACCTCGTGTTCTTCGTGGCGGTAGCTGGCACAGTCGTAAAGGGTGTTGCCGTGTATCACACCGTTATAGTTCTGCTCCCGTCGCCAGTAGCCGCAGCATTGGCTTCCGGCTTGCAATAGTTCCTTAGATAATTAGAAAAATATATTTATTACTGATTTAATAGAGCTTCCATATTATGCTTTGCGGAGTATTCTATTTTTCAACATCCAATTATAATTAATTTCATTTTTTTTCGTTACGAAAAGTATAAAAATAAAGTTTTGAGAAAAGTTATCGTATCAGTAACCAACGATCTTTACACAGATCAGCGCGTTAATCGCACCTGTACACTACTAAAAGACCTGGGTTTTGATGTGGTACTTGTTGGAAGGAAAAAACGGACTTCATTACCTCTAAATGGCAGGATATACAAAACCAAACGCTTTAAACTCCTTTTTGAAAAAGGCTTTTTGTTTTATGCCTGCTTTAACGCGCGATTGTTTTTTTATCTGTTGTTTCACAAAGCTAATATGCTTGTATCCAATGATTTAGATACTTTGTTGCCCAATTATTTAATGAGCAAGCTAAAAGGCATTCCTTTGGTTTATGACAGCCATGAGTATTTTACAGGCGTTCCTGAAATCCAACAAAGACCTTTGGTTAAAAAGGTATGGATATGTATTGAAAAAATGATTTTTCCTCATTTGAAACATATTTTTACCGTTAACGATTCTATTGCTAAGCTTTATAAAGATGAATATGGAAAAGAACTTAAAGTTATACGTAATATACCTTCAACAACAAAAATTGATTATCTGAAATCAAGAACAGCATTAGGTTTACCTGAAGATAAAAATATCGTTTTGTTGCAGGGCGCAGGTATTAATGTTGACAGAGGTGCTGAAGAAGCTGTTATGGCTATGTTACCTCAATATGGTTTGCAGAATGTAGTATTGTACATAATAGGTGATGGTGATGTAATTGAAACTTTGAAAAAAATGGTGATTGAAAATGCATTGGAAAACCGTGTTTTTTTCCTTCCCAAGATGCCTTATGATGAATTGTTTCACTTTACCTCTAATGCTGATATAGGCCTAACATTAGATAAAGACACCAATGTAAATTACCGTTACAGTTTACCTAATAAAATATTTGATTATATTCATGCACAAATTCCTGTATTAGCATCTCCGTTGGTAGAAGTTAAAAATATTGTTGAGAAATATCAAATAGGCTGTCTGACAGATAGTTTCGAACCACAGAATATTGCTGACAAAATAAATTACATGATAAAAGATAAAAAAAATATCGAATTTTGGAAAAAAAATCTTAAAATTGCATCCCATGAACTGACATGGGAAAATGAACAAAAAGAAATGATAAATGTCTTTAAAAAATATTTATAGCGAAAGAAATTTACACATCATAGCTTTTGATATACCTGTACCAGTAAATTACGGGGGTGCAATAGACATTTTCTATAAGATAAAAGCTTTAAAAAATGCAGGTATAAATGTTCATTTACATTGTTTTGAGTATGACAGGAAGCCTTCTGATGAATTGAACAAATATTGCGAAACGGTTCACTACTATAAACGTGAAATTAATAAATCGCATCTCTTTAAACTTAAACCTTACATTGTAGCTACACGTAATTCTAAAGAATTACTTGATAATTTGTGTGGTGATGATTTTCCTATTTTATTTGAAGGTTTACATACTTGTTTTTATTTGGATCACAAACGACTAAAAAACAGATTAAAGATTGTTAGAACACATAATATTGAACATCATTACTATTCTAATCTGGCAAGAGTTGAAAAAGAATTGTTTAAAAAGTATTATTTTTTAAACGAAGCTGCCAAGTTGAAAAAATATGAAAAAGTGCTTTATCATGCACAGGGTATTGCTGCAATTTCAAAAAATGACTTCATCCATTTTTCAAATAAATACGAAAACGTTAAAGTAATTTCAGCTTTTCATCCTCATGATAATGTTAACATTAATGAAGGTTACGGTTCTTATGCTCTGTATCATGGCAGTCTGGACGTGGCTGAAAATCATGAAGCCGCTATTTTCTTAGCCGAAAAGGTATTTAAAGATATTGATATTCCATTTATTATTGCGGGCAATAAAATTTCAAAAGAACTCAAACAAATAGAAGCAAAATATGCTAATATTACGATAAGAAGTAATATAAAAACGGAAGAGATATACGAATTGGTGAAGAATGCTCACGTGAATATTTTACCTACATTTCAGGCTACTGGCATTAAATTGAAACTGCTTGCCGCTTTATATACAGGAAGGTATTGCATTGTAAATACACCGATGGTTGTTAATACAGGACTGGAAGAAATGTGTATTGTTGCAGACGACTCAAATGAAATGAAATCTCAATTAAAAGATATTTTCAATTGTCCTTTTTCAATGCAGGAAATTCACCACAGAGAAAGTGTACTAAACCATAATGGTTTTACTAATCAACATAATACGCTTAAATTGCTTGAATTATTATTTTCTTAGGAACAGTCAGAAATAATCTGAATTATTTTCTAAAACTTATAAGTTTAAATTGATTTATTATAATGTGTTGTTTTTTAGAACATTAACTTCGCTTACCTAAAGTTCATCATTAACATCTTCATTCTCTGGCTGAAGTGCTGTTTCAATATTCATATTAAAATTATCAACTTCTGGATTGTATTCAATTTTTTCAGAATTTACATTGGTTGTATTTTGTTCTATGAGTTTACCGGCTTCACATTTTAATATGCGAGAAGGGAATCTTTCAATAAGTGAATAATCATGGGTTGCCATTATGATAGCCCTTCCTGTTTTGCAGATATCAAAAAGCAGGTTCATTATACCGTTAGATGTTTCAGGGTCAAGATTACCTGTGGGTTCATCAGCAAGAATTATTTCAGGCTCATTGATTAAAGCTCTTGCAATAACAACACGTTGTTGCTCACCTCCCGATAATTGATGT
>Ga0114951_10006130_pt1 | contig 10768 bp, 6 predicted proteins | sample AM7aDNAmetaG_FD_88677 | JGI IMG/M metagenome (GOLD analysis project Ga0114951, IMG submission 88677) | Freshwater microbial communities from Finland to study Microbial Dark Matter (Phase II) - AM7a DNA metaG | ecosystem: Environmental > Aquatic > Freshwater > Lake | place: Finland: Lake Alinen... | reverse complement strand
TGTGCCTATTTATGTGCGAAATTTGCTCAAAGGCGAAGATGCACTTATTACCTTTAAAATTTCAAAATCGGCATGGCCTACGTATGACCTTGCCGTTACCACTGGAAATGTGTCTATCAATACCCTGGGTTCAAATGGATCGAGTTTGTCAATAAGCTCAACAACTACCAATATCCTGACAACGAATGGCGTAGTTCATATTTTTCCAAAACTATCTTATTATCAACGAGATATAAATTATACACCCCTATTTGTTCCAAAAAATTATTAGGGAAATATTCAAACTTAATCTGTTATGAAAAACATATATTTCAATATTTTTATAATTTCTACCTGTCTGTTTGGAAGCTTTTTATCGTGTAAGGATAGTGGCATTCCCATTACCGGCAATGTACCCCAAATATCGTTTGTTTGCGACACACTAGTTGCCGACTTAAATAAGGCAACCAATGTACCTATTGTAGCTGTTATTTCTTCCGAAGTGGGCTTGACTTCGGTAGCAATGAGCATAGAAAAAACGAATGGTGAAAGTGTTTTATACAAAGAAGATAAATCGTTTTTTGATTCGAAGCAGTATTCGCTTACCGAAAGACCACTTTACGAGGAAAATTTCAAAAATTTCAAGGTAATTGCTACCGACAAAGCCGGAAAATCAACCAGCACTTTGATACCTTTCAAAATTATTGGGTATAAAAATGCTCCTATTGTAAAGTTTGAACTTGCTTCCATTGTTATAAATGAAATGAATGGCGACATCACGCCACGAACAAAATTTAATGTGACCGCTTCAACCAATTTGAAAAGTCTGGTAGTTAGCCGGTATTTTAAAAATGAAACCCCACAGGTTTTATTGACTGAAAATTTTATCGACAACGCTGTTTTTACAACAACGTATAGCTATAATGACAGCATTATTTATACCGAAAATGATATTGCCATTCAGGTTACAGCCGTTGATGCGTACGGAAAATCTAAAATTGAAACTTTGCAAATAACGTACACTTCAATTCCTGTACCTGCAATTTCAAATCTAAATCCTGCAAAATTTACGGTAGATGTAAATGCAACTGCCAATCTGGGCTTTACAGCAACTTCATTGGTAGGTGTAATGCAAATAAAGTTAATTGCAATGCACAAAACCCTTGAAAGTACCGAACTGTCATCGATTGATTATCCGGCTTTTGATAAAAATGTGACTTTTTCAAAAAGTCTGACTTTCAGCGATGAAGCTATGAGCGGAATAAAAATTGTGGTAACAGACAAAAACAACAAAAAAGTGGAGAAAATCGTTTCCGCCGCTGTTGGGTTGGATTATATTGCCGATCAGTGGCTGGGCAGCCAGTTCTACACTAGAGGAATACCCGAAGAACCTGGCGTTTACGGGATGTATTCGCTTAAACTAAAACAGGGTATTTCTATTTACGATGCATATACAACTCCTTCCAATGTCGATTTTCTGTTTTATATGTACGATCAGGCTTCAGGAACTGCAGCCGCACGTTTTCTTTCACCACTCATTCCGAGCGATGCCGGAAGATACAAAAACGGACCTTGGTATATTGATTTAATGCACACGCCATCAATTCCTTATTTTGATGCATGGACTGGCTTGAATGCCACCAAATATTTACAGTTAGATGCAACCGCTCAGGGATTTACATTCGATAATGCGACACTGGCTGATTTGAAGAAAATAGTAAAATCAACCATCAACCTGGAACGCTTGAGGGGAACAACCGTGCCAGCCGAAAAAATAGAAGCGGGTTATGTTTATCTTTTCAAAACTGGAGTCAACTCGTCGGCTGGCAGCGAGAAAATAGGTTTGTTTAAAATCGAAGAACTGAAATATTTCAGCACCATGCCTGCTGTTACACATACCTGGGGCACAGCCGGAAAAGTTACCGAGATTGGAAAGCTTCGTATCACGATTAAAATGCCAAAGTAAAATATGAAAATATTTATGAACAAGAAAATTTCTATCATTTTATTATCCATCTTGTTTGCAGGAATTCTAAAAGCACAATCTTATGATGTTGTGGTGTATGGGGCAAGTTCTGCTGGAGTAACTGCTGCTATTCAGGTGTCTCGGATGAACAAAAAAGTGTTGCTTGTAAGTACAAATCAACAAGTTGGCGGCTTGACCAGTTCAGGTTTGGGCGCCACAGATATTAATCAACACACGGTTATTGGCGGTATCTCGCGCGAATTTTACCAACGGATTTACAGTTATTATGCCAATCCAACATCCTGGACATCTCAAACTCCCGATGAATATTTTGTGAATACACTGGGTAAATTCTTTTGGAAAGGACGTAGCGATGTGTTGAAAATGCAATGGATGTTCGAACCACATGCAGCACAAAAAGTATTTAAAGAAATGCTATCCAATGCGGCAGTTGAAATTGCTTATAATCAACGCTTAGACTTAAAAAAAGGAGTTGTAAAAACAGGAACCGCTATCCAAAGCATAAAGATGGAAAGTGGAAAAGTGTATACCGCAAAAATGTTTATTGACGCTACTTACGAAGGTGATTTGATGGCAAAATCAGGGGTAAAATATACAGTTGGTCGTGAAGCAAATAGCCAATACGGCGAATCGTTTAACGGAGTTCTCAAAGACAAATTATTCGGAGGCGGAAAACAATCTGTCGATCCTTATATCGAAGAGGGAAATCCTAAATCGGGTTTATTGCCTTACATCGAATCAAAAGCTCCGGGTGCAAATGGAGATGCAGACCACCGCGTGCAAGCATATTGCTATCGCTTTACCTTAAGCAAAGACTCTCTGAATCAAATTCCTATCACAAAACCAAAAAATTACAATCCACTTTGGTATGAATTATATGGTCATTTATATAAATTGAATCCCAAAATTGGCATCGATCAATTGCTTACTTTGACGCCATTGCCCAATAAAAAAACAGATACCAATCATGCTGATTTTATTGGTGCAAGCTATACCTGGGCAGAAGCAAATTACAAACAACGGGATAAATTGGCACAAATGCACAAAGATTATGCATTGGGTAAACTTTGGTTTATGGTATCTGACCCACGAATTCCTGAGCGCGTCAAGGCTGAAATAAAAAAATACGGGTTGGCAAAAGATGAATTTAAAGACAATGAAAATTTTCCATATCAAATTTATATTCGTGAAGCCCGCCGGATGGTCAGCGAGTATGTAATGACTGAAAACAATGTGACCAGAACTGTCGTTGCTCCCGAAAGTGTAGCACTCGGAACTTATTGGCTCGATTCGCATGTAGTGTCGTATTTTGTAGACGAGAACAACCAACTTTGGAGCGAAGGTGCTTTCTGGAAAGGTGAAAATATTTATCCTATCGCTTATAAAAGTATCGTACCAAAACAAAAAGAATGCAGCAATTTGCTGGTTCCTGTTTGCCTGTCGAGTACACATGCAGCTTATGGTTCCATACGTATGGAACCGGTATATATGGTGCTGGGACAATCGGCTGCAACTGCGGCATGTTTGGCAATTAATGAAAAAGTCGATGTACAAAACTTAGCTTATAATAAGTTGGAACAACGGTTGCTTAAGGATAAGCAAATTTTGGAAAAACCATAATTTCAAAAAAAAAAATCAAAAAAATACAATCATGAAAAACTCAATTCACAATCAAAAATTCAGTATCGCAGTTTTACTTTGCTTTTTCTCCATCAGTCAAGTGATGGCAGCAACTACTCCCAAATGGAAAGTGGCAATTCAGGGCAATAAAAATTCCGATTACTACAAATCCATTGCTGCAATTAACAACGATACGGTTTATGTTGTAACAAATACCGCCAAGGTTCTTAGAACAACTGATGCGGGAACAAATTGGACATCAACTAATTTGCCGTCGTGGGGAAGTGGTTTCCAGCCCAGATCCATTAGTTTTGCCAATGCCAAAGTGGGTTATGTTGCCGGCGATAACAGCATTGCCAAAACAGTTGACAACGGAAAAACATGGACAAAACTGACCGACCCGGGAACAGGAATTTTAATCACATCCGTTTTTGCAATAAGTGCCGACACCTGCTATTTTGGAGCTAAAGGCAGCGTTTATTACACTTACGATGGTGGAAAAACTATTAATTCAACTTCTGTTGGTGGTGGTTTGTCGAGTATTTTTGTAACCAAACAAGGCACTGTTTATCGTTGCGGAAGCGATGGCGGAATTTATAAAAGTACAAATAAGGCTTTATCATTCAAATGTTTATCGAATAAAATTATAGGCTCATTTATCGATAACCAAATTCCCGGAATATTTTTCGCCGATGAAAATACCGGTTATGCTATCGGACTTAAAAAAACAGGTGAAGTCCCATTTGCCAATAATATTGTAAAAACCACAAATGCAGGAAATGCCTGGACAGGAGCTGCGATTGGAATTGGTTCATCTGCCAATACAAAAGGTCCAATGGCCGTTTGTATTCCAACTTCCGGAATTGGTTATGTGGTTGGAGTTATTCCATCTGAAGGTGAAATTTATATTATGAAAACAACCGATGCAGGAGTAACATTTAGTAAGGACTCTGAAGGTGCTGTTGCTACTGATTATTATGCTGTGGCTGTTACTCCGCGAGGAGATGTATATGTTGCTGGCAATGGATGTGTAATAACCCGAAAAGCTGCTAAATAATTAATTTTGAATACTTTCAAACCATTAAAATGAATCGTTTCTATTTATTTTCAGTTTTAATATTTTTTATTTTCAGTTCTTTTTCCTGCAAAGATAAAGAAGTGATTGAAAATCCGCCGGTTGTAGTGGATACATTCAAATATGAAGTTTCCAAGCCAATTTCGGAAGTACTGGGCGTGACTCATGCAGGTGGCAGATACCATTTTACTCCTAAAAATTTTCTGAAAGAAGGTGCTGATACGATTCAATTTCTTGGAACGAAAGTAATTAAGTTGTGGTTTTCGAGAGGTTCATCATCTGGTATGCAAGATGCTTACTTTTATAATTCAACCTGGCCGACCGATATAAAATCTCTCAAGGAATTGGCTCAAACAGATTATTTTAAGCAGATTTTCAACATGCCATTTTCCACTTTTATTTTGGAAGCAATGGATGTTGATGCATCATATTGGAAAGCCGGAATGCCTATAGATAAGCAATTGGCAGTACAAACTGAATTTTATGATTTAACAAAATACCTTCTGCAAACTTACAAAAATACCAACAAAAAATTCATACTTCAAAATTGGGAAGGTGACAATGCACTGGCCATTTCAAAAATAGAACCTGCGCAGTTGCATACAGCTTTGGATGGTATGACAAAATGGTGCAATGCACGTCAGGAAGGCGTTAACAAAGCCCGAAAAGAGATGGGTTCAGTTGGTGTGTTAGTGGCACATTGCTTTGAAATGAATATAGTATTGCCCGACCCCGGAACTGCAGAATCGACAGTTTTGGTTGTGGATAGCGTTGTTCCAAATACTTATTCCGATTTGTATTCACTTTCATCTTGGGGAACCCGACTGCCGGGTGACGAGTATAAACTTACGGCAAAACTAAATTATATTGCCTCAAAAGCTCCCGATAGCAAATTGTATGGACCTAAGAATGTGATGTTGGGAGAGTTTGGTCGGGACGAAATTAGTGGATGGAATGCAAGTGTTCCATTTAACGCTCAATCGGGTGAATTACAGCGGGTTTCAATAGCCAATCAAATTAAATATGCCACCGAATGGGGCGTTCCTTATTTGGTTTACTGGCAGATTTTTTGCAATGAAACACGTACCGGCGTAGCTTTTACCAAAGGCGACAACATGCAAAATAATCAGATGAAAGGTTTTTGGCTGATACGTGCCGATGGAACTTATACCCCGACGTGGAATTATTTCAAAACTTTATTTATTGAAAATAAAACCGTCAAAACTCAACAACCCAAAATTTAAAAAGACTTTGTTATGATATATTCGTTAAATCAGGCTCAAATCATTGAAAATACAGACCCAATCTTTAAGTCCCCTCATCGGGGGGATTTAGGGGGGCTTCATAATCTAATGAAAAAACTCTTTATCTTAACCGTCCTTTTATCAACAATATCGCTCTGTAAAGCTGAAGATATTAATAAATTCAACTACATAATTGGTACACAAACCATCGGTCCGAAATATCAGTTTACGAACGAATCCATGTTGATTGAAACTGCCAGACAAATACGTGCTATGGGTTCCAATATCCTAAAGATAACATTGGATTCAAAGCAGCAAAATCTTTCCGGTGAACTCAAAACCCTGAAAGATGTGGTGCAAAAAGACACTTCCATGCAAAAAGTGTTGAGTATGGATTTTAGCTATTACTTTTTCTGGGCGTATGAACTTTCATCCAAAACAGGCAAACCGGTTAATTCATTTATTGATGGATTGACCGATGCAGAAGCAGATGATGCATATAAGCAGATGTATGATTTGTCGTGCTATTTGCTTACGAAATTCTCAGGGACTGGAAAAGCTTTTTATCTGGGCAATTGGGAAGGCGACTGGCATTTATTCCGGAATTACAACATCAAACAAGAGCCTGATCCAGCAGCTATTACCGGAATGACACGATGGCTGCAAGTGCGTCAAAAAGCCGTGGATGATGCTAAGCGGGATACAAATCATAAAAACGTACAACTCTATTTCTATGTAGAACTCAATCAGTCTGCCATTGCAATGGAAGGAAAAACCTGTGTGGCCAATAGTATTTTGCCAACAGTAAATCCCGATTTTGTTTCATTTTCTTCGTATGATGCCACCAATCCACCTAAAAGCTATGAAGAAATGCAGTCAACACTTACCAAAGCATTGAACCATATTGAAAGTAAATTGCAAAAAAAAGCTGGATTACCCGATGGAAAACGTGTGTTTATTGGCGAATTTGGATGGCCGGAAATAAAAACAACACAAACTCTTCAAGTTACAAAAACCAAATGGGTAGCACGTACCGCCATGGTTTATGGTTGCCCTTTTGTGCTTTGGTGGGAAATGTATAACAACGAGATTGACGCCAAAACAAATCAACAGATTGGTTATTGGCTTATTACCGATAAAAATGAAAAAACGCAACTTTACTTTGTTTTGCAAGCGTTTTACAAAGAATCTCGGGAGTATTTAAAACAGTTTAAAAACAAAAACAAAAAATTACCCTCACAACAACAATACCATAAAGATGCATTGGAATTTGAGTCGCTGAAATTGTAAAATCAGCAAACATCCTTGAAAATTATTGCTTTAATTGACATAAGAATAAATAGTATAGCAAATAAGCAAAATAATATATACATTATCTGGTTTTCTAACCTATTTTTGTAGCATAAAAACATCTGAATTTCAAACCTCTTAAAAATTGTACAAAAATGAAAAACAAATTACTCACTTTATTAGCCCTTTGCTTGACAATCGGCAGTTTTAATGCAAAGGCTGTATCTCCGATAACGCCTGACCCTTTGATGCTTTCCAACTGGGATGCCACCTATAATGCTGCCTCTTATGCTTGGACAAATACAAAAACCTTAATCGTTGATCCGGATAATGCTTTAAATCATATTATTAAGCTGGATAGAAATCCTACTGTAGCAACTTATCAAGGCATGCAATGGGCTAATAGTTTATTTACTGCCGGTGTCCCATTTGGTTTGACATCTGCCTCCCAATATCGTTATATTGTTGTAAAAGCAAAAAAATCAACGGCTTATGATATTAAAGTTAAGTTGGAACAACCACAAACTGGAACGCTTAACGTTGTAACACTTACTTCGATAAATGCATCTGTAGCAGGACAGTGGGTTACATATATTTTTGATGCCGGAGTAGTAAACAATACTAACAAACTTTTCGGTATATTCCCGGAATTTGGTGGGAACACGGGTGCTGTAACCACTTATATAGATGATATTTATTTTACAAATACGCTACCAGCTATAGATTTTTCTTCATATAAATTTCCGCTAAATTATACCACAGGAACCGGTGGTACAACTGTAACAAAAACGTATGATATTGCTCGTACTGGAACAGGAATTGATATTACGCTACTTAATACTCAACCAATTCCGGGAGCAACATCTTATAATGTATATGATGGCGCAACATTATTAACGTCTACTTACGATGCTGCAAAAAATGTAATTAAAATCATAGGCTTAACAAGAGGTACAACTTACAATCTTCAAATTGCAGCAGTTAATGCCAGCAGTGTAGAATCAGCAAAATCGGATATAATTACATTTAACACTCGTTCAAATACAGGAACGGGTTATGAAGTTATGGATGATTTTGAAGGTGGTAATCTTGGTTGGACTACTTATGGAAATCCTTCAATTAGTGCTACTGCTACAAATCCACTCACAACAGGCATTAATACCTCAGCTAAATGTATAAGTGTAGCAGTAACTACAGGTAGCAATTACTATGCAATGGCTATTTTGCCTAATGAAAAGATTTTGGCAGGATCTACAACAAATAATTACAGGTATTTGCATGCAAAAATGAAGAGACCTTCGCAAGCTACTGGTACTGTGGTTTTAAAATTAGAAAAAGGTGGTGGCCAGGTAAGTACCGCCGTACAGGAAATAATATCTATTTCAACTGCATATAACGATGATGTTTGGCATGATTATGTGTTTGATTTAGGTGCTGCTGCAGTTACAAATGAGTCCTATTATCGGCAATTTGATTTTATGCCAAATAAATTAGCTTCGGGCAATCAAACAGCAGCCTTTACAATATATATTGATGACATTTATCTTAGCAACGATGCTACACTATCTACAAGTAATTTATCTACTGTAAATATTCCTGTAACAATTACAACTTCAGCTTCTATAGCATCTGCAACTGGTGCAAGAGGTTATTTAAGTGGCGATATGGCGGTTGTTACAGCAATTCCAAACTCCAATTGGCGTTTTACCAACTGGACATTAGGATCTGCTGCCGGAACTGTAATGTCAACTAGTCCAACTTACTCGTTCCCTGTTTCGGCTTCAACGTCATTGTATGCAAATTCTATTGCAACATGGACTTATACTGCTACTTCTAGTGATGTTACAAAAGGAACAGTTTCGGGTACCGGAGTATATGATGTCGGAGCTGCAGTTACGCTGATTGCTACGCCAACTACCGGATACAGTTTTGTGAATTGGGCCGATGGTAGTGTTGGTGGCACTTCTGCTTCAACATCTGCAAGTTATGCATTTACTTCAGGAACTGCTCATAAAAACTATTTTGCAAATTTTGCAATCAATACTTACGCCATCGCAGCATCAGCAAACGATGTAAGCATGGGTAGTGTAACCGGTTCAGCAACTTATAATTACGGAGCTTCTGTATCACTCGTAGCAACGCCTTCTTCCGGTTTTCATTTTATAAACTGGACAGAAGGTACTACTGAAGTATCGACCAGTGCCAGTTACACTTTTACAGTTTCTACAGCACGTTCATTGGTGGCTAATTTTAGCTTTAACACAGGTTTAAACCAATTATCAGAAACGAATCTGGTAACTGTCAAGGGACGAAATATTCAGGTAAATGTTGCCGGCGAAGTACAAATTTATAACAATGTAGGTCGTTTGATGATTTCTCAGAAAGTAGTTGATACTCCTGTTTTGTTGAATTCAGCCGGTATATATGTGGTAAAAATGCTTACATCACAAGGTATTAAAGTGCAAAAAATTGTGGTTTATTGATTGGTTTATTGATTTAATTTATGGTTGAAGTTGGGTGGTAGTTTCTACCACCCTTCTTTTTTTGAAAAATTGAATTGCTTTTCATCCATTTTAGCATCTAAATATTATGAGAAAATCAGTTATATTTCTACTTATATTGATTGGTGGAAATATCGTTTTTGCACAATCTGATTCTATTATCGCTATCCGGACAAAGAACAATGAACTTGTTTATTCTGTGGCTCAAAATCATAAAGTCTACCAACTTTTTCTTGGTCAGAAACTCAATAATAATATTGAACTTTTGAAATCAGACTATGAAAAACACGAAATTTATATTCCTTTTGGCGGAAGCGATCTTTTTGAATCTGCCATACGCACTGTCCATAACGATGGTAATCCATCACTAGAACTTCAATATGTAAAATATCTGACAAATAGAATCGATGATAATGTAACCGAAACTGTTATATTCCTCAAAGACAATCAATATCCCTTTGAAGTAAGTCTTCATTTTAAAGCCTATTATTCCGAGGATATTATTGAGCAATGGGTTGAAATTGTTCATCAGGAAAAAAAACCGCTAACTCTTTTCAATTTTTCGTCGGCCATGTTGCATTTGAATGCTTCGGTTTACTGGCTAACCCAATTTCACTCCGACTGGGCACAAGAAATGAGGATGGAAGAAAGTCAACTGACTTCAGGGATTAAAGTGATTGACAGCAAGCTGGGAACCCGGGCCGATGTGTATCAAACTCCTTTTTTTATGATTGGACTAAATAAAGCTGCTGATGAAAGCAACGGTGAAGTGTTGGCCGGGACGTTGGCATGGACCGGGAATTTCAAATTTACATTCGAAGTTAATAACAAAAATTCATTACGCATTATTTCGGGAATTAATCCCTATGCCTCGGAATATAAACTGATACCGGGGAAAATATTTGTAACTCCTTCATTTATTTTTGCTTATAGTCATTCAGGTAAAGAACTTGCCAGTCAAAATTTACAACGTTGGACACGAAAATACTCATTGCTTGATGGCGATAAACCACGATTAACATTGCTCAACAATTGGGAAACAACGTTTTTTGATTTCAATGAACAGAAACTA
>Ga0114951_10006129_pt1 | contig 10768 bp, 11 predicted proteins | sample AM7aDNAmetaG_FD_88677 | JGI IMG/M metagenome (GOLD analysis project Ga0114951, IMG submission 88677) | Freshwater microbial communities from Finland to study Microbial Dark Matter (Phase II) - AM7a DNA metaG | ecosystem: Environmental > Aquatic > Freshwater > Lake | place: Finland: Lake Alinen... | reverse complement strand
GGCCGAGGGGCCTGATCTTGTGATCCATCAACCCACAAGCATTCTCAAGAGCATGGATGAATGGAACCAGGACCATCATGCCAAGTCGGGTCTCATTGATGCGGTCAAGTCTTCGACCATGACGGTCAAAAAAGCTGAGCAGTTGACTTTGGAGATTATCCAGGAATATTGCAAGCCCAAGAAAGCGCCGCTTTGCGGCAATTCGGTGCATCACGACCGAAGGTTCCTTTTGAAGTACATGCCGAAGATCGAAGGGTATCTTCATTACCGGCACGTGGACGTGAGTTCCCTCAAGGCCCTCATTGCTCGCTGGTACCCGAAGGATAAGGAGCCGGCGAAGGGGAAGTCGCATCGCGCGTTGTCCGATATACGGGAATCGATCGCGGAACTTAAATTCTACAGAGAACGGTATTTTAAATAAGGTTGTTTTTGAAGTTAAAACAATACGAAGTTTGGTCGTTAATAATGAAGAAGATGTAGTGACAAGAAACCCTAGGAGGAAGTAAATGAAAAATATTATTATCGCAGTGATCGTTGCGGCTGCAATTGTCGCTTCCGCGCTTGTTGTTAAAGTTGGCGTTGAGAATTCCAAGCGCATGAGCCCTCCGGAAGCCTATTCGCTTTTTGGTTATGAAGGCGTTGTCTATCGCCTGAATAACGTGAATGGTCGGATTGATGTGCTCGTGCCGAGCAATGAAGCGGCACTTCTTTTCCCAGTAGGTCAGATCCAGCTTCCAAGTCCGAACGACAAGCTGACGGATGATCAGAAGAAGAGCTTTTCGCAGAACATCCGGACGCTATCTCAGTACATCCAGGTCGAACGGGCACGCAGTCTTGGTTTGAAGGTGGAAGCTGCTCCGACGACGAAGTAACCATTTTGGAATTAAGATTCGGTTTTAACATTGCGGGTCTGATCTGCGAAGAATGCTTTAAGAACCTTCCTGATCAGACCCGTCCTTGTTTTAGATATCGTTTCTTGAATGAGGAACCTCTCTAATGCCTCGGAAATCTAAAAAAGCCGCGCAAAATATAATCGCGATCGTCTATGACTTTGATGGGACGCTTTCGCCCGGCAATATGCAGGAAGAAACGATCTTTAAGGCGTACGGGATCGATAAGAAGAAGTTTTGGGCAAGATCTCAGTCGTTGGTCGTTCGCAAGGGCTATGAGAAAACCCTTGCCTACTTGAAGCTCTTGATCGATGACCCCGTTTTTAAAAAGCGTCCCCTTACCAAGAGCAAGCTGAGAGAATTCGCGAGACATATTCCTTACTATCCCGGCGTGGATGAGGGTTATTTTGACCAGCTGGGCGCGTTCATGCGATCTCTTCCGGAAGTCCATGAGGCTGGCATCACACTCGAACACTATATTATCTCAAGCGGGCTTCAGGATCTCCTGGAGGGCGTAAGCATCCGGAAGTATTTCAAGAAGATCTACGCTTGCGAGTATGATTTCCAGGGGGGTCGGCCTATTTTTCCAAAGCTCGTTATTAATGACACGAATAAGACACAGTTCCTTTTTCGCATCAACAAAGGCAAGCTCAAACTTAGTGAGAGCATCAATGAGCATATGCCGGAGACGGAACGCCGCATTCCTTTCCGTAATATGATCTATGTGGGTGACGGGATCACGGACGTTCCTTCCATGACGGTGACCCAGAAGGCCGGGGGGAATGCCATCGCGGTTTATGACCCTGCGCGGCGTGTACCGCGTGCGGTGAAGGCCATGGTAGTGGAACATCGCGCGGAACATTTCGCGCCTGCGGATTTCAGGCCCCAGTCGCTTTTTGTGAAGATTCTTCACCAAACCCTCAAGAAGATTATCGCCTCGATCGTTTACCGCTCCTCAGCCGACCGCTCGTCGGACTGGGTGCGGCGGCACATGTAGTGATCTGGGTCGGGAAGAAATCCTCGATCCGCGCGGTCGCGATTATCCGATTATTCCGCTGTAATTCAAAATCAGCGAGGTCATTTCTTTTAAAGAGGTGGCACGATTGGTTTTGTTGCGAAATTGGGCGACGTTGGGGCAGCCCTTAAAGTACCAGGCTGCAATCTTTCTCGACTGAAGCACGCCCATCTTTTCTCCCTCATATTTGACCTCTAGGCGGATGTGCTCGAGAGCGACGCGTTTCTTTTCTTCAAACGATGGTTGGCTTAGTGTGTGGCCCGCTAAACATGCGCGGATTCCGCCGTAGAGCCACGGATTCCCGAGAGCGCCGCGGCCAATGGCCACTCCGTCACATCCCGTCATTTCCATCATGCGCTTGGCATCTTCTGGGATAAAAATATCTCCGTTGCCGAAGACAGGGATCTTTAGGGATTTTTTTATGAGGCCGATCACGCCCCAGTCTGCTTTTCCGGTGTAGCCTTGGGCGCGAGTGCGTCCATGAATGGTGACGGCCGAAAGGCCATGTTCTTCCGCAAGGTGGGCAATGCGAAGAGCTTCCTTGCCACTTGGATCGGTGAAGCCGGTACGCATCTTAACGGTGACAGGGATCTTTTTTACATGGGACATGACATTTTCAAAGATTTTTGTCGCGAGGTCAGGTCGCTGAAGCAGCGCAGAACCCGCGCCGGGCCCCGTGACTTTGCGCACAGGACAACCGAAATTCAGATCGAGGATCTCGAATCCCATCGCCTCGATTATGGCCGCGGCTTTTCCCATGGAAGCCGGGCTGTGGCCGACGAGTTGAGCGCCAAGCGGTTTGTCGGCCGGGATCCTGCGGACGAGAGGGAGAGTCCGTTTGTTCTCCCGAGCAAGGGCTTCGGCGGAGATCATTTCTGTGAAGGCTAGCTCGAGCCCGAGGTCACGGGCGATCAGGCGAAATGCGATGTCCGTACAATCCGCCATAGGGGACTGGAATACCGGAGTTTTTAACGAGAGCTTTCCGATTTTTATCATGGGAGCGCCTTTAAGATAAAAAAATACGGTGCTAGAAAAATTAATGAGTCGGGGTATAATACCCGAAATTGATTCGCTGCGCCCAAGTCTTTATACTACTTCATGCGAGAGATTCGGACTGGTCTGATTGCCGTTGGATTTTTTGGACGGGGATCAGGCCTAAAATATTAATTCAAAAGGAAAGTAGAGGCTATTTACATGACTGAATCTAAATCCATCCATGCTGCCGAAGATTGGGGCGTTGTGCTCCAGTCGGTTCCTTCCAAGAACAAGAAGGAGGTCGTGAAACGCCTTGAGGAGATTTTTGGAATCGATAAGCGTGACGCTGAGCAGGTTCTCGCGAACATGCCGCTCATTCTTGTAGACAACATCTCCTTTGGCCTCGCAGCGCGTATCAAGAAGTTTTTTCAGACGATTGGAGCGGTTGCGGAAACGACAAATCACGATATGATCAAGAAAAATTGTTTCCAGGTGGTTTGGCCGCAGACGCCGGACCTTTCTTTTTTTATGAAGAACGAGACGGGACCCGCGGAAGCGCCGGCCCCAGAGAAAAAGGGTAATGTAAAGCCTGCGGAGGCTCCTCCTGTTGAAAAGAAGACCGCTAACTATGAAATGAAGCCGGAAGCGCCAAAAAGCTATGAGGCTCCGTTGTCGACAAAGCCTATCCCGGAAGCTCCGTCTCTCGCACCGCATTATCCTCCGCCTCCAGTGAAGCCTGCTCAGGAAGCTCCGTCGCTTGTGCCGCACTATACGCCTCCGCCAGCGAAGCCTGTTCAGGAAGCTCCGTCGCTTGCACCGCACTATGCGCCTCCGCCAGCGAAACCTGTTCAGGAAGCTCCGTCGATTGTTCCGCATCCTCATCCAGCTTCCGAAGAGAAACCCGCGGCGGCATCATCCTCAAGTGCTGATTCGGACTGGGAACGGCGTGCCAAGGAGTTGAATGAAAAACTACGAAAGATTCATGATGAGAAGCAGGCGTTGCATGTGCAGCACACGGAAGCGACTGAAAAGGTAAAACAAGAGTTGCATGCGCAACACACGGAAGTGACTGAGAAAGTAAAAAGTGAGTTTCAACAGCAGCTTGAGGCGGAAAAGAAAAAAGGCGAAGAAATCGCGAAGGCCTATGAAGACCTGCGGACGCAGGCCCAGAAACATGAGGCGTTGACCCGCGAAGGGGAAGAGTGGCGCGTCAGGGCTGTCGCCTTGGGGGAGAAGGTTCGCGAGCTCGAAACGAATCTGATGCAAAAGTCCTCCTCGCTCGATCATTTGGTCCAGCAGAAGGATGATCTCATCCGTCAGTCGGAAAAAGCAGTGGCCGAGACTCAACATGAGCTTTCGACGCTCCGAGGTCGGGAACAGGAATTCTTCCGGAAGATCGAGGAACTGGAGCGGAACGTTCAGTATATGGCGGACTCTCTTCGTGCCCGGGACGGCGCACTTGCTCAATTCGAGAAGCAGATCGTGGAACTTGCCGAAAAAGCCCAGGGATATGAAGCAATGCGTCAGGAGCATGCGCAACTTTCCAACGAGCGTGCGACGATCCGCCAAGAGTACGACGGGAAACTCGTTGAGCAGGAAGTGCGTTTAGCTAAAGTCGAGGAAGAACATCGACGCTACAGAAGTCGTATAGATCGCAAGAGTGCCGCAGCGACTCGTGAACTCGGGGAGTGGATCCGCGGTGTCGATACCATTCGCCAAGGGCTTCAGAAATTGATTCTTTTTCTCGGGAGTGACTCTGCGGTCCTCGACAGCGAAAGAAAATCCAATCTGCGGTCTCCTTTGACCCGTGGGCCGGATGCCCCCAATATAGAAAAAAATTAATTTTCTTTGCATCAATGGGGCGCGGCGGGTCAGATCCTTTCGGGCGGTGTCAGAAACGTCTTTGATCCGGTTCCCAAATTTATGAGAATCACAGCCGAAGAAATCCGCCGCATGGATCAGTCCGCGATCCAGGATTATTCCATCCCGAGTCTTCTCCTTATGGAAAATGCCGGGAGGAGTGTCTGTGACGTTATTTTCCGAGAGTATAAGCCTTGTAAGGTTTTGATCGTTGCAGGCAAAGGGAATAACGGGGGAGATGGGCTGGTGGCCGCAAGACATCTCGCGAACCATGGCTTTTTAATACAAGTTCTGCTTCTTGACGAGCCCTCCCAGCTTAAAGCCGATCCACTTCTAAATTTTTCGATTCTGAGAAAAATGAATATTCCCTTGAGCGTGATGGGCACCATTCCCGAAGAAAAGCTTTCCGGTTTGTTCCAGGATTCGGAACTGGTAGTAGATGCGATCTTCGGAGTTGGGATCCACAGCCCTGTGCGTGGGATTTTTGAAAAGGCTATTCGTGCGATCAATGGATGCCAAAGGCCGGTGGTGAGTATTGATATTCCTTCGGGGTTGGATACGGATACCGGCGAAGTTCACGGGGTTGCAGTCAAGGCGTCAAAGACGGTAACGTTGACATTGCCCAAGCGCGGACTTTTCGAAGGGGAAGGGCGCCAGTATGCCGGAGAGATTGAAGTGGTGGACATCGGTATGCCTCGAGAATTGCTTTCGCCTTTTCTTAAGTAAGGCGGGTTGCGGTAACGACTTACGGATCCAATAAAACGGCGAAGGGGAGTTATGTTTGAAGCTTGACACTCCCTGCGCTTTCTGATAAAAACGGACGCTTTTCTTATTGGCGCTTCGTGAAAAAAATTCTAAGAAAGGTCCCACGTGCGAGCCTTCAGACGTTTTCCGGATTGGTTGCGGCGGTCGTTGCCGGAGAATTCTTCACAGAAGACCCATGCCATTTTACATAAATATGAATTGAATACCGTTTGTCGCGCGGCCATGTGTCCGAATAGTCACGAATGTTATTCCCAGGACACAGCGACCTTCATGATCCTGGGTGGCGTTTGCACGCGTCATTGCGGTTTTTGTGCCGTGCCGACGGGTGCGGGCGAGAAGTTGCGCGGGGATGAGCCCGAACGTGTGGCGTTCGCCGCCAAGGAGTTGGGGCTTCGTTACGTGGTGGTCACATCGGTTACTCGTGATGACCTGGCGGACGAAGGAGCGGGGCATTATGCCAGCACCGTACTGGCTGTAAAGCGGGAGATCCCCGATTCTCAGGTGGAGGTTCTGACGCCGGATTTTCATTCACGGGAAGAATTGATCCATCGCGTGGTCGAGGCAGGGCCTGAGGTTTTTAATCATAATCTTGAGACTGTGGAGCGGTTACAGCGGGTCGTAAGACCTCAGGCGGATTATCAGTGTTCACTCAAAACGCTTGAGATCGCTAAACGATTGGCCCCTCAGAGGATCACGAAAAGCGGCTTGATGTTGGGGTTGGGAGAGACGGTTCCTGAGATCCTTGAGACAGGGCGGCATCTTTTGTCGGTGGGAGTCAGCATGATGACTCTCGGTCAATACCTTCAGCCGACACCGCAGAGTCTGGAAGTTCAAGAATACGTGACGCCGGAAAAATTCCAGGACCTGACCCGAAAAATGATGGCCATGGGATTTGAAAAAGTTTTGGCGGGTGCTTATGTTAGGAGTTCCTATCACGCTCGTGAGACCTTCTCCGGTCTTGGAGAGGCGCGGACTTGCGGAAATGCGGAAACTTGCACGGGTATTTAAAAAAGGAGAGCGCGGACGATGTTCGAGGTGCTAGCGAAGGGTTTGGGAAAGAACGTGGATGAAGCGACGGTGAAGACTTGGTTTTTCGAAGAGGGGGACGCGGTCACCGAAGGGGATGACCTCGTAGAGCTTTCGACCGAAGATGCGGTGGTGATGATCTCGGTCCCTGCGACGGGTGTTTTAGCGGAAGTATGTATTGATGAGGATGATACCGTCCAGCGCGACGAAGTTCTTTGTATCATCGATGACGAAGAAGGCGGTTTGGGAAAAGATGAGGATGAAGACGGGGAATAATTTTTTCTGCAGTCATGAAAGCAATTTCGAAGAAGACGATGCAATCGAAGAAGGGTAGTTAATCATTTTACAATGACCGAAATGCTCAAGCTTAAAAGCCCCGCCGATTTTATCGGAAAACAGGGGAATGGCGTAATCAGTTTCGGTTCCGGGCAGCCTGACTTGCCACCGCCGCCGGAAGCTTTCCAGGGTATCGATCTTACACGCGATTTGCGTTACGGACTCATTCAGGGTGAAGTTAAATTGCGTGAAGCTCTGGCCCGCGAATATCCCGGTTCCACCGCTGAAAATTTTGTCATCACCAACGGTGCCTCTGAGGCGCTCGACCTTATTTTTAGAGGATGGTCAAAAGGCGAGAAGGTATTGCTTCCCCGTCCTTATTATTATTCCTATCTACCGATCATTGAGCTAGCGGGCATGGTCCCGGTTTTTACGGATCTTGTGGACGGCCGGATTGATCTGGATGATTTTAAGAAAAAAATAAAGGATTGCCGTGCCGTTTTGATTAACTCGCCTTCCAATCCAACGGGAAGGGTCGAGGCTATCGAGACGTTGAAAGAGATCGAAAAGATCACACAAAAGCTCGGCGTTTATGTTGTTTCTGATGAAGTGTATAAGGATTTAATTTACGAGCGCGAAAATTATCATATTCACGGCGACCATGTGATTACGGTCAATTCTTTCTCGAAGACTTATTGCATGTGCGGTGTAAGGGTCGGATATCTTTGGAGTTCCGACAAGAAAGTAGTCGAAAATGTCTGCGAGATGAAGACGCATACTTCGATGAACACGAATCTGGTGGGGCAGGACATGGCGCTTTCTGCGATGAGAGCTCCCAAAGAATACAGCGCAAACCAACTTAAAATATGGCGCCAGCGGCGGGATTACATCTATACGGGTTTGGTGGACCTCGGTTTCGATCTTTGGAAGCCGGAAGGTGCGTTCTACGTGCTTCCAAAATGCAAAAACGCGAGGGAATTTTTATCCGTTCTTTACAATGATTTCAAAGTAATCACTTATCTGGGCGAATGGTTCGGGGCTCCCGATAGGATTCGCCTCAGCTACGCCCTCGACATCAACCAAATTGAAGAAGGCCTCGGCCGTATCCGGCAAGCCATGCAAAAGGTAACGGTGCTTTAAAAAAATCAATGCACCATCGAGGAAATACACCGTTACTGACCATCCTTGAATATGAAAAATTGTTCTCTCGGAAAATCCATAGCTCTGCGAAAGTCGGCCCATTCACCTATCGGAGTATTTGATTCGGGTCTTGGCGGTCTGACGGTGGTCCGTGAGTTGCGACGCCGTTTGCCGTCCGAAGAGATCCTCTACCTGGGGGATCTGGCCCATCTTCCTTATGGGACAAAATCAAACGATGAGATCCGGCGTCTTTCGGCGGATTGTGCCCGCTTCCTCCTGAAAAAAAAGATCAAGGCGCTTGTTATCGCATGTAATTCTGCCTCAAGCGTTGCTTTTAAACTGCTTTCCAAGATGTTGCCGATTCCGGTTCTGGATGTGATCAGCCCCGCGGTGGAAGAAGCTTTGGCCGTCACGAGGAACTCTCGAATCGGGGTCATCGCGACCTATGCCACGATCGAAAGCGGAAGTTACGCCCGAAGCCTTGCAAAGAGGTCCCCGAACGCCGAATATTTCCTGAAGCCATGCCCGCTTTTTGTGCCCCTTGCCGAAGAGGGATGGTTGGAGGATGCTGTTGCCCTCGAAGCCGCGCGGAAGTATCTTACGCCGATTAAAAAGAAGGAAGTCGACACCTTGATCTTGGGGTGTACGCATTATCCTTTGCTGGAAAAAGTGATCGCCAAGGTGATGGGCCCCAGGGTTCGACTTGTGGATTCTGCCGCTCCCACAGCGCTACGGCTGAAAGCGCTTCTTCAAAAAGAAGGTCTTCTTTATCCTCGGGTCCGCCGCGCGCCACTCAAGATCTTTGTCACGGATCATGTTCGGAATTTCGCGCGCATCGGCGAATCATTCCTAGGCGAAAGGCTCAGGACCGTGAAGCTCGTCAACGTTTCATGAAAAAAGCCATTTGCCTGCTCTCCGGCGGGCTGGATTCCACCGTGAGTCTTTACGTGGCGCGTTCTGAAGGCTATTCGCCTGTCGCCCTATCCATCGAGTATGGTCAGAGACATTTTCGGGAAATTTCGGTCGCTCGCGCCCTGACCAAAGCACTTAGGATCCCACATTATTTTGCCGCCTTGAGCATGCCCTGGAAGGGAAGCGCCCTATTGGATGCCAAGATACAACTTCCCAAGGATCGCGATGAGAAGACGATGTCGGGGGAGATCCCGGTGACATACGTGCCGGGGCGGAACAGTGTGTTTCTTTCCATGGCGATGTCCTGCGCTGAAACCGAGAAGGCTGAGGCGATCTTCATCGGAGCTAACGTGCTGGATTACAGCGGTTATCCCGATTGCCGGCCGGAATATCTTGAGGCCGTTGCCGCCGCGATGTGGGGGGGGACCAAGGCCGGTGTCGGAGGTTCAAAGCTCGAGATCAAAGCCCCGCTTATTAAGCTGACCAAAAAAGATATCGTTCTTTTGGGACAGAAGCTCGGGGTTCCATTCGAAACGACCTGGTCCTGTTACGCCGGGGACGACAAGCCCTGTGGTACGTGTGATTCCTGTATTTTACGTGCCAAAGGATTTCGCGAAGCCGGGATCCCGGATCCGCTACTCACAGCATGAAGTATCCTCCAGCCCTCGGAGGCGCGCGGATCACCGAGATATTCTCATCCCTGCAGGGCGAAGGCCCGCACATGGGCGAACGGCATATCTTTATCCGGTTCGAAGCATGCCATATGGCGTGTGCTTATTGCGACGAGACCGGAAAAAACGGCAAGGAAATGTCGTTAGCGGATATTCTGACTGAAGTGGTAAGGCTGGAAAAAAAATCCGGACCGCATGCGTGCGTGAGCCTTACGGGAGGCGAGCCGCTCCTTTATGCGGATTTTCTAAAAGTTCTTTGTCCTGCGCTCAAAAAAAGAGAATACCGCATCCTACTTGAGACGAGTGGTGTTTTGTGGCGACAGCTCTCAGTAGTGATCGGAGCCTGCGATGTGATCGCCATGGACTTGAAATTATCCAGCGTGACGCGGCAAAAAGAATTCCTCGAAGAACATCGGAAATTTCTCAAGCTTGCGAAGAAAAAAGAAGTCTACATCAAGGTCGTGGTTTCTAAGGGCGTCGATCGTCGAGAATATGACAAGCACCTTCGCATGGTCGCGCAAGTGGCGCCTCGAACGCCTTTTTATTTGCAACCGACGAGTCGAGGTAAACGAGTTTGTCCGGAGCCCGCGCTCATGCGGCTTTTGGATGATTTGCAACGAACCGGAGCGAAGCGGCTTACCGATGTTCGTGTCGGGATCCAGCTCCACAAGCTAATGAACATTCAATGAGGGGGAACATCATGAGGATCGATAAAAGAAAAAGTGACGAGCTTCGTAAAGTGACCATTCGTACGAAATATCTTAAGAATGCCCACGGCTCTTGTTTGATCGAGATGGGGGACACCAAGGTCGTGTGCTCGGCGACGGTTGAAGAAAAAGTTCCGTTCTTTTGCAAAAAAGAGGGAAAGGGATGGCTTACGGCCGAGTATGGTATGCTTCCGGCTTCGTGCAACGAACGCATTACGCGTGAGGCTTCAAAAGGAAAATTGTCGGGGCGCACGCAGGAGATCCAGCGTTTGATTGGACGAAGTATCCGTTCAATCGTGGACCTCAAAAAACTCGGCGAGCGCACGATCTGGCTGGACGCGGATGTGATCCAGGGTGACGGCGGTACTCGAACGGCGTCGATCACGGGTTGCTACATCGCGCTTGAGCACGCCATCCAGAATCTTATCAAGGAGGGAAAGCTCACGGAAAGTCCTGTGTTGGATTCTGTTGCGGCGATCAGTGTGGGAGTGGTGAACGGGAAACCCGTACTGGACCTTTGTTATGCCGAAG
>Ga0114951_10006127_pt1 | contig 10771 bp, 6 predicted proteins | sample AM7aDNAmetaG_FD_88677 | JGI IMG/M metagenome (GOLD analysis project Ga0114951, IMG submission 88677) | Freshwater microbial communities from Finland to study Microbial Dark Matter (Phase II) - AM7a DNA metaG | ecosystem: Environmental > Aquatic > Freshwater > Lake | place: Finland: Lake Alinen... | reverse complement strand
GGCTGCGTGGAAACATTCATCAGCGGCGGCGGCTTGCAGAACCGTTACGCGGAGCAGTTCGGCGTAAAAAAATCCTTTCGCGAAATCGAACACGATTATCACGCGGGCGAACCAAATGCGGTAGCGTTCATGAAAACCTTCTTCCGCCACTTCGGCCGCGCGGTGGCCAACCTGATTGACGTGCTGGATCCGGACGTGGTCGTGCTCGGCGGCGGTGTGTCCAAGTTCGACGCGCTCTACACGGAAGGCATCGCGGAAGTGCAGCGGTTTGTCTTCAACGACAAATTGGAAACGCCCATCGTCAAACATCAGATCGGCGATTCCGCCGGCGTGATCGGGGCGGCCTTGATCGGAGTCTGATGAACCTGCTGGAAAAATTGAGCCAGCGGTTTCGCCCGCCAAAGCTGACGCGGACGCGGATTCTCCTCGCGCTCGCCGCGGCGGTGAGCGCCGACGGCTTGCAGTTTTTTCTCGGCCCGCTCGGCTGGGTGGTCGTGGATCAGGCGATCGACGTCGTGGCGCTCGTGTTGACGGCCTGGACGATCGGATTTCACCTGCTGCTGCTGCCGACGTTCGTCGCGGAGATTTTTCCGGTCGTGGACATGCTGCCCACCTGGACGGCGTGTGTCATCGCCGTGATCGCGTTGCGGAAACGGGAACAAAACGCGGAGCCGCCGCCCAGTGTGCCGACAAAATCCGCCAAGCCGCCGGACGTCATTGATTTGCCGCCGTGAGCTTGTAGAGCACCACGCCGTGCGTGGGAATCGTCAGCGGCAGAATTCCGTTTGCCGCGTCCACCGTGGCCAGATCTTTCTGCCGCCACAAATCGCGGACGTGTTGTTTGCCGGTGAAACCGAGTGACGCGAGCTGGTTGAAATCCAAATTCACCGGCGCAGAACCGAGATTGAAAAAGCCAAGCGCGCGACCGCCATCTTCCAGTTCCTTTGAATAAATGCGCAGGTCGCCGTTGGTCAGCACGCACGTCGCGGATTTGCCGAGCGCGTCCTGGTCAATCGCCAGCACTTCGTCGTTGCTCAATAGATTCAGCGTGAAGTCGTCGAACTTGGTCATGTCGCAACCGATGAGCAGCGGCGCGGACAGCAGGCACCAGAGGCTGATGTGCGTGTATTGTTCGTCCGGCGTCAGGCGTGACGGATGCAAATGGCCCCAGCCGACTTCGCCGACGACGAGCATGTCGGGGTCGTTCCAGTTTCCCGGCTTCGCGAACGGTTCGGCCTTTTCCTGTTTGAAGCCGATGTTGCTCATGCTTTTCCAGGTATCGGTGATGTCGCCGGTCGTGCGCCAGCAATTGCCATTGACCGAACCGCCCCATTGCCACACGTCCGCCATGCCGTATTGGCAAAGGCTGAAGACAACGCCGCGGTTTTGCTGCCGCAGGAATTCGCCCATGATTTTGTAGGGATAAATCGCACCGGCATCATTCGTCGCGGTCTTGCCCCAGAGCGGAATGTCCTTGGCTTTCGGGTCGCCGCCGGACGCGATGGTGCCGTAGCTGCACCAGTCGTATTTCAAATAATCAAACCCCCATTTAGCATAAGTCTGCGCGTCCTGCTGTTCGTGCTGCCAACTCCCGGTGCAACCACCGCACGTCCACGGCCCGGGCGAGGAATACAAACCGACTTTCAATCCAAGATGGTGAACGTAATCCGCCAGCCCTTTCATGTCGGGAAAGCGCGTGTTCGGCACGATGAACCCTTTCGCGTCGCGGAATTCCCCGCGCAACGTCGGGTCTTTTGAGTTGCGATGATTCTGCCAGTAGTCGTCCACGTTGATGTAACTCCAGCCGTGATTGATGAGGCCGCTCTTGACCAGGGCGTCGGCGGCGCTCTTGACCTTATCCTCCGAGACCGCGCCGGCGAAACAGTTCCAGCTATTCCAGCCCATCGGCGGCGTGAGCGCGATTTGGTCGCCGCAGATGATGCGGAATTTCTTCTCCGCCGTGCCCAGGGAATTTTTCGCGCCCAAGGTGACGGTGAATTCGCCCTTGGTTTTCAAGGCACCGGTGATGAGGCCCGTCTGGGAATCCAGCTTCAAGCCGCGCGGCAGATTCTTCGCCGAAAATTTCATCGGGCGTTCCCCCGTGGCGGGGATCATGAACAGAAACGGCGAGCCGGGCCGCACACCGAAGACGTTCGCGCCATTGATGCGCGGCGTGGCCGGCGCGGCGGGAGTCAGAATGTAGGGCGCCACGGGTGCCAGCATCGGATCGCCAGCAACGGTAACAGGTTTTGCGCCGGAGAATTCAAACTTGGCGTCCGCCCAGTCGGCGTGGTCGAAATCCATGCCATCGCCGGCGTCGGTCACTTCCAACACGAGCGATTTCACGCCAGTCAGGTCCACGTTGCAGCTCTTCGGTGGCTCACCGGCGCGCATGATGCCGCTTTTCCAGAGCGACTTGCCGTCGCCGATCACAATGAATTCCACGCTCGCGGCGGCATTGCCCCTTACATCGTCATCCACGCCAACGCTGGCAGAAAAACTCCGGGCGTTGCCGTCCAAGCTAAGCCGCAGCCGCCCGTCGGCGTGGGTGCCAAAACCGCGCGTGAACTTTTGGCCGCCGATGGTGAGGGGCTGACCGTCCACTGACTTATTCTTGCTGGGCTCGCCATAGCCCTGCGTCGCGAGGGCGAGATCCAAGCTGTCCAGCCAAATGGTTTCGGCGGAAACAATTCCCGTGGTGAGCAAGACTAATGAAAGGCTGAGGGCGAGGGCAAAGCGTGATTTCATTCCGTGATTTTGCCGGTGGAATTTTTCGCGTCAAGCTCGCGTAAAATACTCTTTCGAGTAGTCCCCGGGTTTCCCGGTTGCGCCTTTTTGCCTGTTGGTTGGGGGCCGGTTGCTTAAACTACGGGCATGACGACGCTGCTCATCGCCACGCGCAACGCTCACAAGGTCGGGGAAATCCGGGCCATTCTCGGCGGGCAATTCCAATATCTCACGCTCAACGATTTTCCCGGCGCACCCGCCGTGGTCGAGGATGCGGACACGTTCGCCGGCAACGCCGCGAAAAAAGCCGTTGAACTTGCGCAGTGGCTGGCAGCGGATAATTTAAAATTAAAAATTGAAAATTCAAAACCGGATTTCGTTCTCGCCGACGATTCCGGCCTGGAGGTGGACGCCCTCAACGGCGCACCCGGCGTGCATTCCGCCCGCTTTGCCGCGCTGGATAAAAGTGAAAATTCCAAGGACGCCGACAACAACGCCAAGCTGCTGCGTCTGCTCAAAGATGTTCCCTCCGAAAAACGCACGGCGCGCTTCCGCTGTGTGATCGCGTTCGTGCCGGTGCCGCAGGGAAAAGTTGAAAGCGCCTCGCCGGTTTGTTACGCGGACGATTTGGAGTCGCCGACTTATGATGGCGCGTGCGAAGGGCGGATTATTTTCGCGCCGCGCGGACAAAATGGTTTTGGCTACGATCCGCTGTTTGTGCCCGATGGTTTTGACCTGACCTTTGCCGAGCTTGGCGAAGACGTGAAAAACAAATTGAGCCACCGCGCCAAGGCGCTGGAAAAATTGCATGCCGCTTTCGCCGCCACTCCACCCGCCCGCGCCTACAAGCACTGTTGAGGGTATTCAAGGTGGAATCAAGGTTGTCTGAAAAGCGCAATTATGCCATTGTCTGACGGCAAATAGCACCTTCTGAAACTGCCGAAGCAGATTTGTCGAGGGACGCGTGAACAGAGACTCACAGATGAACAACGCATTCTTGAGACGGACGCTCGCAGCTTCAGTTTTGTCTGCAACGTTTTCGATTTTTGTTTCCATCGCCTCCGCGCAATACACGAACGGCCTCTACGCCGAGTTCAACACGAGCATGGGCAGCTACACCTGCGCGCTTTATTACGCGCAATCGCCAAAGGCGGTCGCCAACTTCATCGGCCTGGCCACTGGGCAGCGGGCATGGCTGAGTCTGCCGACTGGCGCGGTCAAAACGAATCCCTTCTACGCCGGCACGACCTTTCACCGCGTCATCGCAGGTTTCATGAATCAAGGCGGTTCGCCCAACGGACTCGGCACGGACGGACCGGGTTATGCCTTCGTGGATGAATTCACCAACACGCTCCGCTTCGACGGCTTTGGCGTGCTGGCCATGGCCAACTCCGGACCAGATTCCAATGGCTCACAGTATTTCATCACCGTTTCACCACAGTCACAACTCAACGACGTGCATACCGTGTTTGGACGGCTTTACGGCGGCTCGAATGTCGTCTATGCCATCAACCACGTAGTCACCGACGCCAATGACAAGCCGCTCACCAACGTCGCCGTGAACAGTATCAAAATCCAGCGCATCGGCTCGGCGGCGATCGGCTTCGACATCGCCACCAGTGGGCTTCCCATCGTGACCAACCTTAATCTGAAAATCGCCAGGACCGGCCCGAACGTCAGCCTCATCTTCAGCAACAAGCTCTACGCGGACAACCGGCTCTATGCTTCTTCCGATCTGTCGGGTTGGTCGGCAGGTCAACTCGGCATCGAGACCGCCGCCCCGGTCGGCAATACCAATCTGCAAAGTGTTGCCTCGCCCGCGCAATTTTTTCGGGCAGCGCAAATTCAGTATCTCTCCAACACCTTCGCGCCAAAAAGCATGTTTGGGCGAACGCTCACCATGCGTTACACCAATGGAATTGTCGCCACGAATATCGTGGTTTTCGATTTATTGGGCGGCGGCTCCTACAATGTTATCGGCTTCACGCCGGGAGTAATTGCCAGCTATTCGTGGAGTCAGTCGCCTTACAATGGCTACATTCCCTTGATTTTTTATTCGGGTGCCGTTCTTCCGCCCAGCACGCTGAAATTGAACTTCAAATCAGCAACCTCTGGCAATCTGACTGGAACGGCCTACGTCAACTACCCCTTTACCTTTGGAGCAGTTCTCTTCTCTGGCACTTTCACCAACTCACCGTGAGATCGTATTTCCCATTGGTGGCCAGCTTTTAGTCATCAAGTGCGGCAATCAATCGCAGATTGTAATGTCCCGATGGAAGCCATCCGACTATTTTAGCAGGCTGCCGAGCTGAAGTTTTTTTCGCAGCAAACCGTTGTCGGCGCACATCCGAAAGCGGCCGTCGGGCAGCGTCTTGAGCCAGCATTCGCCGCCAGAACATTCCACCATCAGCGCGCCCGCCGCGATGTCCCACAGGTTGATCGTGCGCTCGACATAAAGGTCGAGCCGGCCGCTCGCGACGTAGGCGAGTTCCAGCGCCGCCGAGCCCATGATGCGGATTTTTTTGGTCCGGCGCGCGAGCCGGTTCAAATGCGGCAGGCTCTTAGCCAGATTGTCTTTGCTCTTGGAAAAACCGATGGCCACGACCGCGTCGCCCGCCTCGCTCCGCGGGCTGCACTTGACAACGCGTCCGTTTAACTTCGTTTTGCCGCCGCGCGTGGCCGTCCAGAGTTCGTCCGTGAACGGATCGTAAATCACGCCGAGCAGTGTCTCGTAATTTTGGTGGGGCGAGACTCCGTCGAGCCCTGAATTTTTGCGCTTTGATTTTGAGTCAGGGCTCGACTGAGTCTCGCCCCACCTTTTCTGCAGCGCGATCGAGACGCAGGCGTGCGGCATGCCGAAAAAGTAATTCACCGTGCCGTCGATCGGATCCACGACCCAGCGGTATTCGGCGTTCGCGTCGCCCGCGCAGCCCTCCTCGCCGAGCAGCGCGACCTGCGGAAACGCGGCGAAGAAAATCTTTTCGATGAGTTTCTGGCAGCGCACGTCGAGTTCGAGCTTGATGTCGTGGGCTTCGGCGGAGTTCACGTGCTTGGGCAGATGCCAGTTGGCGCGCATGATTTTTCCGGCGGCGCGGGCGGCTTGGATGGCGGTGGCGAGGGCGGGTTTCAGTGAGACAGATTTCATTTAATTCAGAAACGAATAATGATCGAAACGAAACTGGAATACAAACTGGAAGCGGCGCGTTTACAAATCTCAGGGAATGACTTCGTTGCGCTTTTCCAGCCGCTCCGCTTGCACGCGGCGCTTCTCTCCGATCAGTTTTTTCTCAGCGGCGTCGATGGCGTGCAGCAGGTCGGCGGCTTCGAGCAGGCGCGGCGTGCTGACGTAGCTCGCCCCCGCGGCGTAAAGCGCCGGCACGTCCGTCAGCAGTTCGGCGTGGACGACGATGTGCGCGGTTGGATTCAGTTCGCGGATCTGCCGGAGGATGCGCAGATTGTTCGCGCCGCGCAGCAGCGTGTTGGGCAGCGAGCAGATGATGATCTCGGATTCACCCAGGCCGGCGTGCAGCAGCACGTCGCGTTGCGTGATGTCGCCGTAAATCGCGCGCACGCCTCGCTGGCGGAGGCGCGAGTGGACCAGCGGGTTGAAATCCACCACGGTGATGTCCGCCAGCAACGCCGGCTGCTCGCGCTGGATCTCCTCGATCAGCGAACTGGCCGTCCACGAAAAACCGAGCAGGCCGATGCGTTTGGCCTTGGCCGCCGCCGAGGTGAGGAAAGTGGTATGGTCGAGATCGTGCAGATCCATTTTCTTGAACCACGGCATGGCCTGGCGGAGGAGCTGGTCGTTTTGGAGGATCGCGTAGGTCGAGCCGACGGCCAGGAACGCGAACGAAAAAGCCGCGATGCCGATCGTGTTTTCCGAGACGTCGCCGCTTTTGAAGCCCAGCGCCAGCAGCACGAGGGAGAGTTCGCTCATCTGGCAGAGATTCACGGCGGGCAGCAGGCTGACGCGATAACCCTGGCGGAGCGTGTAAAGCACCGGGAAAACCGTCGCGAGCCGGCTGCCGATCAGGAACAGGCAGAAGAAAATCGTCCAGAGCAGATAACTCCATGTGGGCAGGGGGATGGCCATGCCCAGGCTGACGAAAAACAGGGTCACAAAAAAATCGCGCAGGCTGGTGACTTTAGCGACGACATCCAGCGTGTAGGGAAACGTCGAGATCATCACGCCCGCGATGAGCGCGCCCATCGCCGTGGACAAGCCGAGCCAGCCGGCAAAGCCCGCCATCGCAAAGCACCACGCCAGCGCGCCGACCAGCACGAGTTCCGGCAGGCGGGCGACCATTTTGAACACCGGCGGCAGCACAAACCGGCTGAACCCATACGCCACCGCGACCAGCAGAATCACCTTGCCGAACGCCAGCAGCAGCAGGCCGATCGCGGGGTTTTTCAGGTTCGGCTGGATGGCGAGGAACAAAATCACCGCGATATCCTGCAGCACCAGCACGCCGAGCGTGATGCGGCCCGCGAGCGTTTCCAGCTCGCGTTTGTCGTAGAGGATTTTGACGATGATGATCGTGCTGCTCATCGCCGCCGCGACCGCGAGGTAAAGCGCCTCGAGCCGGTTCTGCGCCGGGCCGAGCAAGCCGAACACCAGCCAGCCCAGGAAAAAACAGCCGAGGATCTGCGCGGCGGCGGTGAGGGTGATGACCTTGCCCGCGCTCATCATTTTCTTCAGGTCAATCTCCAGCCCGATCATGAAGAGCAGCAGCGACAGGCCGATTTCGGAGATGGTCGCGATGTCGTGGACGTCCGTGATCCATTTGAACCCGTGCGGTCCGATGGCGAAACCGGCAACGAGATACGCCAGCAGCAGGGGTTGCCGCACGACCTGCGAAAGCACCGCCACAATCCAGGCGGCGATGATGCAGATGGCGATGTCGGTGACCAGTCCGTGCTCCATGTGGCGCAAAACTTAAACGAGCCGTTTAATTAAGAAAGCAGGAACTGAGGAAAACGTTCCCTCGCCCTGACCCTCTCCCGTCCGATGGGCGAGGGAACAGCCGGTGTTCACTCTCAAAAAATCGAACAATTATTGAGCAGAAGACAGTCGAAGTTTTACTGGGGGCTGGAAACGATTCTCCCTCTCCGCTCCATCGGATGGAGGGGAGAGGGCCGTGGAGGTGAGGAAATTCAACTCAACGCATCGAGCGCGGCCTTGGCGTGGTCGCGCTTGGCCAGCCATTCGGCGAGGCGTTGCGAATGTTCCTGCAGCACGGCGGGCGGAACTTTCTCCGTGAATTTCGGGTTGGCCAGCTTCTGCTCGACCTTGGAGATTTCGGCCTCAATCTTTTCGAGTTCCTTGGTGACGCGCGCTTTCTCGGCCGCCAGTTCCTCCGGGGTGCGCAAGCCTTCGAGCGGCAGATACAATTCGCCCAGCACGGTGCGCGCTGTCAGCGTGCCTTTCGCGGGCGAATAATTTTCATTCACTTCCACGGCCTCGGCGTTGAGCAGCAGCCGGATCACTTCGATATCGTGCGGGGGTAGAAAATTCACCGGCTTCAGAACGTATTTGATCTTCTTGCCCGTCGAGATGTTCGCCTCGCGACGCAGGTTGCGGCCTTGCGAGACGAGTTCATATTTCGCCCCGGCAATTTCCAAATAGCAATCGTCGAGACCGTAGTGGCCTTTGAAATCCTCGTCGAGCGGCATCGGCCACGGAGCGAACATGATCGTCTTGCCGCCCTGGTTGTCCGGCATGTCGGTCGAATAACCCATGCCGTGCCACAATTCCTCCGTGATGAACGGCAGGAACGGATGGAACATCCGCACCGTATGCGACAGCACAAAATCAATCACCGCCAGAGTGTTCGCCTTGCGCTTGTCGTCCGTGCCAAAGAACACGGCCTTGCTCGCCTCGACATACCAGTCGCAATACTCGCTCCAGAAAAAACGGTAGAGCGCCGCCGTCGCGTCGCTGAATTTATATTCGTTCAACGCGATGGTCACCTCGCGGATGGCCGCGTCCAGCTTGAGCAGAATCCATTTGTCATCGCTCGACAGCAGCGTCGGTTCGATCTCGCCCTGCACTTCAAACGTGCTTCCGGCATCCTGCCGGAAGTTCTGGCCCGCTTCGGAAGTTTGATCTGCCGGCAGGATGCCGGCAGCACTCTGGCCGACCATTTGCCGGAAGCGGCAGGCGTTCCAGAGCTTGTTGCAGAAGTTGCGGCCCAGCTCGACGTTCTGTTCATCGAACAAAATATCCTGGCCGAGCGGCGCGGCGCGCATCACGCCGAAGCGCAATGCATCCGCGCCGAACTTCGCGATGAGGTCGAGCGGGTCGGGTGAATTGCCGAGGCTCTTGGACATCTTGCGCCCCTGCTTGTCGCGGATGATGCCGGTGAAATAGACATTCTGGAACGGCATCGCATCGGGCAGATCGAACTTCGGATCGCCCATGTATTCGTAGCCGGCCATGATCATGCGCGCGACCCAGAAGAAAATGATGTCCGGCCCGGTGACGAGGTCAGTGGTCGGATAAAATTTCTTCAACGTGTCGGTCTGCTCCGGCCAGCCCATCGTCGCAAACGGCCACAGCCACGAACTGAACCAGGTGTCGAGCACGTCGGGGTCTTGGGTGAAGCCGGCTTTGCTCAGTTCTTGTTCGAGTGACGAGTCTGGTTCTTGCAACAACACTCGCATCGTGAGCTCGCCGTCGTATTCGAAAAATTCTTTCGGTGGCTCGATGTCATCTCGCCAGAGCTCTGCGCCCAAAGGTGAGCCGTCCGCCTTCAATTGATCGACAATAGCATTCTTGCTTTCTCTTTGGAGAACAGCGACAAGTCCGGCAGCGTATTCGTCGCTGATATACCCGTCTTTCAGATGAGTTTTCACCGTCCACACCGGAATCCGATGTCCCCACCAAAGCTGGCGGCTGACGCACCAATCCTGCAAGCCGCCCATCCAGTGGTCGTAAACTTTCGCCCAGCGGTCGGGATGAAATTTCATCTCGCCCTTCGCCACCACCGCGCGGGATTTTTCCACACTCGGATATTTCAAAAACCATTGCTCGCTCAAGCGCGGCTCGATCGGCACATCAGCGCGTTCGCTATAGCCGACGTTGTTCGTGTATGGCTCTTCCTTTTCCAGCGCGCCGAGTTCGGTGAGTTTTTCCACGGCCACTTTGCGCGCCTTGAAACGGTCGAGGCCGCGCAAGTCCGCGCCCGCCGCGTCGTTCATGTGGCCCTTCGCATCGATCACTTCAATCGGCGTGAGCTTATGCCGCGCGCCAATTTCAAAGTCCGCCTTGTCGTGTGCGGGCGTCACTTTCAAAACGCCCGTGCCGAAGGTGAAATCCACATGCTCGTCGCCGATGATGGGGATGAGCTTCTGTTCGCGCGGCAATTCCACCGGCAGCGGACGCAACACATGCTTGCCGATGAGATGCGCGTAACGCGGGTCTTTCGGATTCACCGCCACGGCGGTATCGCCGGGAATAGTTTCCGGCCGCGTTGTGGCAATGGTCAAAAAAGTTCCCGGCGCTTCGGCCACTTCAACCCCGAAATAATACATGAAGCCGCGCTGTTCCTTCATCGTCACTTCCTCATCGGACAGCGCCGTGAGCGATGCCGGGCACCAGTTCACCATGCGTTTGCCGCGATAGATGAGGCCCTTCTTGTAGAGGTCCACAAACACGCGCTGCACGCAGCGCGAATATTCCGGATCCATCGTGAAGCGTTCGCGCGACCAGTCGCACGACGCGCCGAGCTTCTTGAGTTGCTGGATGATGATGCCGCCGTATTTTTCCTTCCAATCCCAGATCTTCGCCACCATCGCCTCGCGGCCCAGGTCGTCGCGATGCTTGATCTCGCCGGCTTTCTTCAGCGACTTCTCGACGGCGTTCTGCGTGGCGATGCCGGCGTGATCGGTGCCGGGCAGCCAGAGGACTTCCTTGCCTTCCATGCGCGCCTTGCGGCAGAGGATGTCCTGGATGGTGTTGTTGAGGACGTGGCCCATCGTGAGCACGCCGGTGACGTTCGGCGGCGGGATGACGATGGAATACGCGGGCTTGGCGGACTTT
>Ga0114951_10006125_pt1 | contig 10772 bp, 6 predicted proteins | sample AM7aDNAmetaG_FD_88677 | JGI IMG/M metagenome (GOLD analysis project Ga0114951, IMG submission 88677) | Freshwater microbial communities from Finland to study Microbial Dark Matter (Phase II) - AM7a DNA metaG | ecosystem: Environmental > Aquatic > Freshwater > Lake | place: Finland: Lake Alinen... | reverse complement strand
GGTTCCGAACGATTCCAGGTTTGTCGCCAGCGGCGGCTGGCAGGCATTGCAGGCAAGGCCGCGGCGCAGGAGCGCCAGGGCAGGGGCATTGGTGGCGAGGATGGCTTCCACTTCCGCGACATCGACCGTGCCGGTGGTACGCAGGCGGTCGTAGACGGCGCGTTCATGGTCTCCCCAGACGACTTTCTCGGCTGCAGCCTGGAACCAGGTGTGGGCGTTCTCCTCAGCAGGGATGTTGAGGAACGGAAATTTCAAATCGCTGAAATCCTGCGGGGGGATGTCGCGCGAGGCGATTGCGATCCAGATGGCCAGAGCCGCCACCAGAAACAGCAGAACTCCGACGCAGCAGAACAGGACGATTTTCGTACGGCGGCGCAAGGGCATGGCTGCTCCGATCAGTAAGGACGTGACGCGAGGATAACACCGGGGCAAGTGGTTGGGAAGAGCGGGTCAGGATTCACCGCGAAGGACGCGAAGGACGCGAAGAGCGCGGATGCGCTGAGGATAAAGGCGTTCTCAGAAATTGTGTGGCCGCACAGGTAGGGCGCGGCGTCCTCGCCGCAGCCCCCGTTCCGCCGTAAGTCTTTTTCCCTTTCTTCCCGGGCTCGGCGCGAGGACGCGCCGGCCTACTCGTGCTGCGCCGGCCCCGCCCTACCTGGCGTTTACAGCCGGGCGCGCAGTGCGAAGGGATCGTTGGCGTCGCCAGCGCCGCGTACGCGGCGAGAGAGCGCGAGATAGGCCTTGCGGAGAGTCTCGTACGTCGCCGCATTGGCCGGATCAGGCCGGGCACGCTCCGCCTCATTCAGTTCCACGAAGGAGTCCACGAACGCAGCCAAGGCGCGCACGTTCTGCCGATTGTCCACGTACGCGGCGTGGATCGCGGCGCCGAGCGCGGCGCCTTCGCCCGCGACCGGCACAACCTCGCAGCCGAAGATGTCGGCAATGGTCTGGCGCCAGCCCTTCGAACGCGAAAGGCCGCCGGTCAGGCGGATCGACTGGGCCTTCACAGGCAGCCGCAAGAACCCTTCGTACAGGTTCATGACGTGGCCTTCGACGATTCCGCGGCAGAGGGCTTCGCAGGTGAAGTCGTCTGGGGTGAAACCGAAGAAGATGGGCGCAGCCTGCGGCAGGTCTGGCGTGCGCTCGCCCTCGAACCACGGCAGCACGATCCGGCCGTTGTTGCCCGGCCTGGTCTTGAGGAGGATCTCCTCGAACGCCTTGTGATCGAAGCCGAACTTCCGCTGCAGCGCGTTGTAGCCGTTGGCGAGATTTGAGACGCAGAGCAGCGGCAGATAGTTGCCGAGCGAGTCGCAGAAGCTGGCGATCTCGCCCTCGGGGTCCACGTATGGCTCAGTCAGCACGGTGAACGCGGTGCCGCTGGTCCCGAGGCTGATCGTGACCGTGCCCGGCCGGACGTTGCCGGTCCCCGCGGCGCCGTACATGTTGTCGCCGGAGCCGGCATCGACCCGGCACTCCGGGGAGAATCCGTATTTCTGGCACAACTCGGCGGAGATGCGGCCGATGCACTCCATGGCAGGACGCACCTCCGTCAGCTTGGCGATGAGATCGGACGCAATGGCGTTGCACACGGCTCGCGACCAGCTCTTCGTGGCAGGATTCCACAGCGCCATGCCGGAGGTGTCGCCGGGCTCCATGTCGCGCACGCCGCCCTGCTTGCCGCCGGTCAGGAACCAGTTCACAAAATTATGCACCAGGAAGAACGTGGTCGTGGCGGCGAATGCCTGAGGGTCGCTCTTCTTGAACTGCAGGATCTTGCTGGCCGTGTAGCCGGGCTTCAGGGAGTTGCCGACTTCTCGGATCACTGCCGGCTTGCCGCCGGCCAGGCGGGTGATCTCCTCGCACTCCGGCTGCGTGCTCACGTCGTTCCAGAGCTTGCTGGTTTTCCGCGTGAGGTTGCCGGCCGCGTCGAGGCAGACGAGTCCGTGCTGCTGGCCGGAGACCGACACGGCTGCCACGCGGGCCAGGTCAAAACCGGCATCCCGCGTCTGCTGCAGCACCCGGTGGACAGCCTCGACCCACATGGCGGGGTCCGACTCCGAGACGCCCGCGCCAAGCCCCTGGATGACGCCGTTGCGCGTGTTGTACGCCGGCAGGTCACGGTCGTAGTTGACGGACGTCACAAAGGCCGGCCGCTTCGTCTCGTAGTCAAGCAGCAGCAGCTTCGTCCCCTGGGTGGAGACGTCGAGGCCCATGTAATACTTGCCCATGGCCGCTACCAATTGGCGATGAGGATCTGCTCGAGCCGGCCGCGGTTTTTCTCCGGGTGCATGTGGCACTCGAGAATCGCCTCGTGCGGCAGCCGCGCAACGCGCTCCTTGATCTTGTCGAGCGCGGCCGTGTTGATCGCGACAGCCTTGGCCACCGGCATGTTCTCGGGGTTGATGTCGATGCCGAACCATTCGCGATAGCCGATGGCCCAGAGGGAGTAGAAGAGCGCCTCGCTCTCCTGCATGTTCACGACCCCGACATTGTTGTCCTGATCGAAATTGCCGTCCGGCTGGCTGTTCCAGTGCGTGTGCGCCAGGCGCCCTTCCAGGCAGACCAGCGAGTAGGCGGCGGGGAGGATTTCGAAGCTCATCTTGACGTGGCCGATTTCGGGGTTGAGCCCGACCAGCGTGTGCCCCTGGGCCAGCAGCTTGCGGTTGATGGGATTCTTCAGCCGGCGCTCGATGCGCTGGGCCGCGAGGATTCCCTCGGCCGTGGTGCGGTAGATGTTGTTGGGCGCAGGCTCGTACCCTTTGGGCTCAATGGCCACCATCACGCCGGGCACTTCGTCCATGGCCTCGGCCAAGGAGCCCTCAAACAAGTCCCACATCTTCATGAACGGCTTGCCGTGCAGATAGCGATAGCCGTCGATGCCCGGCCAGGAGATGGCTGCCTGCGCACGCATCTTCTTCACGAGCTTCAGTCCGCCGATGGCCCGTTCGATGGCCAGGTCGCGCACCTTGGGGTTGGGATTGGAGAGGCTGCCGAATTCGAAGGCCTTGTCGAAGAAATGCGAGAACGGGATGCCGACCACGCGGATGCCCGCCTCCTTCGCCAGCCGCGTGTAGAGGTGGGCGTTCCCCTCGTTGATCTCCGCGGGGTAGTGCGCCTCAATCCCCGTGATGCCGTACTTGGCCAGCCCGGCCGCCATTTCCAGGCGCTCGCGGATGGAGCGCGGTTTGACGTAGCGGTCATGAAACCGGCCGCCGCCCGGCGCAAAGTACCAGATGCCGACGGACTTCTTGATTTCGATGTCCTTGCGCAGGTTCGCCAGCATGGCTTTCGGCTCAATGGCCTTCTTCTGGTAGCGCAGGTCGGGCAGGGTATAGGGCATGGCGCGTACTCCTCTTGTTATTGGATACACATGGCTTATTCGGTTGCTCAGATTGCTCTACGGCATCGGGGTCGGGGTCGCTATCGGCATCGATGTCGATCCGCACCTGCCACGCATCAGGCAGCAGCTTGTAATCGCGCATTTCACAACTGTTCGACCCCGATACCGATCCCGACGCCGACGAACGGCTTGTCGTTTTGCCACACGTTTCAATCAGCGTGCGGTCCAGAGCATGCCGCGCAGCACAATCTCGCGTGCCTCCGGCACCTCAAAGTCCTTGCAGGTGTGTCCCCAGCTTGCCACAAACACGCGCCCCTTGCCATAGGGCTTGGTGTAGGCATAGGGCATGACCGTGCCGGCCTGGTAGAGGTCGCGGTCGCCGTGCTCGCCGCTGAAGACCGTGTGGCAGAGCACATGCACGCTCGGATCCACATGGATAAAATACTGTTCGCTGTTGGGGAGGTCAAACCCGTTCAGCCCCTGCACAATGGGGTCTGTGGGGACCGTGATCTCGACCCGGTGCGAGGGGATGCAGCCGCCGGGGTGCGCCACCCATTGCGCGCCGGTCATCCACTGGTAGTCACAGTTTTCCCGGAACGAATCAATGATGCCGCCATGCCAGCCGGCCAGCCCGGCTCCGGCGCGCACGGCTTCCTTTAGCCCCAGCCACTGCTCCTTCTCGATCTTGCTCATGGTGAAGCACTGCACGATCAGGTCCTGCGCTGCCATGAGATCCTTGTCGGCATAGCAAGCCAGATTGTCGCAAATCTTGATTTCAAAACCGCGCTCCGCCAGCAGCGGCGCAAAAACATCTACAGACTGCTTGGGCGTATGCCCGTCCCACCCGCCCCAGACCATGAGAGCCTTTTTCATGCGATGTTCCCCTCGGCGATTTTCTAATACTTCCCCAGCCGCAGCCCTTCGTCCACGAAGAACCGGTACGTTTCATGCTCGCAGGTTTTCGGAATGGAATGGTCGCTGTGGAGAATATAGCCGTTGCCCTGTTTGAGCACCGGGATCTTCTCCGCCAACTCCTTCCGGATGGCGTCGCGGTTGTTGGCCACGAGATTGCGCGCGTCCATGCCGCCGCAGAGCGCAATGCGGTCTCCGAAATTGCTGTGGATGCGCAGCGGGTCCATGCCGGCCTTGATTTCCATCACCTGCAGGCAGTCGATTCCTGCTGCGATCAAATCCGGCAGCAACGGCTCCACAAAACCGCAGGAGTGCAGGATGACCGGCAGCCCTTTCGAGTGGCAATACGCTATGGTTTTGGCATGCGCGGGCTGGACGATCTCGCGATACATCTCCGGTGACATGAACGGCCGCTCCTTGAATCCGAGGTCCTCGTAGAACCAGACCCCATCCGGCGGGCCTTCCTCAGCAATAAGGGTCTCAAACATGGCAATGAGCAGGTTGGCGTAGGTGTCGGCCATGTCGCGAACCCAGTCCGGGTCGAGCGCCATGCCCGCGAGCATATGCTCATGTCCGCAGACCGGGTGGATCAATTCAAACACATGCGGACCACCCCAGGTAAAAAACCGGCTGGCCTTGGCCGCGGCGTTTCGGGCCGTGCGGTATTTCTCGACGTTGATGCGGCGCCGGTCGAATGTCTTCAGTAACTGCGGCTTGATCAACTCCTCCCATGCGGGGCGCTCCTTGACGGCAAAGTCAACGTGTTCGGGCGTGGTGTCGTGCAATTTGTGCCGGCGCAGCACGGCACCATTGCCGTCGCGCACGAGTTTGGTCTCCTCGGTTTCTTCGATTACGACCGGCTGGAAATCCAGATCGGCAACGCTGTTGAAGCACCAGCAGTTGGTGATATCGAAGCCGAAATGGTCATCGAGGGATTCGCCCTCGCGGATATGCCCCTGCGCCTGCCAGTGTTTGCAGGTATCGTTCCAGAAATGCTCGTACAAGCCAATCCGGTCCACCGGCTGGTGTTTGAGAATGCGGGTGATGCGCTCCCTGCCTGTCATCACGCCTTGTTGTTCCTTGTTAAAATCATATTTTCACACACCGGTCGTCGTTGGCGTAGCGGCGCGTGTGTCACGCGCCGACGGCGGCTGACACAGTCGCTGTTACAGTTCATCACGATTCCAAATCAATGACTCATGTATCCAGCGTTCCCGGCAGCAGCCCCAGGGGCAGCGCAGCCGGACGCGCACAGGTGGTGGTCAGCGCGATGGTCTTCCTGCGGGACGCCGCCTCGGCCGCGGCCTCCATGGCGTCGAGCACGTGCAGGGCCAGTTCGCCGCTGGCGCGGTGCGGCCGGCCGGAGCGGATGGCATTGGCCATGTCGGCCACGCCGAGGCTGCGGCTGTTCTCGGTGTAGCCGTGCGTCAGCGGGACATCGACCCACTCCTTGCCGCGGCTAAGGCGGACCGGGCCGCCGAAGGTGTTCGGGTCCGGCACGCTCAGCGTCCCCTCAGTGCCGTAGATCTCGATGCGCGGCAACTGTGAGGCCTGGCAGTCGAACGACATGATCAGGGTGGCGATCGCGCCCTGTGCGAAATCCAGGGTCGTGGCGTAGTGCGTCAGCGCCTTGACGTGCATGACCTTGCCATACTTTGGCTGGCTGGTGATCGTGCGCTCCTTGCGGGTGATGCGCGCCGAGCCGCTCACGCGCGCGATGGGGCCGAGCAGGTTGACCAGCGCGGTCAGGTAGTAGGGGCCCATGTCGAGCATGGGGCCGCCGCCGATGTCATAATAAAATTCCGGTGCCGGGTGCCAGCTCTCGTGCCCGGCGCAGACCATGAAAGCCGAGGCCGCGACCGGCTTGCCGATCCAGCCGTCGTCGATCAGCTTGCGGCAGGTCTGGATGCCGCCGCCCAGGAAGGTGTCCGGCGCGGAGCCCACGCGGAGCAGCCTGGCCTTGGCGGCTGCCAGGATTTTCTGTCCATCCCGGCGGGTGACGGCCAGCGGCTTTTCGCCATACACATGCTTGCCGGCCTTGATCGTTGCCAGCGCGACCTCGGCGTGCGCGCGGGGGATCGTCAGGTTCACCACAATTTCAATTTCCGGGTCTGCGAGCAGTTCCTTCACAGAACAGGCCTTGGGAATCTTGAACTCCTCCGCCTTGGCTCGGGCCCGGGCCGGATCCAGGTCTGCGCAGGCCTTGACGCGGAGGTTCCGGAACTTCTGCGCGATCCGGAAATACGCGCTGCTGATGTTGCCGCAGCCGATGACGCCGATGCAGGTTGGTAGGGAGGCCTTCATGCCGGTGTATCCTTTGTAATTTAATCCATTGATATCATAACCAAACCCCCGATGCATAGGATCGGCTAATGATGAGCGAGGTTCTTCAGCATCGCCCGGACTTCTTGTTCAAGGCGGTCGCAATTTGCCCGGAAGATCTGCTCGCCGTGCTTGGCCGAAGCGTTCCGCCGCGGGTCGCAGCGCTCCGGCAGGATGTGATCCGGCGTCTTGCCGTCGAAGCCTCCGCCATCGACCACCGCATGCTCGGCATAGCGCAGCGATTGGGTCACGGGCGGCAGCGCCGACAGGTCCACGGAATGGGTCAGGAACATCATCAGGCTGGTTTCATCCGCATCCGCGTGTCCGCCGGACCCCTTGGAGGGATCGGATACCCGCAGGTAGGTCAGGGGACCGGTGGTCCGGCTGATCTCCACGGTCAGCCGCCGCAGCGCGGCCATGTGATTTTCGGCACCGTGGCCGTTGACGATGGCGGCAAGCTTGACGCCCAGCCGACCGGCCTGACGCAGCGTTTCCCGAACCACCACCGCGAAGATCTCTTCCGGGCAGTAGCAGCTGGGGAGGGGATTGGCCGGGAAGTCCATGCCGACAATATAGGCGTCCTTCGGAAATCCCAGGCTTTCCAGCTGGTCCGGCCGGCGCTCGCGCTCGGTGCCCCAGAAGAGCGTGGGCCAGAGGATGCCCCCCACGCGGCGGCAGGCCTCCGCCGCCATGTGCTGGGCGTTAAGCCCGTCGGTTCCGTAGGGGCAGTGCGGGCCGTGCCATTCCAGCGGGCCGACGGGAATGAAGGCCACGGGCGCCTGCGCCAGGCGCTCGCGGATCTGCGGCGGACGCAACAACGTGAGATTGATTTCTTCGGTCATGGATGGGCCCCCTTTGTCAGAAGAAGAAAGTCTCCCACAACAACGGAACAATTTCCAGAATCTTCAACCGGGATGCCGCACAACAGACCGCACCGGCAAAATGTCGACAATCAAAACGCCGCTCTTTTTAGTGGCACCCCATGCGGTTTCCAATTGGCATAACATTCCCCGCCGGGCGCCTTCCTCCATCCCTGGCTTCCTTGCATTGCTTTGCCGGAAATCCTATCATTCCTGCTAGCACTGTTTACGGGGGACAGGCCACGGAAATGTAGGACTGCCGGATGAAGCCAGGAAAGCCAAAGAGACGATGCTGCCATGTCGGACTCGCGGGTGCGCTGGCGATGGGCATGGCATTGCTCTCCGTTATGGCCCAGGCCGGAACGCCGCCGGTTGCGCAGGGTTGGAACATGACCGTGGCAGAAGGCAGCACCAATCCATGCATGCTCGCATGTGTTCTGAAGGTGGGCGCACCAACCTGTACGCTCACGCTGGTCTCGGCACCCGCACAGGGACTGCTTTCCTGTCTGTCCAATGGTGTTTATGCGCCTGTGACGGTGTCCGTTGCCATCACCAACGCACCGTGGTTCTATGGTGCGTCAGTCGGGTGGCGGGGAACCAACAGTTTTGTCTGGAAGGTGAATGACGGCGCGATGGACTCGAACCTAGCGACCAACAAGATCGTCGTCACATCCAACACGCCGCCTGTGGCAATCAGCCAGGTGGTGGCTGTACCGCGCGGGATGTGCACAGCGGTCACGCTGGGCACGGACGCGGATTCCGGACAGATGACCAACAGCACCCTGACCGCAGCACCGGGCCATGGGACGCTGCGGTATCTTGACGCCTCCGGCGCGTATCAGCCGGTCACGGTTGGCGTGCCGACGCCGACGGCGAGTTGGATCTACAATGCGGACGCCACCTATACAGGTGCCGACTGGTTCGTTTGGCAGGTCAACGATGGCATAGCATTCAGTTCTTCGGGGACCTGCACGGTGACGGTGACGGCGAACTTGGCTCCATTGGCGAGCGCCTCCTCGACTACCATTACCCGGGGCAACCAGGCTTCCATAACCCTGAGCCCGACGATGTATGCGCAGAACTACATGGATCCCGCCGTTCCGGTCAAATCAATGTTCCGGGTCATTTCGATGCCGGCTAATGGCGTACTGCAATACACGACCACGAACAACATTCGTACGAATGTCACGGCTGGCGCGTGGTTGCCGTCGTTGTCCGGTTCGTTGAGCGTTTACTACGTTCCGGCGTCTTCTTTTGTCGGTTCTGACGTGTTCAGTTGGCAGGTAACTGACGGGTTTGCCACGTCGGGCGTTGCGGTCGCCTCGATCACGGTGACCAGTCGGGCAAACACAACCCCGAGTGGGCAGTCGGTGACCGTCGTGCAGGGGAGCGTGCGACAGAATTTTTCGGTGTCGTACCAGAACAACACACTCGCGTCGCGATTCAATCTGTTGTCCGGTCCGGCCAATGGAACACTGGAGTATATCTCGGGCAGCTACCAGCTCCTTGGCATCAGCAATCCAGTTTACGTAACCACACTGTATTACACGCCGCGATCCGGTTTCAGCGGATCGGATGTTGCCACCTGGAACGTGATCGATGCAGGCGTCACATCCGGTACAGCCACGATTACATTCAATGTCACAACCAACAAGCTGCCCTCTGCTGCCGGGATGACCAATACGTTTGGTCAGGGGATCAATCGGGACTACCTCTACCTCAACAACTCCGATCCGGATACGTACCAACCGTTCACCTACACATTGGTGACGCCTCCCACGAACGGATCGTTGGCCTACTTCTCATCCTCTCTGCAGTCGTACCTCGTGATATCAACTAACGCCCCGGTGGCTTCGCAATACTGGTCTTACGTGCCTTTCGCTGCCAGCTTTACGGGCACGGATACATTCTGGTACACGATCTGCGACGGCATGGCCACGTCGGCGCCGGTGCAGAGCAAGGTCGTGATCGTTGGGAACAGCGTGCCAGTGCCCAACGGAGGGTCTTTCACCACGCCCGCCGGTGTGTCTGCATTCGTCCAGCTGACCTACTCGCATGCATCGGCTGATTCGAGCCAGTCGCTTTACTACATGCTCACGACGCCTCCGGCACACGGGACAATCCGATATTTTGGATCCAGCACGCCCATGGTTCCCGGCCTGATGCAGCCATTTCCCAGCACGCCCTATTTTCTTTATAACCCGACCCCAGGCTATACAGGTTCCGATTCCTTTGGTTGGCAGATGTTTGACGGGGTTTCGGCCTCTGGCGTGGCGACCTATTCGATCACGGTCGTGAACAGCGCGCCCGTGGCAAACAATGGAACCTTTTCGGTCGGTGGCGGCAGCGTGCGCGCGCCCGTCGCGCTTTCCTACACGGATGCCGATGCCAGCCAGACGCATCTGCTTACGCTCGTGACTTCGCCAATTAACGGCGTGCTGCGCCGGAAGCTGATGGGCGTTGCGGACAGCACGGGTGTCTATGTTCCTGTGACGGCAGGAAGTTCTTTTGCGGATACCACGCTTTACTACCAACCGAATGCCGGCTTTGCAGGCGCGGATCCCTTCACTTGGACGGTCAGCGACGGCCTGTCGAGCTCGGGGATTGGCATTGACCGCATCACCGTGGTCGCCAACAATCCGCCCATCATCAATAAACCCTTGGTCTCCCTGGCTTGTCTACCGAACAGCACGAACGATATTTCCGGCTGGTTGGGCTATACGCACGCGGATCTCGGCCAGACCATGACGTTCACACTGCTGACGGAGCCGGCCAACGGTACGATCCTGATCACCGGCGCGCCCCTGCATGCCGGTGGGACGACCCTTCTCAATACGTGGACATATGTTCCGAATGGCGGCTATACCGGTTCTGACAGCTTTACCTGGACGGTGGATGACGGCATGGTTGCTTCCGATCCGGGCCAGTTTGCCATTACCGTGGCTGTGTCTACGGCCAACAATCCGCCGGTCTTCAAGTCCGGCGTGAAGCTGATGGACGGCAATCAGACGCTGGCACTCGGGACACGGATCGTGAATGGGCGCATTGACTTTGCTGCCGGTTCACAGGCCAATTCGGATATCCACAACAACAACGGGGTGGTGGCGGCGCCAGAACTTGTAGACTGGAACAACGACGGCTTGATGGACATGCTGGTTGGACAGGCGGATGGACGGATCGCGCTCTTCATCAACCATGGGACCAAAGGCCATCCAGTGTTCAACGGTTACACCTACCTGGCCACTTCCAATGGCAAGCCGATCTGGAGCTGGCCGGGCGGTTGCATTTGCACTGGCAGTAATCCCGAGGCCCCTGCGCCGCGGGTGGTGGATTGGAAT
>Ga0114951_10006124_pt1 | contig 10773 bp, 10 predicted proteins | sample AM7aDNAmetaG_FD_88677 | JGI IMG/M metagenome (GOLD analysis project Ga0114951, IMG submission 88677) | Freshwater microbial communities from Finland to study Microbial Dark Matter (Phase II) - AM7a DNA metaG | ecosystem: Environmental > Aquatic > Freshwater > Lake | place: Finland: Lake Alinen... | reverse complement strand
CCGGCTGAAACGGCGCAGGCGCGGCAGCCCCGGACGGCGCTTTGGAAAATAGAGTTGTTGCAGCGCCCTGGCAATCCAGACATCCACCGGAAAGGCCTCTTGAAATCCATAGGCGAAAAGCAAGACGCAATCGGCGATTTTGTCCCCCACTCCGGGCAGCGTGAGCAAAGCCGCCCGGGCTTCCTCCAGCGGCAATCCGCCCAGCCGGGACAAGGCGACCTCGCCCGCGGCCAGTTTTCTGGCGGCGCCGGACAGGAAGGGAGCGCGGAAGCCCAGTTTGCAGGCGCGCAATTCCGCTTCCGACGCGGCGGCCAGCCGCTCCGCCGTTGGGAACGCCCAGGCCGGGTCCATTCCGGGCGGGACCTGGAGCGGCTGTCCGAACGTCCGGCAGAGCAGGGCGACGATTTGCCCGATCTGCGTGATTTGCTTGGCCGAGGAGCAAATAAAGGAGGCCATACATTCCCACGGCTCCTGCCGCAACAAGCGCAGACCGGGGCAGGCCGCCACGGCATAGCGCATCGGCGGGTCGTTGGGAAAGGACGCCAGGATTTTGTCCAGGTCCGCCTCTATTTGCAGGTAGTGGCGCAACCATTGCCAATCGGCGGGGGGCGCGGCGGTTTGGGCGGCGATGCGCCCCGGCTCCTGGCGCAGGCGCACCCAGCGGGAGCCGATGACGCCCGTCCATGCGTCTCCGGTCCGGCGCCAGCGGAAGGCCTGGCCGGAGGCGAGGGTGAGGGCGAGGTTGTAATTCTTGACAGGAAAGGCGGCTTGCGGCGGCGTCATGTCAATGCAGTTGGCGGCATTGGATCAGTTGCACGCGCCGCAGGATGCCGCCGTCGAAGACGACGTCGCGCACGCCAAGGTTGGCGCAGGAATCGAATTGGCGGAGGATTTCGGGCGGCGGCGGTTCTCCCTGGGGATGGTCCGGCAGGAAAATGTCCGGGTTCCTGCGCCACCAGCGGGCGGCCCAATCCGGGCGCAGGGCCGGGAGGGCGATTTCGCGGACGAAGAGGGCGTTCTGGCCGTGGCGATCGAGATAGCCGGGCCAGAAATAGAATTGATTGCGCGGAGGGCCGCCGGCTTCGAAATAAACCAGCGGCTCCGCGTTGACCAGGCGTTTGGCCTCCGGCAGGTAGAAGGAAAGCTGGGAGGTGAACCCGTAATGTTCGGCGATGATGAAGGCGGATGGGCCTTCCGCCGCCAGTTCCCGGCGCGCCTGGCCGACCATGCCGGCCATTTCTTTCCAGCCATGCACGCGGCGCAACAGATCGAGTTTGGGGGGCAGGCGGCGGTGCGAGATTTTTTGGATCAGATTGGGGGCGTGGAGGATGACGAGCAGGAGCAGCCCGAAGACCATCCCCGCGGCCAACAGCGGCCGGAGAAGGGCGGCGCGCGGTTCCCATCGTTTTGACCAATAGACCGCCATGAGGCAGAAGAGCGGGATGACGGAGGGGGCGATCCAATTGGGCTGCACATGGCTGTGCCAGCTCAAAAGGAAACAGCCGAAAAACAACGGCGCCCCCATGCTGAAAAGGAATAGCTGGAAGGGATCGCGCCGGCCCCGGCGCCAAAACGCCAGCGCCGCCCACAACGCCGCGACGAAGAAAAGCGGGTGCAGCGCGCCCATTTCTTCCAGCAGGAATTGAGGCGTGTAGATGCGCGTCCATGGCCTGTCCAATTGGCCGTCCGTGGCGATGTGCTCCAGGGTGATCCACTGGTGTTGTTGCATCCAAACCAGAACCGGCAGGCAGAACAGGGCGGCGATCAACAGGGCCAGGAACGGGCCGGGGCGGCGCAGATGACGGCGGGCCGGGGGCCACAAAAGGAAGAACACGCACCAGCAGACGGGCTGGAGCAGGTTGGTCCATTTGCTCAAACATCCCAGACCCGTCCAAAGTCCCACCCAAAGCCACTGCCGCGTCGTGCCGCCGGGTTGGGCGGCGCGCCAGCCGGCGATCATGGCGGCGGTCCAAAACAAAACGGAGAGGGGGTCCACCGTCATGACCGTCGCGCCCAGTGCCAGCAGCGGCGTGAGGGTCAGGACCAGGAACAACATGAACGCCACCCGCCCGCCGGTTTCCCGCGCCATGAACCGCAGAGCCAGGACGGACAACACGGCCGCGATGACCGGGGAAAAGAAGCGGACGCCAAATTCGTTGTCGCCCCAAAGATGAGTTCCGAGCCATTGGGCGCAGGCGATCATGGGCGGTTTGCTGTAGTACGAAAGCGCCGGATGTTTGGACCAAAGCCATTGGTAGGACTCGTCCTCGCTGAGTTCGATGCCGCTCAAGCCCACGTAAGCCAGGCGCATGAGGAACAGGAGCGCAATAAGCGCGCAACCCAATCGCAGCCATGCGGCGTCGGCGGCGGCGGCGGGCGGGGCGTCCCCTTTGGCCGCCCGCGCGGCCGGATTCAACAGGGAGGGGAGCCGTTCCCACCATGAAGGAAACCAGCGCGGGCCGATCCGTTGCCAGGCGGCGTCCGCCCCCCATATCACCGCCGCGCTGTATCCCATACCCAGCAGCGCGCCGGCCAGGACGTCGCCGGGATAATGAACGCCGTTGTAGATTCTTGACAGGCTGGCCAGCGCCGCCAGCGGGAACATGCACCACATCGAGCGCCGGTAATAGACCAGCAGGATGAACGCCGCGCTGAACCAGTTGGCGGCGTGGGAGGAGGGGAAGCTGAAACTGCCGCCCATGCCGATCCGCAGCCTGGCGCCGGGGATCGCGTAGAACGGGCGCAACCGGCCCACGCCGTGTTTGATCGAGTCGCACACCAGCCCGCTGCCCAGGCACAGGGCCAGGGCGAGCATGAGGACACAGACGCGCCCGCGCGGGCCGCCCTGGACCAGGAGGGCCAGGGCGATGAGGATCAGGATGCAGGCCGGCCAGGGTGAATCGCTCATCCAGGGCATGAGCCAGTCAAAGAAACGATTGCTCCATGACACATTGATCGTCCGGAACAGTCCCGCATCAACGGATTGCAACCAGCCTATCATGAAAATATTTAATAGACGATCAACGACCGGACGGGAAGACCCTTGAGTTTCTCGCGCCCCTTCAGGAAGCTCAACTCGATCAGGAACACGATCTCCAAGATGTCCGCGCCCATCTGCTGAAGCAGTTGCGCGGCGGCCCCGGCTGTTCCGCCGGTGGCCAGCAGATCATCCACCAGCAGCACGCGACCGCCGGGTTTGACCGCGTCCGCGTGGACGGCGATGGTGTTGGAGCCGTACTCCAAATCGTAACTCTGCTCGAAAGCGCGGCAGGGGAGCTTGCCCTTCTTGCGGACGGGGACGAATCCGCACTTGAGCTTGTAGGCGGCCGCGGCCGCGAAAATAAAGCCGCGCGCGTCAATGCCCACCACGGCGTCCACGGAGCCGGGTTGGAAACGGCCGGTCAAAAGATCAATGGAGGCGGCAAACAAACGGGGATCAGCCAGGACGGGCGTGATGTCCTTGAATTGGATTCCCGGCTTGGGAAAATCGGGGACGTTGCGGATGGCGCCAGCCAGTTGCGCGAGGGTTGGGTTCTCGTTTGTCATGGAAATAAAAGGGGTCCGGGTCAGATTTTGACGGCCTCAAGTTTCTGGATCATTTTGCGGAGCTTGTTCAGGGCGATGTTCTGAATCTGGCGCACGCGCTCGCGAGTGACGCCGAACTTGGCGCCGACCTCCTCGAGGGTTTTTTCGCTGCCGCCATCCAGTCCGAAACGGTACTGCAGAATGGTCGCTTCGCGCGAGTCCAGCGTCTTGACCATCTCGCGCAACATTTTGGTGACCGATTTTTCCTCCAACTGTTCGTAGGGCGTGTCGGCGTTTTCGTCCTGCACCACCTCGGCGAAATTGTTGGATTCATCGTCGCCGATGGGGGCGTCCAGGGAGGTGGGGCGGATGGCCGCCGTGCGCATCTGGGCGACACGGCTGGAGGACAGGCCCATTTCCTCGGCCAACTCCTCGTCGGTCGGCTCGCGTCCGAAGACCTCCTGCAATTTCATGGCGGTGCGGCGCATCCTGGCGATCTTGTCCACCAAATGGACCGGCAGGCGGATGGTCTTGGATTGATTGGCCAGGGCGCGCTTGATGGATTGCTTGATCCACCAGGAACCATAAGTGGAGAGCTTGCCGCCCTTGGAGGGATCGAACCGTTCGACCGCCTTCATCAGGCCGATGTTGCCCTCGTTGATCAAGTCGAGCAGCGGCAGTCCGAAATTCTCATAGTCGTGGGCGATTTTGACCACCAGGCGCAGATTGGCCTTGATCATCTGCTCGCGCGCCCTCCTGTCGCCCCGTTTAATGCGCGCGGCCAAGTGGATTTCCTCCTGCGGTGTCAACAATTTGACCTGTCCGATTTCGCGGAGGTAAAGTTTGATGGCCGTGTCGCCGTCGTAAGGCGCGCGCTCCCTGTCCGACAACGTGTGAAAGTCTTCCCCCCGGAGGATTTCAGGCGGGGGCGCGGGCGCGACAGGCGCCACAATCTTGCGGCGGCGCGGGTGGCGTCCGGGCCTGGCGGCACGGATGACCGGCCTTTTGCGGCGGGGCGGACGGCGCGCGGGCCTGGCGGCGCGGGCGGCCGGCCTTTTGCGGCGTTGGGCCTTTTTTTTGGCGCGATGCTTTTTACTGGCCATGGCCATTAAATACTTCGGGCAAAGTCTTGGGAATTCAGGCCGCGACGGCAAGCTAATAAAACCGGATTATGCATCACTTCAGCAACACGGTGAAGCCTGCTTGCTCGAAATGCTTGTCGCCGGTCAGGGCTTCGGTAATTCCTTCATCGCGCATGGAAACAAAGGACAAACAGTCGGTCAAAGACCAGTTTTTGTCCCGGCGTTGTTCAAATAACTCGACGCCGCGTTGAAACAGGAACGTGTCCGCCGGAATGATTTTAACGCGAGGATGATTGAGCAGGGAACGATAGAGCAACACGAAATCCGCGCGATCACCCGGATGGCAATAAGCGTCACCGAATTCGGCCAACACCCATTCGGTCGTCACGATCCTAAGTTCCGCGTCCCGTGCGGCTTCGACAGCTTCCGCATGGCTCTTCTGAGTGGAATCAAGCAAGGCCAGGAAATAAAAAGTGTCGGCAAAAACCGCCCTCATTTCTTAGGCTCCCCACGGATGTAGTGGCCATGATTGAGCGCGTAATCCTTGGGCAGATGGGGACGGGGTTTGGCCAGTTTTTCCACCGCTGCCACCAGGGGGTCGTTCGCGATGGCGGGTTCAAGGGTCTCCACCTTCACTGCGGCGCCCTCCGGCAACTTGATGCCCGGTGGCAAGACGACCAGCCCATTAACAACTTTTCCCGTAACGCTCATGACTATCTTTTACGTCAACATTAAGATGAAATCAAGCGGCGGGTTGATAACGGTTCATTTTCTCATTTCCGCGCGTCGAAGATGTTTTCGATCCGGTCCGGCTTTCTGGAGGCGGCGAGCAGTGGCAGTGACACCGGATTCTTTTCGAGACTGAACCCCACCGGCCATGGGGTCGGCCAACTCCACAGAGTTCCATCCGCCGCCAGTGAGAAGATTCCCCCGTTGATGCTGCCCAGGGCAACCCAATCGCTGTGCGTACCCAACCGGACCGGCGGCTTGTGGAAGGCTGCCAACGTCTCGGAATCCCATTTCCACAGGGAGCCGTCTGTTTTGCGCGCCACCAGCCCCGGCCACATGCGAGTAATATCGGCCCAGTCCGAATCATTTCCAACCCGCACTGGCACGGCTTCGCCGATTTTGGCGGCGTTTGTTGACAATGCTCTCGATCCTCTCAAGCGGGGTTGCCGGTTCTGATGCCTGTTGAAAAACCACAAAGTTCCATCGTCGCGGATGCCCGCGAACGAGATCCCGAAGGGAAAGGATGCCAGACAGCGCCAGCGGGTGTCATCCAGGAAGGGCAACCGCTCCATGTAGAGTCCCGTCTCAACCTTTTGCTCCCCTGGCAGCAGACTTGCCTTGTGAGGACCATGCCATTCCGAGCACCACGCGCTGCCGTTTGTTTTCCAAAAATACGTATTCCAGCCTTGTATCTGGAACAGTCCGGCCCAATCGGAGTCCTTTCCCAGCCGGCGCGGTTCAAAGGTCCGCAGGCTTCGCCACATTTGTTTACGGTTGAAAGAATTGATTCCCCAATCCCATAACGTGCCGTCGCGCTTCAAGAGAAACATCGCCTGGTTGAGGTCCGGGGTGACGCGCAACCAATTGGAATCCTGTCCGAACTGGATCAAGGCGGCGGGTTTTTCCACGAGAGGCAAGCCGCCGTTGTCAAACCAAAAGTTGCGCGGCTTTTCGGAAACCCAAAGGGTGCCATCGGAGCGAATCGCAACGATCTCGCGAGAACTGGCCGCCGCGTCCACCCAATTGGAGCCGGGCGCGAATTCATTGCCGCCCATGCCCATCCATTTTTCGCCCCAGGAAACGCCATGGAACTGCCGTCTTGGATCACGACCCAGGCAACCGATCCAGAGCCTTCCATCCGGCAAGAGGGCCACCGTCCCGCAGTCGTAATTGCGGAGCACGGACGGCTTTTCCGGGGACAGCCGCGCCGGCCCGTGGGGCGGCTCCAGCGGCGCGAGCCATTCCCAGGCGCGATGGTAAATGGCCGTTGTCAAACCAATGGCAAAAGCCGCCGTTGCCGCGAGCGCGAGGGCGTTGCGCCACCACAAGCGCCAGCTTTCAGACACGTTCCCGAAATTGCGATAGGACAGCCAGAGCAACGCCGCCGCCGTAACCGGGCTGGCAATGAAAAGCAACAGAATTCCCGTACACGACTCGATTAGCGGCAGGAGGAGGAGCAGGGTCATCCAGAGACCCAGAAGGATGAGCGCCGCCGTGGCCAGCGCCGGCAAAACGCCGTCTGTCAAGGTCGAAGCATAAAACCCCGCCAGCGCGAGGAGCAGGAAAATGAAAATGAGAGACAACTTGATAAAATTCCCGCCTCCAATCCCCTGTTCCACCGTCCAAAACAGCACCGCGCTCGACAGCCCCAGGACAAGCACAAGAAGCAGTTTGATGTCAAATTGGACCCGGCGCGAAACGGGCAGGCATAAATGGGCTTGCATGGTGCCGAACTTGCGTTCTTCGGCCACGCTCTGGCTGCCAGCGAGCAAGGGCACAATGAACCAAAGAAAGCCAAACCCCTCCAGCACCACGAGCGTCGTCCACCAGAAGGCGTGGGCGCCGGCTTTCCTCAGCGCGACGGCCCCCAAGTGCAGCGCCAACAGGCAGCCCATTCCGACCAGGGTGACCTGCTGCAATTGCACTTCCTTCCAAAACAGGGCGGCCCACGGCCTGCGCTCCCGCAGGGCGGATCGCTCCGCGGCGGTTCGGCCGACGCGAAAAGAAATCACGCCGCCGGTCCACGCCGTGTCCTGCATTTGAAGAAATTGACGTCTGGCCAGGAAAAATGCGGCCACGGCATACAGACCCAGCGCCGCATAGGCCATCCATTCGGCCCCGCCGATATCTTCCATGGCATGGATCGCCGCCATCGGAATCAGGACGGCGAGCCAGAAAGCCGCGACCGTCTGCCGCAGCAGCAACGTCATCCACAAGCCGCCCGCCGTAAACACGGCCACGAACAAACCGAAGGAGGCCAGAATCTCCGGCGGCGCGAGCCGCACGGGCCGGATGATCGAGCAAAGGATGTTGGAAAGCCCCCAAGCGTCGAATGCCAGGACCACGAAGAGAGCCAGCACCGCGATTTTGGTCCACCAGACGCGGGCGCGCTCCAAGGGTTGCGTGAGCATAAAAGGAAGCGTTTTGAGGCCATTCTCGCGTCCAAAAGAGGCGAGGGCCAGCATCAGAACCCCAAAGCAATACACGAGTGCGGTTGTGTTGCTGTCATTCGCGGCATGGAAGAAGAAAGCGGGCACGAACCAGATCGGAAGGATGGCCAGCGCGAGCGCGGCGACAAACGCCGGGAGGAGCAGGCGGATTTCTTTTTTGAGCAGCGCATTCATGGTTTGACAGGGGACAGGGTTCCGGCGGCCACGAAAATTTCCTCCAGGCTGAGCGGGTCGCAGCGCAATTCCTCCGGGTGAAAGGCCCGCAGTTTTTCCAGCAATTGCTCGTGATTGCCGTCGGCCAGAATTTCCATGTCCAGGCCGGATTGCCGGACTTTCAGCGCGCCGGCCAGATCGAGGCCGGTCGGCGGCTGGAGAAAGGTGGCGCGGATTTTCTGGAATCGTTCCCGCGCCGCGTCCGCCGAAGAGGTCAGCAGTGCGCGGCCTTGCTCGATGATGGTGAATTCGTCAATCAACCCCTCGAATTCGCCGATGAGGTGCGTCGAGACGAAGACCGTGCGATGTTCGGGATCGGCGGCGTGATAGGCGCCGATGACCGTCTGGATGAATTCGCGGCGGACGATGGGGTCCAGCCCCGATGTCGGTTCGTCCAACACCAGCAACTCCGGTTCGGGACAGACCGCGCCCACGAGCGCCAGTTGCGTTTTTTGCCCCTTGGAGAGATGGCTCGTTTTCTGGCGGGGATCGAGTTGGAACCGTTTCAGCAAATCGGCCTCCATTTCGCGGTTCCAGTGAGGGCGGAAGGAGGCGACGAACCGCAACGTGTCGTCCACGGTCATCCACGGATAAAACGCGACGGTGTCGGGGACGTAGGAGAGGCGGGATTTGACGGCCACTTCCTGGCGTCGCGGGTCCATGCCGAACACGCGGGCCGCGCCCGAAGAGGGGCGCAGCAAATTGAGGAGGCACTTGATGGTGGTGGTTTTTCCCGCGCCGTTGCGCCCGAAGAACCCGTAACAGCGCCCCGGCTGGACGGTGATGTTCAGGCCGTTGACGGCCTCGAGATGGCCGTAGCGGCGGCTGAGATTTTGGATTTCAATGACTGGGGTTTCCATATTCATAGCGTTGGGGGTTTTGTTCATTTGCCTTCCTTGGCGGCGGAAGCTTTGGTTTCGAAGAAATCGAGGCGTTCGCGGACGAGGGCGAGGAACTTTTCGCGGTCCACGCGCAGGTGATGGGCCATGACGACCGCCTCGTCAATTTCAGTTTGCAAGAGGCGCTGGCGGGTCTGCTGGGAGAGGGCGGCCGGGTTGTTTTTGAGGAAACAGCCTTTGCCGGGGAGGGTTTCGATGACGCCCTGGGCCTCCAACTCGGCGTAGGCGCGGGCGATGGTGTTGCGGTTGATGCGCAATTCCTCGGCCAGGGGGCGGAGGGAGGGGAGGGGATCGCCGGGGCGGAGGCGGCCGGAGGCGGCGGCATAGCGGATTTGATCGGCCAGTTGGAGGTAGACCGGCTTGCCCGCCTGGAAATCGACTTGAAAGATCATAATATGTCCACTGTTACGCAACACTATGACAGTTGGCGGGGGTTGTCAAGGGGGGAAAATAATTCTTTGCGACAGGCGCATTTTCTTCTTTTCTTTTTTCGGGGGCCGCGTTACTTTTGCCTTGCTTGAACAACAACCGGGAAGGCGGCGCCGGCGGGGAAAGGGGCGCAACCTTTAAAGTCAATATTATGAAAAAAGGAAAAAAGAAAAAGCTGAGCGCTTATACGCGCAAGAAAATCATGGACGAGTTCACAAGCCTGCCGATTTCGCGGCAGCAAAAATGGCAGCTACGCCGGGCCAAGGAAGGGCGGTGCGTCATTTGCGGTGAACCCAAGGTGACGGCATGGCATTGCCTCAAGCACGCCATCGCCAATCGGGAATGGGCGCGGAAGTATTCCGGCTCGGTCCGCCGCAACAAGACTTTGACCTACCGGCTGGCCTCGAACGCGAAAAAGAAGGGCAAAAGGAAATAGCCATTTTCGACGTATTCAGCGGGTTTGCGCCAACGAGGGGAAGCGCCGGGGAGAGCGCTGGCGGCGGCTGTTTGCGAACCCATGCGTGAGAGACGCATCGCGGGGACCGGAGGGCAACGGCGGCGCGGGATGACCGGGGTTACCCCGGCGGTTTCACCTGGAATTTCCGGGAGGCAAAATCTTTTTTCGGAAACTTATTGCCATCATGCGGCAGGAGGGGCAGTTTAATGATGTTCGGTCGGGCGGGGCGTAGCGTAGCTTGGTAGCGCGCTTGGTTCGGGACCAAGAGGTCGTGGGTTCAAATCCCACCGCCCCGACCATTTTCCATAGGGGAAATGAAAAAATTGCCAAGAACACCAAACTCATTTCATTCGCGGCTATTGAGAGCCGGATTCATTTGATTCGCGGCAGCAAGGTCATGCTGGACGCCGACTTGGCTCAGCTTTATGGAGTCGCCACCAAAAACCTCAACAAGGCAGTAGAACGCAACCGCAATCGGTTTCCGGAGGATTTCATGTATCAGCTTACACGGCAGGAGTTTGCAATCTTGAAGTTCCAATTTGGAACCTCAAGTTTGCACGGAGGCCGGCGTCACACGCCCTGCGCTTTCACACAGGAGGGCATCGCCATGCTGTCCAGTGTTCTCCGTAGTCCGCGGGCCGTTGCCGTCAAGCAAGCGCATTGACGGGCATTGACGGGCATTGACGGGTTGACGCGGGTAACATAGATGATACCTTGTGAATGGCTCTTTTGAAATTCGGGAATACGTCGAAAACGGGCGCTCTCCATTTGCGGAATGGTTCGGCGGCCTGGAAAAGGTCACTGCCAACCGCGTGAACATGTACATTCGTCGGCTCGAAGCTGGCAATTCTGGCGCGGCCAAACCGCTTCAGGATGGCGTTTTTGAAGTGCGACTGGATTTCGGGCCGGGCTACCGGGTCTATTACGGGCGCGATGGCAAGACCATCATTATTTTGCTCGGTGGCGGCAACAAACGGCGGCAGGACACT
>Ga0114951_10006123_pt1 | contig 10775 bp, 9 predicted proteins | sample AM7aDNAmetaG_FD_88677 | JGI IMG/M metagenome (GOLD analysis project Ga0114951, IMG submission 88677) | Freshwater microbial communities from Finland to study Microbial Dark Matter (Phase II) - AM7a DNA metaG | ecosystem: Environmental > Aquatic > Freshwater > Lake | place: Finland: Lake Alinen... | reverse complement strand
ACCAACCTGCTGCTTCTCCTTGCGGTCGGTTCTTGCGCGAGTCTTCTGTTCGAGCATAGAGCGCTCAAAGCCCTCACCATCAACCTGAAGACCAACCTCAGCAGCCATCAGGCTGGTCAAATCAAAAGGAAAGCCGTAGGTATCATAGAGCTTGAAGGCATCATGCCCATCAATAGTGTTCCCTTTTGAACCACGGACTTTATCGACAACATCATTGAAAATCTCCATGCCACGATCAAGGGTGACAATAAAACTCTCCTCTTCTGCCTTGATAATGTTGGTGACCGTCTGCTGCTGTTTTTGGAGTTCAGGAAAAACATCGCCCATCGACGTGGCAAGTGTTCCAACAAGCTGATGCAGAATCGGTTCGTTATAGCCAAGATTTTTGGAATAGCGCAAGGCTCGGCGAAGAATACGACGAAGCACGTAACCGCGCCCCTCGTTTGAAGGCATGGCGCCATCGGAGAGGGCAAAGGTGAGCGTACGGGCATGGTCGGCAATAACCCTCATTGCTATATCGAGGGGATCATCCATCGACGCGCCGTAGCGGACACCGGTAATTTCAGTAAGACGATCGAACAGCGGCTGAAAGACGTCACTGTCATAATTGGATCCTTTCCCCTGCATAACCGCCACAACGCGTTCAAATCCCATGCCGGTATCGACATGTTTCATGGGCAGAGGCTCAAGAGATCCATCACTCTTTCGGTTATACTGAATAAAAACAAGATTCCACAGTTCGATAACCCGATAATCGCCGACATTGACAAGCTCCTTGCCGGAACCATCTGGCGTTAAATCAATATGAATTTCGGAACAAGGGCCGCAGGGGCCGCTCTCCCCCATCTCCCAGAAATTATCCTTGTCACCAAACCGGAGAATATGCTCTGGCTTGATGTCAGTCAGGCTCTTCCAGATCTCAAAACTCTCGTCGTCATCCTGATAAACAGTTGCGTAAAGGCGCTCTTTTGGCAACGTCCAGACATCGGTCAGCAATTCCCATGCCCAGGTAATCGCCTCCTTTTTATAATAGTCACCAAACGACCAGTTGCCGAGCATCTCAAAAAAGGTGTGATGATAGGTATCCCGACCAACATCTTCCAGATCATTATGCTTGCCAGACGCCCTGATACATTTCTGTGTATCAGCAGCCCGCAGATATGGCCTTGTTCCCTTGCCAAGGAAGACATCCTTGAACTGGTTCATGCCAGCATTGGTAAACAGCAAGGTGGGATCATCAGCAGGAATAACGGGAGCAGAACGAACTATTGTATGACCTTTTTGAGCAAAATAATCCAGAAAGGATTGTCTGATTTCTCGGGATTTCATAAAAAATATGATCTTGTTACAACACATTTCCTTAGGCAGCACTCACGATGCGGCAACTCTTCTTGGGCCTGAATTTACTCTTTTTTGAGGCTTGTTGCCAACTTAATTTTACCACTGCTCTTGCAACCTCTAACATTTTCAAACAAGAGAGCTTCAGTAAGAGGTCAATGCCTGTCACTCTTTTTTAAACAAAAAAAATTATATTCAATTGTAAGGTTTTGGGGAGCTTTTGGCGTCTATTTTTCCGCTAAATAAACAGGAGTACTGTTATGAGTTGGGGAGTGGGAAGTGAGCAAAAAAGAAAAGATATTCGGGAGTTGATGGATATTGCATCCAAAATCATGCAGGAAAACCCGAATCACGTCAATGAGGTAGCCAAGAGCAACAACGACTGCTGGATGGAGCAGATATACCTTATCCAGCGCTGTGATTTCTGTGATCTCTCTCCAGATTGTCCAACCAGAGAAGAGCTGGAGTGGCAGGATTACCTCAAAAAAAACAACATTGTCATTGAGAAATAATATTGGCTATAAGGGTTGAACTCTTGTTTTAATCCTGAAGAACTCTTATACTATTTTTTATTGCAGAGGACTGTAGGGGTAGGGCTTTGTCTTCTCTTTACCCGCCAATAATTTCATTTTACCAGATAACAACTCCATTGGCCTCCGTGGCACAATGTTTCATTGACACGGGGATCTTCTTGCGGTTTATTAACCATGAAAAGTAATTAACAGGGACAATGACTGATACAAAACTTACTACCAAACAGGTCAATGTAACGTCGAAAACCAGTGTCTCCGTGCTTTTTGCAGGAGATTCCGGAGACGGTATGCAATTGACCGGCACTCAATTCGCCAATACAGTGGCGACTCACGGAACAGAACTCAATACATTCCCGAATTTTCCTTCAGAAATCAGAGCCCCTGCCGGCACTATTGCCGGTGTTTCCGGATTTCAGCTCCAGTTCAGCAGTAAGCCTGTTTATACCCCTGGCGCTCGCTTTGACGTCATGGTCGCCATGAACTCAGCGGCATTGAAAGCAAATCTCAAAGACCTGCATCGTGGTGGTATCATCATTGCCGGTACTGAAGGATTTGATGAAAAGAACCTCAAGCTTGCCGGATATCCCCCAGGAGTGAATCCACTCGAAGACGGTTCTCTGAGCAACTATATTCTTTTTCCTGTCCCGATTCTGCAGCTTACCCGGGAAGCACTGAAAGAGAGCGGTCTCAGCAGCAAGGAGATTGACCGCTGCAAAAATATGTTTGTGTTAGGCCTGCTCTACTGGCTCTACACACTTCCGTTAGAAGGAACTTTTGAAACACTGCGTGCCAAATTCCAGAAAAATGTGCACATGGCAGAAGCGAACATCAGGGCTGTAAAGGCTGGCTATTTCTTTGGCGATGAAACTGAGCTCTTTGCAAACCTTGGCCGTTTCGATATTGCGCCGCAAAAACAGCATGGCACCTATCGCAGGGTCACTGGAAATGAAGCTTGTGCCATAGCTCTGACCGCAGCATCGAAAAAGGCTGGTCTGAAATTGTTCCTTGGCTCATACCCCATCACGCCTGCAACGGAGATCCTTCAGACTCTTGCCAAAAAGAAAAAATATGGTGTCAAAACTTTTCAGGCTGAAGATGAAATTGCTGGCATAGTTAGCAGCATCGGCGCAGCTTACGGGGGGGCACTTGCTGCAACAAACACCTCTGGCCCGGGTCTTGCACTGAAAACCGAAGCTCTTGGTCTGGCGGTGATTCTTGAACTGCCGCTGGTGGTGATCAATGTTCAGCGCGGCGGCCCATCAACCGGCCTTCCAACAAAACCGGAGCAGTCTGATCTTTTCATGGCAATGTATGGCCGGCATGGAGAGGCTCCGCTTCCGGTTATTGCTGCCTGCTCTCCTGTTGATTGCTTCTATTGCACTTATGAAGCCGCAAGAATTGCCGTAGAGCACATGACTCCTGTTATCTGTTTAACTGACGGCTATCTTGCACTCAGCTCAGAACCATGGAAAGTCGAAAGTCCGGATAACCTTCCTGACATTACCCCACATTTCCACGCTCCAAGGCAACCTGAAGATCCGCCATACCTCCCCTATAAACGCGACGATCGCCAGGTTCGGGCATGGGCAATCCCTGGAACGAAAGGGCTTGAACATCGTATTGGCGGACTCGAAAAGCAGAATGAAACCGGCAATGTCTCCCATGATCCGGAAAATCATGAGCTGATGACAAAACTTCGAGCACAGAAAATTAATCAGATTGCTGATACTCTTCCGCTTCAGACCATTGACAATGGACCGGCAAAAGGAGATTTACTTGTCCTCGGATGGGGCTCTTCTTATGGAGCCATAAAAACCGCTGTTGAGCAAGCCATAGAAAAGGGTTATAGCGTCGCTCATGCTCACTTGCGCTATATCCACCCATTTCCGAAAAATCTTGGGGAAATTCTCAGCAACTACAAAAAAATACTTATTCCCGAGCTCAATAACGGACAGCTTATCCATATTATTCGTGACACCTTCCTGATTGCACCGGAAGGATTCACCAAGATACAGGGAGTTCCATTCAATGAAATGGAAATACTGATTAAAATCACTGACATCATAAAGGAGCTTCAATCATGACCGAGAATACAACCATACCTGTTTTGCCAGTACTGATTGCAAAGGATTTCGCTTCGGATCAAGAGCCAAAATGGTGTCCCGGCTGTGGTGATCATGCCGTGCTGCAGCAAATAAAAAATGTTTTACCTGAACTTGGTATTGCACCTGAAAACATTGTGTTTGTTTCCGGTATAGGCTGCTCGTCCCGCCTCCCTTATTATCTTGCGACCTATGGTGTTCACGGTATTCACGGCAGAGCGCTCCCGATGGCAACCGGTTTGAAAGTTTCACGACCGGATCTGAGTGTATGGGTTGGAACCGGAGATGGTGACGCACTCTCAATTGGTGGAAACCACTTTATTCATACTCTGAGAAGAAATCCAGACCTTAATGTGGTGCTCTTCAACAATGAAATTTACGGTCTCACGAAAGGTCAATATTCTCCAACCTCGAAAATCGGCTTGAGAACTGTTACCTCTCCATCTGGAGTTATTGACCAGCCATTTAATACAGCGGCCCTCACGATTGGCTCCGGGGGATCATTTTTTGCAAGGGCTTTTGACCGCGACGGCAAATTCCTTCGTTCGATATTGAAACGCGCCGCCCTTCATAAGGGAACCTCACTGGTAGAAATATATCAGAACTGCCCTATTTTCAACAACGGCGCTTTTGAAGCTTTTGCCACTGCCGACAATAAAGCCAATAATACAGTCTATCTGGAACAGTCGAAACCTCTTGTTTTCGCAAAAGGAAAACGGGGTATTTGGCTTGACGGATTCCAACCTATCGTTGTTGATCTGGACAAAGAGGGCATTTCCAGCAGTGACCTCTGGATTCATGATGAAACAGATATCAACAAAGCATCAATTCTTGCTCATTTTGCTGATGATCATGCTGACTCGGAAGAGTCTCTTCCAAGACCTTTCGGTGTTTTTTATGCAAAAGAGCGAATCACTTATGAAGATGCTCTGACTGCACAGATCGATGATGCCCAGAAAAACGGCATAGGAACCTTTGAAGAACTGCTTAAAGGTGACCAGTCTTATGTAATAAAGTAAACAAAGGAATTGAACCAAAAAGCCAGTGTTCAAGCTGGCTTTTTTTGTTTCGTGTGGCTATGCCTCTTCTTTCCAGACACCCATAGCTGAAAACTTTTCTATACGGTCATGAACAAGATCACCAGGATCCTTAGAAAGAAGCGTCTTCAGCTCTTCTATCAGTATACTTTTCAATGTTCCCGCCATGGCATCAGGGTCTGTATGAGCCCCTCCAACAGGTTCAGGAATAATTCTGTCGATGATACCCTGCCCCAGAAGATCTTCTGCGGTGAGCTGCAAAGCTTCAGCGGCCTGCTCTTTATAGTTCCAGCTTCTCCAGAGAATGGAAGAACAACTTTCGGGTGAAATCACTGAATACCAGCTATTTTCAGCCATAAGAATGCGATCTCCAACTCCGATACCAATAGCTCCTCCACTCGCACCTTCGCCAATAATCACGCAGATTACCGGAACAGTCAGCTTTGCCATTTCGAACAGATTTCGGGCAATGGCCTCTGCCTGCCCCCGTTCTTCAGCTTCGATGCCAGGAAATGCTCCCGGTGTATCAATTAATGTAATGACCGGTTTACGGAATTTTTCGGCAAGTTTCATCAAACGAAGCGCCTTGCGGTAGCCTTCTGGCTGTGCCATCCCAAAATTTCTGTAAAGATTGGATTTAGTATCACGACCTTTCTGATGGCCAATAACCATGACTGACTGTGAAAACTTTGAAGAACTTTCTTCAATGCAGGCAAAGCCTCCAACAATAGCTTTGTCATCACTGAAATGCCGGTCACCTGCCAGCTCGACAAAGCCTGTGGTCATCATATAAATGTAATCAAGAGTATAGGGTCTTGCCGGATGGCGGGCCAGTTGCACTTTCTGCCATCGAGTAAGGTTTTTATAGATTGAACGACGGAGTGCATCCACTTTCAGCTCAAGGTTCTCTATGTCATTATAGAGCAACTCGGTTTCTGACTGAGCCTGCTCCCTCGTGCTGCTCCTGAGGCATTGGCGCATCTCGTTCAGCTTGGCTTCAAGCTCAAACAGTGGCTTTTCAAAATCAAGGACAACTTTCGTGACCATAGTGGTGTGCAATATTAATGATAAAAAAAGCCCATCAAGCAAAAGCTTATGATGGGCTTTAAAAGGAAAGAAGGAATATAAGAATCGGGCCTATCCACCGACCTCATCCTTCAACGCTTTTCCTGGTTTGAACTTAACAACTTTTTTGGCGGAAATGGTAATAACCTCCCCTGTCTGGGGATTGCGTCCTTGTCTTTCAGCTCTGTCGCCAATAGTAAACGTCCCAAAACCAACCAGAGCAACATCTTCCCCTTCCTTTAATGATTCGGTGACAACATTAAGAAAAGCATTGAGAGCGCGCTCGGCGTCAACTTTCGTCAGCTTAGCTTGCTGGGCGATTTTCTCTACTAATTCAGCTTTTGACATATGAAATATTTGTTGTTAATGTTAAAGTAAAATTAACGTCTATCCATTACACGCCCTCTTTTCCCGAATTTAAACAGTAAGAGACAAACATGCAATGGCTTTTTACCATTATCCAAAATTGAATGTAACGGTAATTGGTATTAGTCATGCGCAGTGTTATATTCAAACTGATTTTATTAAAAAATCCCTAACTTGCAGAAGGTAATTTTTTATCCAGCTTATGGCCTCAATCAGCAATATTTCGAAAGGTTCAATTATCCGTTTCAAAGGGGAGCCCCACAGTATCGAGAGTCTAATGCACCGTACCCCAGGGAACTTGCGTGCGTTTTACCAGGCAAACATGAGAAATCTGAAATCCGGTAGAAATGTCGAATACCGTTTCAGCGCCACTGAATCTGTTGATGTGATAGTAACCGAGCGGAAACAGTATCAGTATCTTTATCGGGATGGAAGTGATTTTGTGATGATGGACAACGATACCTTTGATCAGATAAATGTTCCGGAACCTTTAGTTGGTTCTTCAGCCCGCTTTATTAAGGACGGCATCACCGTAACCATTGTTTTTTCTGATGATGGTTCTATTCTTGAAGTCGAACTCCCTACATTCGTTGAAGTTGAAGTAACAGAAACCAGCCCTGCATTGAAAGACGACAGGGCAACCAGCGGAACAAAACCAGCAATTGTAGAAACCGGAGCAGAAATCAACGTCCCTATGTTTATCCAGACTGGAAGCATTATTCGTGTCGACACCAGAACGGGGGACTATATTGAAAGAGTAAAAAAGTAACGGCCTTTAAAAGATGTTTCAGGAAGGGTGTTTATAACTTAAGTAACAAAATATCATGAACCTTAGCGAAATCAAACAGCTTATTGACATTGTCAATAGCTCCGATCTTCAGGAAACCATCATTGAGGAGGGTAACTTTAAAATTATTCTGAGGCGTTCTTCTGCCACAGCAATTCCTCAGGTAATTCCTGTACAGGCAACAACCACCTTACAGGCAGCTCCCCAAGTTTCAAATGATGCAGCATCGCAGGCCACGCCTGAACCGGTATCAGATCTTATTGAGTCCCGGTCGCCTATTGTTGGAACATTCTATCATGCATCATCACCGGATTCACCACCATTTGTTGCGGTCAATGACATTGTAAAGAAAGGTGATGTGCTTTGCATTATCGAAGCCATGAAACTGATGAACGAAATTGAAGCTGAGGTCTCTGGTACTATTGTTGAAATTCTTGTTGAAAACGGACAGGCGGTCGAGTACGATCAACCTCTGTTCCGGATTAAACCATAATCATTCATCACAAAAAACCTTGTTCAAGAAAATACTTGTTGCAAATCGCGGCGAAATTGCTTTGCGTATTATGCAGACCTGCCGTGAAATGGGGATCAGTACTGTAGCTGTTTATTCTACAGTTGACGCTGAGTCTATCCATGTCAAATACGCCGATGAAGCTGTATGCATAGGACCAGCTTTGTCCAGAGAAAGTTATCTTAATATTCCACGTATCATTGCTGCAGCACAGGTAACCAATGCCGATGCTATCCATCCGGGATACGGATTTCTGGCTGAGAATGCTGATTTCGCTGATGTATGCGACTCAGCTAACATCAAGTTTATCGGCCCTACAGCAAAAATGATCAACCAGATGGGCGACAAAAACACAGCTAAGGCAACCATGATTGCGGCCGGTGTCCCTGTTGTTCCCGGAAGCCCGGGTTTGGTTACTGATCTGAAGCAGGGTATTGAAACTGCAAAAAAAACTGGTTATCCGATTATCATTAAACCAACCGCAGGTGGTGGTGGAAAGGGTATGCGTGTTGTTACAGAGGAGAGCCAGCTTGAAAAAGCGCTGAACACTGCACGCAGTGAAGCTGAGCAGGCTTTTGGCAACAGCGGTGTCTATATTGAAAAGTATCTCGAACATCCACGCCATGTTGAAATTCAGATCCTTTCTGACCAGCACGGCAACACCTTCCATCTTGGCGAACGCGACTGTACCGTCCAGAGACGTCACCAGAAGCTGATTGAAGAAACCCCTTCTCCCGTTGTTGATGAGGCATTGAGGAAAAAAATGGGTGATGCTGCTGTCGCCGCTGCACGTGCAATTAACTATGAAGGTGCTGGCACTATTGAGTTCCTTCTCGACATACACCGCGATTTCTACTTCATGGAGATGAATACCCGTATTCAGGTGGAACATCCTGTCACGGAAGAGCGTTATAATGTCGATATCGTCAAGGAGCAGATTCTCATTGCGAGTGGAGAGTCGATCGGAAATCGAACCTTTACTCCACATGGCCACTCGATTGAATGCCGCATTAATGCAGAGGATCCGGAACACATGTTCCGTCCCTCACCAGGGCAGCTTCAGGTGTTCCACACTCCTGGAGGTCACGGTGTAAGAGTCGATTCACATGCTTATGCAAGCTATGTAGTGCCATCAAACTACGATTCCATGATTGCAAAGCTTATCGTCACCGGCCACAACAGAGAGGAAGCTATATCAAGGATGTCACGAGCCCTGGACGAATTTATTGTAGTCGGGGTAAAAACGACCATTCCTTTTCACAAACAAGTTATGCACTCTCCGGTTTTTCAGAGTGGAGAGTTTGATACCGGTTTTCTGGAAACGTTCCGGTTTGAAAAAAAGTAATAAAAAAAAAGGGAGATGTGAATCTCCCTTTTTTTGATTTAGCCTGCAGAGACTATCGCTCCTGAGTTGCGCCACTTAGTGCGAAAGTTCTGAATCCAAGAGACTACCGAGCACGCTGCCCGCAAATTCACTGGCATCCATCTGCATCACGAGCACCTCGCCGGTTTGTTCATTACGAATATGAGCTTCATGAACCTGCAAGAGCTCTTTCCGGATCTGGCGTAATGATCGTTTCGTATTGATCTCCAGGTATTTGCTCATCATCAAGCCCATGAAGCAGACGAGCATGTGGGCCCTGATGGCTTCCTGGGTGCGATGGAAGATCGGCCTGGCCTGCAGGTCCGACTTGCTCATGCGGAACGCCTGTTCCACATGCCAGAGGTCATGGTAGTATGCGACCACCTCGGTGCTCGACATCGTTTTCTCTGGGATGTTGGTGACATAGCCCTTGACGCCGAGCAGTTTCTCTGTCTTTGCCTGAAGAACCGTGTCGAAGATGAACGGCTTGTCCTTCTCTTTGGATTTCTTGACGAACTTGGCCCGCCGACCGGGTTCGTTGCGCTCAAGCAGGTCAAGCGCCCGCTTGACCTGCTTGTCGAACTCCCGTTTGTCTTTCTTGTACCGGGCATCGGAGAACTCGCAGATCATGGTGGCATTCTCGACAGCCACATAGATGAATCGGTGCATTGCCTTGTCCGTACGGGGCAGCGTTCGATCAATCTGATCGATGAATCCTGCTGCGGTGCTCGCCAACCTGGCCCCCACGATGTAACAGTACCCTTCCTTCTCGAGTTGCTGCATGTTGGCTTTCGAGAGCATGGCAGCATCGGCCACGATTACCGGCTTGGTTTCGCCGACCCGTTCCTGAAACCGGCGCACGATGGCCAGCATGGTATGGCCTTCGAAGGTGTTGCCTTCGAACACCTCGTGCATTAATGGAAACCCTGTGCGGGTGGTGATCAGGCCGATGACGATCTGCGGCTGCATCGGTTTGTTGTCCTTGGAGAAACCCGGTTTCTGGAAGTCGTATTCCTTGAAGGACTCGAAGTACAGCGTGGTGACATCGTACAGCACCAGACTGAACTTCTCTTGCAGTTCGTCATGAGCGGTCTGGATAGCGGCGCCCTCGATCGCCGCCTGATTCTCAAGAAGCTTCGGCAGCATGCGTTGGAGCGTTCTTCTGGCATACTGGACATTGAAATGCGACTCCAGAAGTTCCAGCGTCCTCAGCTTCGAGGCTGGCTCAATGATGCGCATGAGCGCCAGATCCAGATACAACTCGGGCAGGTCGCCAAGGCCGCATTTTCGGGCGCAGGCCAGCAGTACCTTGCGGGCAAACTGATGAGTGACACAGACAAGTTTGGAGCGGGCAAAAGCATCCTGAAACGATGAGGGGGAAGGCGGTGGCGAAGTTTCGGCAAAGAGGTTTGGTTGCCTGCAATGGGCTTCGGCGTATTGTCGGGCCTCGGTCATCAACAGTTCCAGCTCGTGCTCAGAATGAGCACTGCCGATATGCTTGAGGGAGGAACGCTGCTTCCCTTTGTTCTGGACTACCTGGACGGCGGTTGCCCCAGATGCTGTCCGAACTGTTCTGATTGTCAAGTCTCCGCGCATGGACGCAAGATACCATTAGTGCGAAAACTCGGAAATCAGAAAATGCTAACCGCAAATAAAAAAATGACTTAATTTTT
>Ga0114951_10006120_pt1 | contig 10782 bp, 11 predicted proteins | sample AM7aDNAmetaG_FD_88677 | JGI IMG/M metagenome (GOLD analysis project Ga0114951, IMG submission 88677) | Freshwater microbial communities from Finland to study Microbial Dark Matter (Phase II) - AM7a DNA metaG | ecosystem: Environmental > Aquatic > Freshwater > Lake | place: Finland: Lake Alinen... | reverse complement strand
TCTCGGGTATCAAACGAAAAACAAACAGAAAAAGAATACTGCATGAAACGGATAAACGTTCTACAACCGAAGTCTCTTCTCAAGGTTTTTGCTGTTCTTGTACCTCTTCTTCTCAATGGTTACGGTATTGCTGCCGCTTCTACTGAGCAGTTGCCGAGTGTTTCCCGAAATGATGTGGCCGCAGTTCCCGCTGTTGAGGCTGCACATGGCGCTCAGGCGGCTCCTGAAGAGGAAAAGGCCGGTGATGTTATTATGCATCATATCCTTAATAACAGGGAATTTGCTTTTCCCCCTTTTGGCCGCGTAGAGCTTCCCGAAATAAAGGTTGGCGGGTTTGATATTTCTATTACCAAACACGTGGTGATGCTCTGGGTTGTATCAGCAATTCTTCTGGTAATCTTTTCCATAGTCGGTGGCAAGTACAAGAAGATGACTCCCAGTCAGGCTCCAAGAGGACTGGTCAATGCAATGGAGGCACTGGTTGAGTTTATCCGTACGGATGTAGCCAAAGCCAATATCGGAAAGGGATATGAAAAGTATCTCACTTATCTTCTGACGGTCTTCTTTTTTATTCTGCTTTGCAACCTTATGGGGCTTGTTCCCTACGGCGCAACAGCTACAGGCAATATCAACGTAACACTGACGCTTGCCACATTTACCTTTTTCCTTACACAAATGGCGGCCTTGAAAGCTCATGGTATCAAGGGCTATCTTGCGCATCTTACGGGTGGAACTCATCCTGCACTCTGGATCATTATGATTCCGATTGAATTTATCGGCTTGTTTACCAAGCCAGTCGCTCTTACCATACGGTTGTTTGCCAATATGACAGCGGGCCACATTGTGATACTCAGTCTGATCTTTATCAGCTTTATTCTTAAAAGCTATATCGTTGCAGTTGTCATGTCGGTTCCATTCTCAATATTTATCTATCTGCTTGAGCTCTTTGTTGCTTTTCTTCAGGCATTTATCTTCACGATGCTCTCAGCACTTTTTATTGGCCTTGCTTCGGCTCACGAAGGGCATGACGAGCATGAGGCAGGAGTTGCCTCACATTAAAATGGTGTAAGGAATATCAGGGAATAACTTTTATTTTGGGGCGTTTTATTGACTGGTTTTAATGAATACTTACAAAAAAAATAAACGGGGGTAATTACAAGATGGAAGGTTTAGGTTTGGGTTATTTAGGCGCCGGTATTGGTGCTGGTCTTGCTGTTATCGGTGCTGGTCTTGGTATTGGTAACGTAGCCGCTTCTGCTGCCGAAGGCGTTGCTCGTCAGCCTGAAGCGACTGCGGATATCCGTACTACCATGATTATTGCTGCAGCTCTTATCGAAGGTGTTGCTCTGTTCGGTGAAGTTATCTGTGTTCTTCTTGCTCTTAAGTAAGAATGCGAGTACTCTGCAGATTCGATACAGAAGATATCCCGATTGCGGCTAATTTTACTAAGCCGCTTTCGGGTTTTATTAATCGTTAACGGAAACATTGTTCATGCTTACGTCAGGAGTTATACTTCTTGCCGGTAGTCTTTTGAGCCCGGAACCCGGCCTTATTTTCTGGACTGCGATAACATTTGTTCTTGTCTTGCTTATTCTGAAGAAGATTGCATGGGGACCTATTCTCACGGCCCTTCAGGATCGGGAAAAAGGAATTCAGTCATCTATTGACCGAGCGCATCAGGCCAAGGATGAGTCTGAAGCTATTCTGCGTAAAAATAGGGAGCTGCTTTCAAAAGCCGATGCTGATGCCGACAGGATTATTCGTGAGGGAAAAGACTATGCAGACAAGCTTCGCGCCGATATTACTGAGAAGGCTCAGTCTGAGGCAAAAAAAATGATTGCCATGGCAAAGGATGAGATTGAGCAGGAAAAACGCCGTGCGCTTGATGTGCTGAGAAATGAGGTTGCTGATCTTGCTGTCAAGGGAGCTGAGAAAATTATCAAGACAGCTCTTGATGCTGATATGCAGAAACAGATCGTTAACAGCATGATTCAGGATCTTTCAACAAAACGTAACTGAAAACGGTCACGACATGTCAATTGTAATTGCAAGCCGTCGTTATGCAACCGCTCTTCTTTCGGCTGCTGAAGAGGGTAATTTTCTTGATCAGATTGTTGAAGAGTTGAAGTTGATCAGTGATGTTCTCCACAATTCTCGCGATCTTGTTCATATATTGCGCAGCCCGGTGGTCAAGGGAGACAAAAAAATTCATATCCTTGAAGAGATCTTTAAAGGTCATGTCGGGGATAAAATGTTTCTTTTTTTGAGGTTGGTTGCCCAAAAAAAACGTGCAGGGCTCCTTCCTGAAATCATTGATGAGTTTCAAATCCTTATCGATGAAAAAAGAGGGGTTATCAATGTTGATGTTACCAGTGCGGTTGAACTTTCTGACGAACAGACCAATGATCTGGTTAGCAGGCTTGTTGCTTTTACTGGAAAAAAAGTTCGGTTGAAGTTGTTTATCAATGAGGCGTTTATTGCTGGAATTTCCGTTAAAATTGGAGACACCATTTTTGATGGCACGGTGAGCCACCAGCTTCATAAGCTCAGGCAGGCACTTGTATCTCAAAATGCTTGAGAGAAGTCAACATTGTCTAACTGTTTAAAAGTTAATAGCCTGCATAAGCAGGCTATTTTTTTGCGTTTTTTGATGATCTTGATTTGCAGGCGGTGTTAAAAATTTGTAGCATTGGTCATTAGGGGCTTTAGCTCAGTTGGTAGAGCGTCTCGTTCGCAATGAGAAGGTCAGGGGTTCGAATCCCCTAAGCTCCACAAGTATTTTCCGTTGACAGTATTTTTCTTTTTCTGCCGTTTTGTGGCAATAGATGTTCTTTTTTTATAAAAAGGATAATGGAGTTATTTTATGTCGTGTTCCAGCTTTTTTTCACGTTCAGTATGGATACTCTTTACGATAGGATCACTGATAGGCTCAGGCTGTTCATCCTCCAAGCCTCCCGTATCAGCGACTGCGCTAGTTAATGAGGGTTATGCCAAAGCGTTGACAATGTACAGTAAAGGAGATTATCAGGGGGCCTCTCTCGGTTTGGAATCATTGCTTTTTACTTCCCGTGCAACGGCTCTTGAGGATGATGTCCTTTTTCTTTTAGGTCAATCCTATTATCATTCTGGTCAGTATCTGCTTGCCGCCGATATGTTTACCCGGGTGCAGCGGCTTTCGGCCTCACCTTATGCAAGGACAGCACAGTTTATGGCTGCAAAATCCTATGAGCAGCTTTCACCACATTTTGAGTTGGATCAGCAGTATACCCGTAAAGCTATAGAGCATTTTTCGCTCTATCAGGAACTTTACCCTATAGTTGATTCAACAAAGATCGCCAGCGAAGTTGAGACCTGGAGGGAACTTCTCAAAATCAATCCCGAGAACTTGTCTTATAAGCAGAGCTATGCCAAGGCAAAAGCTGAATATACCAGGAGTGACAGTCTGAAATATTCAGGAAAGGCGATCGCGACAATGAGAGAGAAACTTGCTAAAAACTCATTTTTTATAGCACGCCAGTATGTTCAGTTAGGAAAATATAGGGCAGCCGGTATTTATTATGACGAGGTTATCGCGCATTATCCAGATACCATCTATGATAAGCCTGCACTGGAAGGAAAGATTGATATACTGATCAAGAGAAAAAAGTGGTTTGATGCCGGGCTGGCGCTAGATCAATATTTGCAGCTTTTTCCGGAAAAGCTGAAAGAAATGCAGGGGATCAGGGATAAAATCATACTGAATTCCAAGAACTGAACGACGCTAATCGTGCATCTGGCAGTTTTTGGCGGTACTTTCGACCCGCCGCACAATGGGCATCTTGCTCTCTGCCTGTTTGCCAGAGAGCTGCTTGAAATTGACCGAATGATTATTTCGGTATCAAATAATCCCTTTAAGCAGAACAGGGAGGCTGGTGACTTTCACAGAAAGCACATGGCCGAGCTCCTTTCTTCGGAAATCAATCGAGTTGGCTCTTGCTGCGAGGTCAGCGGATGGGAGCTTGAAAAACAGCAACCATCATACACCGTTGATCTATTGCGGTATCTCAATGCTCGTTATCCATCCGACAGGTTGACCCTCCTTGTCGGAGAAGACAGCTTCAGGGAGTTTTCGTCGTGGAAGGAGTATGAGCAGCTTTTTTTATTGTGTGGAATTGTGGTGTTTAGAAGATCCTCAAAGGAGATGGACGGCCTTCCTCGTCCCCCTTCGAATATTCAGAATTGGAGGGAAGCTATAAGGTTTATCGATTTTGCATATCTGGTTTCCTCAACTGAGGTCAGGGAACTTGCGGGCGCCGGTAAATCTATTTCCAGGCTTGTTCCAGCCTCTGTGCACCGTTACATTAACAGGCACGCTCTTTACCGCTGAATCCACTCCTCTACATCGACTCAGGTGCAGAAACGCCAAGAATCCTGAAGCCGTTGCGCAGCACCTGGCGTGTCGCCAATGAAAGAAAAAGTCTTGCTTTACAGATATCGGGTTCAGCCTTGAGTATGGGGCACTCCTGATAAAAACGGTGAAACAGTTCCGCCAGAGAGTGCAGATACTCAACCATCTTTTGTGGTTCAAGCATGCGCAGGCTTGTTTTTATCATATCGGGATAGTCAAGCAGCGCAAAGCCAAGCTGGACCTCTTCAGGAGAATTAAGCAGGCGCAGTAACTGGTAATCGGCGGCACTGTCTGAAGGGTTAAACCCTGTTTCCTGCTGAGCCATGCGCAAAAGACTGCAAATTCGCGCATGAGCATATTGCAGGTAGAAAACCGGATTTTCTTTGGACTGTTTTTTTGCCAGTTCGATATCGAAGTTCAGGTGAGAATCCTTGCCGCGCATAATGAAAAAAAGTCTTGTGGCATCTGCGCCGACATCATCAATCAAGTCGTCAAGCAGATCAGCATTCCCTTTTCTTGTCGACATTTTAAGGGTTTGTCCATCCACCGTTGTTGTTACAAACTGGTTGATGGCAATTTTGATACGGTCGGTATCATAACCGAGAATCTTGAGAGCCTCAAGGACGTCAGGGTATTCATCGATATGATCAGCACCGAAAACATTGACGATGATGTCGTAGCCCCGCTCGAACTTTGTGATGTGGTAGGCAATATCAGGTAATCGATAGCTCGGTTCGCCCGAAGATTTGATGAGCACCTTGTCCTTTTCCTGGCCGAGCTTCGTTGTCAGAAACCAGACGGCTCCGTCATATTCTGTGATGAACTCTTTTTTTCTGAGTTTGTCTATGACTCTCTGGTTAGCAGCTACGCCTTGGGTATCAGGCGTGTAAAGGGTATGTTCATTGAAAAATGAGTCATGGTGGATGCTCAGACGCTCGAGTGTTTTGCGTATCGATGTAAAAATGATCTCTTCAGCAATCTTTTTAAAAAGATTGAGGTCATTGCTCTTTTCCACTGTTGTTCCGTGGAGGGAGTAGATCTTTTCAGCGATTTCCCGGATATATTCACCTTGGTAATGAGTAGTGGGAAACTCTGTCTCTTTCCCACAGCATTCCAGATAACGGAGCTGTACCGATTCCCCGAGAATCTGCATCTGACGTCCGGCATCGTTGAAATAATACTCCCGGGTGACCTCATATCCTTGTGTTTCAAAAAGATTTGCAATACAGTCTCCCAGCACTCCGCCCCGGCCACGTCCGATAGTAAGCGGCCCGGTTGGATTGGCACTCACATATTCGACGATAGCTTTTTGCCCTTTGCCGATACTGTCCTTTCCATATTTGTCGCCATCTTGCAGTACTTGTTCGACAGAGTGCATTATAAACAGCGGGGTAAGATAAAAGTTTATGAACCCTGCTCCAGCCACGTCAATTCTTGCAACAGTATCCGGAGGAAACGCCAAGTGCGGGATAATCTCCTGTGCAAGTTCTCGGGGGTTTCTCCTGCACTCTTTTGCGGCAAGCAAAGCTATATTTGTCGAAAAGTCTCCAAACTTCTTGTCCGAAGGCTGTTCAAGACGGATAGGTTTGTCGGTAGTTACGCCTGCCGAGTAAAGGGCTTTCTGAATGACTGGAAGAAAAAATTCGAGCATAAGACTGTCTTTATATAAGTGCCGCGTGTTCTATCCTGGAGAGTTTTTCAAGGAGATCATCAGGACAAAGCTGTGTAAAATCGTCGATAACCTGTACAATATTTTCGAAACTGCTGAATGCTTCGGTTCTGTTAGTTGTTGTTATGGCAACGCATTGCATTCCAGCCTTGCGCGCGGCGTCAACACCTGGCAAGGCGTCCTCAAAAACTATGCAAGCCGAAGGGTGTACATCAAGAAGTTCCGCTACACGCAAAAAAATATCAGGATGAGGTTTGCCGTGACAAACCTGAGATGGCTCCACAATAGCTCGGAACTTATCTTCAAGTTTAAGGAGCCCAAGCACATAATCAATGTTTTTTGGGCCAGCGCCGGTTCCGATTCCAAGTGCGATTTTTCGTGTCTCAGCCGCATTAAGAAACCCCACAAGACCAGGTATTGGTTTGATGAGGTCGCGCGATGTGACACGGTAAAGAAAATCCTTGAGCTCAGTAAGCTGGCTGGCCTCCGCTTCACTGATGTTCGGGTTGAGAAAGTAGCGGAGGACATCGTGGCCTTTCATGCCCGCTGTTTCTACCAGGTACCTTTCGGCATCAAGCCCTTCAAGGCCAAAATCCCTGAAAAGTTGCACCCATGAGTCTGCATGAAAACGCATATTATCGGTCAGCACTCCATCCATGTCAAAGATAAAGGCGTATCTTCTGTCGTTCAGCATTTTGCTTGTCCATGATGGTTGACGGAGGTTATTTCGCCAAGCTTCATGGCAGTTCTCACTTCCTGCATGGTATGGTTGGCAATCATTCGTGCCTTTACCTCACCGTCAAAAAGAATATCTTTTACAAGATCGATATGCATCGTATAAAAATGGCGCTTTTCAATAAGCGGGGCTAGCTCCTTCGAAATATTCGAGGCGCAGAGTTTCTTGCAGTCTACACAGCCAAGCTTACCGGAACGGCAATCCTCCTCTATAGTGCAGAGTTGATCAGGAGGAGCAAATTTCGCGTGATAACTGAACACCGTGCAGATCTCGGGGTGGCCGGGATCATTTTTCCGGATTTTTAGTGTATCAGTTACCGCCGTGCGCATTTTTTTTAGAATCTCCTCAGGCCCGTCTGCAAGCAGAATAGTATTGCCAAGAGACTTTGACATTTTAGCTTTTCCGTCGAGCCCGACAAGACGAGAAAATTTTGTTATTTTTGGAGCCGGTTCAGCAAAGACCTCGCCGAGTACAGGGTGAGGATAGTTCTTGTTGAATTTACGTGCAATCTCCCTGGTAATTTCAACATGAGGGATTTGATCCTCACCAACCGGAACGACATTGCCTTTGTAGAGAAGAATATCTGCCGCCTGGAGAACAGGGTAACCCAGATGACCGTAGCTCATCGACTCCATATTAAGATCGCGTACCTGCTCCTTCAGTGTCGGGTTTCTTTCAAGACGTGACGAAGTAATCAGCATAGCGAAAATTAGAAACAGCTCAGCATGTTCCTTGACTTGCGATTGACGGAAAACAGGGCTTTTTTCAGGATCAATGCCTGCCGCCAGCCAGTCGATCAGCATATCGAGTGTGTGATTGTAGATCTCTCCGGTTTCCAGCGATGTCGTCAGGTTATGATAATCTGCAATGAGAAAGCATGTATCATAAGCTCTTGAACCGTTTTCGTCCAGCAGATTCTGTTGCTCAACCCAGCTTTCAAGGGCTCCGGTATAATGTCCAAGATGAAGTTTGCCGGTTGGGCGCATTCCGCTTAAAATCCGCTGTGTTTCCATAAAAATAATTATTGCCGCATCAACCGGCAGCGAGGGCGGCTGTTTCAGGCAGGATCGTAGAGAGTTTTCGTTTTTCTATTAAAGCTTGTTTAATGCTTTGGAAGTTATAACAGTTGACAGAAAGATAAAAGGTATTTGTTTGTTTTTTTGTTTTCAGTTCACTATGTAGTATATTTGCAAACTTGTTTTCGATCAGCACATCAATAGCAATTCGAAAACCTGTCTCTTTGGAGAGTAAGTCCTATACAACGCTCAGTTGCCCAACCATGTCAGATCCGGAAGGAAGCAGCATCCGGTAATTTGAGTGTGTGATATAGTAAGCTTACTCTCTTTTTGTATTTCTCCACTTTTAATCGCATCTGGAGCACTTATGCAGTCAGGATTCAGCAAAGAGGAGTTACTGAGCGCACCGGTACGCCATATTGATATCAAGCAGTTGAATATTGTGCCTCTCATCGACCAGATGAGCCATACCGCATTTCAGGCAAGAAATCTGGCAAGAGCGGCATTTATTGTTGATCTCATGCAGCAGGACAAGGAATGCGCCGTTATTCTTACTCTCGCGGGTTCGCTGATCAGTGCGGGGTTGAAGCAGGTTATTATTGACATGATTGACAGTAATATGGTTGATGCGATTGTATCCACCGGAGCAAACATTGTTGACCAGGATTTTTTTGAAGCGCTTGGGTTTCGGCACTACAAGGGAACCCAGTTCATTGATGATGCAGTTCTCAGGGAACTGCATATCGACCGCATTTACGATACCTTTATTGATGAGGATGATCTTCGCGTTTGCGATGATACAACTGCGATTATTGCCAATTCCATGAAGCCGGGGTCATACTCTTCTCGCGAATTCATTGTCGAAATGGGTAAATACATTGAGCAAAATAACTTTGACAGGAACTCCATTGTCTACAAGGCTTATGAAAAGGGTGTGCCGATTTTCTGTCCAGCGTTTTCTGACTGCTCCGCCGGGTTCGGGCTGGTTCACCATCAGTGGAATAACCCCGAGCAGCATGTAGCCATCGATTCAGTGAAGGATTTTCGTGAGCTTACCAGGATCAAGATTGAAAACGACAAGACTGGAATTCTGATGATTGGCGGCGGGGTACCGAAAAACTTTACCCAGGATATCGTTGTTGCCGCAGAAGTGCTCGGTTACGAAAAGGTGACCATGCACACTTATGCAGTACAAATCACGGTGGCCGATGAGCGTGATGGTGCTCTTTCCGGTTCGACCCTCAAGGAGGCCAGTTCATGGGGGAAGGTTGATACCGTTCATGAGCAGATGGTTTTTGCGGAAGCCACTATTGCATTTCCGCTTATTGCTGGTTATGCCTATCACAAACGCAACTGGGAGGGGCGCCAGGCGAAAAATTTCAATACGATGCTCAACGCTGAACAAGTAAATATATAGGGAGAACCAATGCAATTTTTTATTGATACAGCCAATCTTGATGAAATTCAGGCGGCACAGGAACTTGGTGTTCTTGATGGTGTGACCACAAATCCTTCGCTTATTGCCAAAATCGCAGGGGATTCTTCAGCTTTTACCTGGCAGGCCTTCAAGGATCATATTACCAAAATTTGTAATATTGTGGACGGCCCTGTAAGCGCTGAAGTAACCTCGCTTGATGCCGAAGGGATGATTGCCGAAGGTGAAGAGCTGGCCGAGATTGATGATAATGTAGTTATCAAATGTCCGATAACCCTTGATGGTCTTAAAGCAATCAGATACTTTGCGGATAAGGGAATTCTGACCAATGCCACACTGGTTTTTTCACCCAATCAGGCGCTGCTTGCAGCCAAAGCGGGTGCAAGCTATGTTAGTCCGTTTGTTGGCAGGCTTGACGACATCAGTACCGATGGGATGGAGCTTGTCAAGCAGATTCTCACCATTTTCGATAATTTCACTTATATGACAGAGGTGATTGTTGCCAGCGTGCGTCACCCGCAGCATGTTGTTGATGCTGCTATGCTGGGAGCTCACGTTGCCACTATCCCTTATAGTGTGATTAAGCAGCTTGTAAACCACCCACTGACCGATCTCGGTCTGAAAAAGTTTTCAGAAGATGCGGCTATTATAAAAAAATAATGATTGTTTACCTATTCAGGGTTAGATTCACTGGCGCTTAACGGAGTGCAACATAGAATTATCGGGAAAGCACTTCAATCTTGACCTTAGCAGTTCCTTTTTCAAAGAATCCTAACCTTTTTGCCGCTTCTGCACTCAGATCAATCACGCGGTCACCAATGAATGGGCCTCTGTCATTGACTCGGACCACAATCGAAGAATGGGTGTCAAGGTTTGTTACCTTCACAAGAGAAGGGAGAGGGAGGTATTTATGTGCTGCGCTGGGTCTTGACGGGTCGAATATTTCTCCATAAGCCGTTAACTGCCCGCTATGCTGATCGAGGGTTTCCTGACCGTACCACGATGCGATGCCAGTCTCCTCATAGGCGACAGCCTCCTCATAGCTTATGGGTGAATACACCTTGCCGTCGATGCAATAAGGGGTATTTTTGATTTTTCCCAGCCTATATGCCTCTTCGGGTGAAATGCCGGTGAATTCGAGCCTTGAAGAAGAACAGGAGCTGAGAGCCAAGGATAGTAGCAGTGAGCCAAACATTAAAACCTTGCGCATCGTCTCATTCTTAATGTTCATTAAACGCCTTTGAAACATAGCAATTAAACGGGAAATTCCCATATAACGTTGTATTTTTGGTTATTCTGTGTTCTATAGGGCATTCATAGGGATGCTTTCATACTGAGATGCAGTAGATTTTTCTGGGATGTTATAATGCCTGAACAAAACAATGTCCGCAATTCTTTTGGTGTTCTTATTCTTCACGGTTTTACGGCGACCCTTGATAGTGTAAAAGCGTTGTTTGCGCCTCTCACTGAGCTTGGTATTCCTGTAAGAATGCCTTTGCTTGCTGGTCATGGAGCATCATCGCCGGAGGCGCTCAGGGG
>Ga0114951_10006119_pt1 | contig 10784 bp, 7 predicted proteins | sample AM7aDNAmetaG_FD_88677 | JGI IMG/M metagenome (GOLD analysis project Ga0114951, IMG submission 88677) | Freshwater microbial communities from Finland to study Microbial Dark Matter (Phase II) - AM7a DNA metaG | ecosystem: Environmental > Aquatic > Freshwater > Lake | place: Finland: Lake Alinen... | reverse complement strand
TGAATAAGATAGACAGAACAAAAATCAATATGGATAAAGTTAGAAATTATCCAACAGTGAACGATGCACTTGACAAAGAATATGGTTTAGTAGGAACTGCTTCCAGAGAAAAATTCACGGAACAAGCACAGGCTTTTTTTACAGGACAACTTATAGAAGATGCCCGTAAAAATGCACATTTGACTCAGGATGAACTTGCCAAACGTGTAGGTTCAAACAAATCGTATATTTCGCGCATTGAGAACGGTAAAACCGAACCCAAAGTATCTACTTTTTACCGTATTGCCAGTGCATTGGGCTTGTCGGTAGATTTGAATCCGATACATTCCTAAGAGACAGAAACAACAAATAATCCTTTTGGATTTAATGACTTTAACCGCCTTTGTATTTAATTATGCAAAGGCGGCTTTTTATTTTTCGAAAATTAGATTGCAAAGTTAAAGTAAATGAGTAATTTTGTAACTCGGAAAGGATTAGAAATCCTAAATACAAGTAGAATATACGGTATGTACAATGTTTCAATAAAAAAGGAAAACACTTAATGAACAAACAACAACTTGCTGCCAAAATATGGGAATCGGCCAATAAAATGAGGAGTTCGAAAATTGAAAATCATGAATATAAAGACTACTTACTTGGTTTTATTTTCTACAAATACCTTTCGTATCAAGAGATCAAATTTGTCAGAAGCCAGGACTTTACTGAGGAGGATATAAAAGGCCTTAACGAAGAAGATATAGAGACACTAGAGCATATCAAAAGCAATATCGGCTATTTCATTACTTACGATAATCTATTTTCTACTTGGATAAAAAATGGCAAGGATTTCGATGTTTCTAATGTACGTGATGCCCTTTCCGCTTTTAATCGTTCAATTAGCAACAAACACAAGAAACTATTTCAAGGGATTTTCACTACCTTAGAAACTGGATTGAGTAAGCTGGGGGATACTTCGGGAGCACAAACCAAAGCCATTGGACAATTGCTTGATTTAATCAAAGACATTCCGATGGATGGTCGACAGGATTATGATGTACTTGGTTTTATTTATGAGTACCTAATTAGTATGTTTGCTGCCAATGCTGGCAAAAAAGCAGGTGAGTTCTATACCCCTCACGAAGTATCGCTTTTGATGTCCGAAATTGTGGCTTTTCATTTGAAAGATAGAACAGAAATATCAATCAATGACCCTACAAGCGGATCGGGGTCATTGTTGATTAATATTGGTAAATCTGTTGAAAAACGCATGGGTAATGCGAACAATATCAAGTATTTTGCACAAGAGTTAAAAGAGAATACCTACAACCTCACCCGAATGAATTTGGTGATGCGTGGTATTTTGGTCGATAATATATTTACCCGCAATGGCGACACCCTTGCTGACGACTGGCCATATTTTGACGAGAGCGACCCTACTAATACCTACAATCCACTTTATGTGGATGCTGTAGTTTCTAATCCGCCTTATTCGCAACAGTGGGATTCTACCAACAAAGAAGCCGATGCACGTTTTGCACGTTTTGGTTTAGCACCAAAAACGAAAGCAGATTATGCTTTTTTGTTACATGACTTATATCACCTCAAACCCGATGGCATTATGACCATTGTATTGCCTCATGGTGTGCTTTTCCGTGGTGGTGAAGAGGGTAATATCCGCAAAAACCTGATTGAGTTCAATCATATTGATGCTATTATTGGTTTACCTGCCAATATCTTTTTTGGTACAGGTATTCCAACTATTATCATTGTACTCAAACAAAAACGTAGCAATACGGACGTTTTGATTGTGGACGCTTCGAAAGGTTTTGTAAAAGTGGGTAAAAACAACTTTCTACGTGCTTCGGATATTAAGCGTATTGTTGATGCTGTAAACAACCGCGAAGAAACGACTAAGTTTGCTAAATTAGTAAGCCGTGACACATTGCGCGAAAACGATTATAATCTGAATATTCCCCGCTATGTAGATTCGAGCGAAGATGTCGAGAGTTGGGATATTTATGCTTCTATGTTTGGTGGCATACCACACACTGAAATTGATGAATTGCATAAATACTGGAAGGCTTTCCCGGCTTTACGTGCCGATTTATTTACAACTGTTTCGGAACATTGCGCAAAGGTCAACGTAGATCATGTAAAAAACAGCATTCGTCAGCACCCGGATGTAATCAATTTTACCAACGCTTTTGCTACTGTTTTTGAGAGCTTCCACCAATTGCTTCGTGACGAATTACTTACCAACATGATGACCCTCAGCATTTCCAACGAAGAGGAGGTATTGAGTCAGGATATTTTCAGCCGTTTGGTGTCTGTCCCACTCATTGACAAATACATGGGATTTCAATTGCTATACGATGAATGGTTAACCATTTCAGGCGATTTGGAAATACTACAGACCGAAGGCTTTGAAGCTGCCCGATTGGTTGACCCCAATTTGGTAATCAAAAAGAAAGACGGCAAAGATGTTGAAGTACAAGAGGGTTGGAAAGGACATATTATGCCGTTCGATTTGGTTCAAAATACTTTATTGAAAGCGGAATTAGACGCACTAAAAGCAAAGGAAAACCGACAAGCTGAAATCACTGCCGAATATGCAGAAATACTGGAGTCGTTGACCGAAGAGGAAAAAGAAACCGACATTACCAACGAAGCAAAAGATAGCTTTGCAGCTGCTGCCGTAGCCAAAGAAGCCAAACAAATTTGTACAGACGATGTGCACATCGTATCAGATTCCTACGAAGCCAAAATCCTCAAAGTAGCTGATCTATTGGTGGAAGAAAAAGCCCTGAAAACCCAAATCAAAGCCGATGCCGACAAACTCCATAAACTGACAAAAACCACTATCGAAAGCCTGACCGATGCACAGGTGCATGAATTGTTAGAACTGAAATGGATTACGCCATTGGTACTCTCATTACACCAACTACCCGAGCAAATTGTAAGCGGACTGGCTGCCAAAGTTCAGTATCTTGCCGACAAATATGCCACTACCTACAAAGAAGTGGTAGAACAAATTCACACTACCGAAAAAAGTCTTACCACGCTGATTGATGACCTTACAGCCAATGACTTCGATTTGCAAGGACTTGCCGAGTTTCAAACTTTATTGAAAGGAGAATAATTATGGCAACGGAAAAGAATATACCTGAAATAAGGTTTAAAGGTTTTGAGGGGGATTGGGAAGAAAATCGATTAGGTAGCTTTTCAAAATTTCGTAGAGGCTCATTTCCACAACCATATGGTAATAGTGAATGGTACGATGGTGAAGGTGCAATGCCTTTTGTTCAAGTTGTTGATGTAACTGATAAACTTACATTAGTAGAAAACACAAAACAAAAAATCAGTCAACTTGCTCAACCTAAAAGTGTTTTTGTTGAAAAAGGTAAAGTAGTTGTAACTTTACAGGGTAGTATTGGGCGGGTTGCAATCTTGCAATATGACGCATATTTAGACAGAACATTGTTGATTTTTGAAAGCTATGAAAAAGAGACTGATTCAAATTTTTGGGCATATACAATACAACAGAAATTTGAAATTGAGAAAAAAATGGCTCCTGGTGGAACTATTAAAACAATTACAAAAGAAGCACTTTCTTCTTTCCAAATATTATTGCCAAAACTCCCAGAACAAACCCAAATCGGAACGTATTTCCAAAACCTCGACAGCCTTATCTCCCTGCACCAGCGCAAATACGACAAGCTGTTGACAGTAAAAAAAGCCATGCTCGAAAAAATGTTTCCCAAAGAGGGGGCCTATGTGCCGGAAATACGATTTAAAGGGTTTGATGGGAAGTGGGTAGAAAAAACTTTAGGGTTTGACATTGCCGATATAATTGGTGGAGGTACACCAAGCACATTCGAACAAGCATATTGGAATGGTAACATTGACTGGTATTCTCCTACTGAAATTGGTGATAATGTTTATGCAAATGGTAGTGAGAAGAAAATCACAGAATTAGGCATGCGAAAATGTTCAGCAAGGCTATTACCTGCTGGTAAAACTATACTATTTACTAGTCGAGCAGGTATTGGTTATATGGCAATATTACAACGAATTGGAACAACTAATCAAGGTTTTCAATCACTTGTTTTGAAAGATAATTACAATACTTATTTTATTTATTCAATTGGGCATTTAATAAAAAAATATGCATTGAAAAATGCTTCTGGTTCTACTTTCTTAGAAATATCAGGTAAAGTTCTTGGCAAAATGATACTTCTTGTACCTACTTTTGAAGAACAAACCAAAATCGGCACATTCTTTCAAAACCTTGACACACTAATTACCCAACACCAAAAAGAGTTAGAAAAATTGAAGAACCTGAAAAAGGCCTGTTTAGAGAAAATGTTTGTATAACCAAAATTAGATAGATTTACTATGTCATTTACCAAAGAAAGCGAGTTCGAAGCGGCATTAATTGAGATATTGCAGAATAAGGGATGGGAAAAAACTATACTTAAAAATCCCAGCGAAGCCGATTTGTTACGCAATTGGGCGGATATATTGTTTGATAATAATCGGACAATCGATCGCTTGAATGATGCACCGCTCACCGATACCGAAATGCAACAGGTGATAGAGCAAATCACTACTTTAAGTACTCCGCTCAGGCTTAACGGCTTTATCAATGGTAAAACCATCTCTATCAAACGCGACAACCCTGCCGACCCTATGCACTTAGGTAGTGAAGTTAGTTTAAAGATTTATGATCGTCAGGAAATAGCCGCCGGACAAAGTCGCTATCAAATAGTACAACAACCACAGTTTTTAACAAGTAACCGTATACTAAACGACCGTAGGGGTGATATGCTACTACTTATCAATGGTATGCCTGTAATACATATTGAACTCAAAAAAAGTGGCGTTTCGGTTTCGCAAGCCTACAACCAAATAAACAAATATAGGGGTGAAGCAGTATTTACGGGCATTTATTCACTTGTACAGATATTTGTAGCCATGGAGCCCGATGAAGCTGTCTATTTTGCCAATCCAGGTCCCGATGGGGTTTTCAACAAAGATTATTGTTTCCATTGGGCGAATTACAACAATGAGCGTTATAATCATTGGCATGAATTTACTTCAAAGCTACTCAATATCCCCATGGCGCATGAGTTAATAGGTTATTATACTGTGGCAGACGATTCCGATGGCATACTCAAAGTAATGCGCAGTTATCAGTATTTTGCTGCCAATGCCATTTCGGATAAGGTAGCAAAAACCGATTGGAGTGCAAAGAATAACCTTGGTGGATATGTTTGGCATACCACAGGTTCGGGCAAAACGATGACCAGTTTTAAATCAGCTCAATTGATTGCCAACTCCAAAAATGCTGACAAAGTAATATTCTTGATGGATAGGATAGAGTTGGGTACGCAATCATTGAAAGAATACCGCAATTTTGCCGATGCGAATGAAGACGTACAAGCTACAGAAGACACACATGTATTGGTTTCGAAACTGAAAAGCACAAGCCATGCTGATACGCTGATTGTAACTTCGATACAGAAAATGAGTAATATCAATGGCGAAGAGGAGGTTCTAAATACCCACGATTTGGAAATAATGACAGCCAAGCGAATTGTTATTATTGTTGATGAGTGTCATCGTTCTACCTTTGGTGATATGCTGCGTATAATAAAATTTACATTTCCTTCGGCTATCTTTTTTGGTTTTACGGGCACACCCATACATGATGAAAATCAGAAAAAAGACAATACCACTTCAACCATTTTTGGTGACGAACTTCACCGTTACAGCATTGCCGATGGTATAAGAGATGGAAATGTGTTGGGTTTTGACCCTTACAAGGTAATGACTTACAGAGACAAAGATTTGCGCCGGGCTGTAGCTCTCGAAAAAGCGAGAGCAACCACAGAACAGGAAGCTATCAATGACCCTGAAAAAAGCGAAGTTTACTATCACTATATGAATGCAGCTGAAGTGGGCATGGCAGGACACTATGACAATAATGATAATTATATTGTTGGCATTGAAGACTTTATACCTAAATCACAATTTAGGCGTGTAGAACATAAAAATGCAGTAGTAAATGATATTATAGATAATTGGATACGATTAAGTCATGCAAGTAAGTTTCATGCAATATTTGCAACTAGCAGCATACCCGAAGCGATTATGTATTATAGGCTTTTCAAGCACCTAAATCCCGAATTAAAGGTTACTGCCCTTTTTGACCCCAACATAGACAATGACGAAGATTTTGCAGAAAAAGAGAATGGACTTGTTGAGATAATACAAGATTATAACAGTCGTTATGAGCAAGATTTTACGATGGCAACACATCATAAATTAAAGAAAGATATTGCAGCCCGTTTGGCACACAAAGAGCCACATAAGCGCATTCATCTCACACCTGAAAAACAAATTGATTTGTTGATTGTTGTTGACCAAATGCTAACGGGTTACGATTCGAAATATATCAATACTTTGTACCTAGACAAATTGTTGAAATATGAAAATATCATTCAAGCATTTTCGCGCACTAATCGCCTTTTTGGACCCGAAAAACCATTTGGGACTATCCGTTATTATCGTTATCCACACACCATGGAGCGTAATATTAATACAGCAATAAAGATGTATTCGGGTGATAAACCGCTGGGGTTGTTTGTAGAGCATTTAGATGATAATCTGAATCGTATGAATTCGATTTACGATGATATATCTTTGCTTTTTGAGCGTGCTGGTATACCTGATTTTGAGAGATTGCCACAAACACCGCAAGAGCGAGGACAGTTTGCAAGACTGTTTAAGGAATTCAATGATAAATTAGAAGCAGCTAAAATACAAGGCTTTACTTGGAGTAAACATCGCTATGAGTTTAAGAATCCAACTAGTAGAGCGAAAATAATCATTGAATTACATTTTGATGAAACAAATTATTTGATTTTGTTATTGCGTTACCAAGAAATGTTTTCGGGCGGTGGTGGAGGAGGTCATGATGTTCCCTTTGAAATTGATATACATTTGACTGAGATTGACACGGGTGTTATCAATGCAGATTATATGAATTCGCGTTTTGAGAAGTATTTAAAAATACTCGAAAATGGTGATTTGGATATCGAACAGAAACAAGCAACGCTCGACGAACTGCATAAATCTTTTGCCAGTCTGACACAAGAGGAGCAGAAATATGCGAATATCTTTTTGCATGATGTTCAAAATGGTGATGCAACGCTTGAAGCGGGTAAAACTTTTCGGGATTATATTACTGAATATCAGTACAATGCCAAAAATGACCAGATAAAACGTATTTCGTTGTTATTAGGATTGGACGAAACAAAGTTACGTAATATGATGAATGCTGGATTAAATGAAATTAATATCAATGAATTTGCTCGCTTCGACGACTTGAAAAATACAGTAGATAGACAGAAAGCAAAAGAATACTTGGAACAGCTGGAAGGAGTAACAATCCAGAATTTTAGAGTTAATATCAAAGTGCATAATTTGCTTTTGAGGTTTATTGTTAGTGGTGGGTTTGAAATATAATAAAACACTTTGTATTTAGTATTTGTGCCACTTTAGTTGTGTACTACAGAAAAAATATCTTATTTTCATAGGAATAAAAAAAATAACAATTTTATAAATAAAAGCTATGTCTAAATTGAATGTTGATCAAAAAACAATAATGTTACTTTTTTCTGATAAGAAGTCAGATTTTCTCATTCCCGACTACCAAAGACCATATGCATGGGAGGAAACTCAATGTCAAACACTATGGGATGATATTTTTTCATTTGCTTTTCCTGACAATAATTGCGACAAATTTGATAGTAATGAGGAGTATTTTTTAGGTTCAATTGTCACCTTTGAAAATGAAAACCAAAAAAAGGAAGTAATTGATGGTCAACAACGCCTAACCACTTTAATGTTATTATTACGAGCGTTTTATGCTAAGTTTAATCATATGCAGGATGAAAATTCTAAAAGTACAAAAAAGAGAATTTCTGAATGTTTGTGGAAAACCAATGAATTTGGAGATGCAAACCTAAATGTATTAAAAATTGATTCCGAAGTGGCTACGGATAACGATAAAGATGAATTTCTTGATATTCTAAAATCAGGTATTGTAAATAAAGACCAAAAGAGTAACTATGCAAAAAATTATCGATTTTTTCAAGAAAAAATTGATGCTTTTTTAAATGAATATCCTTCCTATTTTGCTTATCTGCCAGCTAGAATTCTACGTAATTGCATTCTTTTACCTGTTGAAGCAGAATCCCAAGATACAGCTTTAAGAATTTTCTCGACATTAAATGATAGAGGGCTACCGCTTTCCGATGCTGATATTTTCAAAGCACAATTTTATAAATATTACAGTGCTAAGAATGAAAAAGAGTCTTTTATTGAGCAGTGGAAAGAGCTTGAAGAAAGTTGTGGTAAAATCTTTAAACCCTTATACGGGACTCCGATGGATGAGCTTTTTACAAGGTATATGTATTACATACGTGCAAAACAAGGGGTTAAATCTAGTACTACAGAAGCTCTTCGTAAATTTTACGAGAAGGGCAAATATTCTATCCTAAAACAAGAGGAAACATTACCTAATCTTAAAATATTAGTGAACTTCTGGAGTGATGTATACAATCAAAATTCTGATAGGTTCTCTGACAAAATCCTTAAAAAGCTATTCGTTTTGTATTATGCACCAAACGGTATGTGGACATATTTCTTATCCGTCTACTTTTTACATAATAAAGATGCAAAGGAACAATTAGACGAAACGAAGCTAGAAGAATTTCTAACCAAAATTATCGCCTTTGTTTGGGCATATTCTTTTATAAATCCTGGTGTAAATGCTCTTCGTACACCCATATATGCCGAAATGATAAATATTGTAACAGACAAAACTGTAAATTTTAATGACTATATATTCGAAGAAAATACCCTCACAACTGCAATAAAGAACTTCGAATTTAAAAATGGAAGACCCATTACAAAGTCAATGCTTACTTGGTGGGCATTTATTACTGAATCACAATCCTTGCCTGAGCTTAGCAGTGTTTTTGAGGTTGAACATATTTTTGCCAAGAAAAGGCAAGAAAATGATAAGTCTCTCTCAAATATTAAAAATCTAGAATCTCTTGGAAATAAATCTTTACTTGAAGAGAAAATAAACATTAGGGCTTCTGATTACAGATTCGTAGACAAAAAAAAGTATTATCTTGGCTTTACAACGGATAAAGGACACATAAAACCAAGAACAATAATTTATGAATTAGTAAATTTAGCAAGCAATCGTATTGACTTTTCAGAGAAAGATATTGAAAATCGTAACAACGAAATAATCGATGGCTTTATCTTATTTCTTAAAGAAAATAACTTTATAAAATAGTATTTTTGAGAATACAAGAAAAAAAATCAATTCTCCCACTCGTGCAGGTTTGTAACCTGATTTGACAATCATAGATTTTTTAATTTGGAAAATATGTGATCAATTTACAAAAAATAAAAGAGTATGATAAACAAAGAAAGTTTAATGGATGATCTTGATCTCGATGAAGAAGAATATCAGGAATTGAAGAGTAAGGGATTGTTGCCGGATAAATCAGAAAAGGCCTATACGAGATTTGAAGAAATGCTGAAACAGGGACCTCCGTTTGATTACGATGAACTTATGTTTTTAGGTAAAATGGATTTAGATAAGTTTAGTGAGAAATATCCTGTGGAAGCACTATTCTACATGGATTTGTAGGTTCTTTGGTGACCTAAATGGTATCAAAACTCATATATTCAAAAATCATAAATTTGTCAAAAATATTTTGACATTTATGTATTAATTGTTTAATTTTGTACTCAAATTCAATCGCAAAATTATTAATCATTAATAGTGCCTAAATGAACAAATTATTAGAAAAAAAGGAACTTACAATCAATGTATCTCCGGTTATGCTTTTTTTACTCGCTCAGACAATTGTAAATAATCAAGAAGGATTGCTCAAAAACCTTGAAAAAAATTTAGGTTTAACTGCAAGTGGTCAGGAAGATATAAAAGCAGTAATCACAGAATTAAGCGAAGTCTCAAAAAAATACATTGCTGAAGATCTTACATTTTCATAAAAACTAATTAATTTTCAAAGACAAATCAAGTCACTTCACTATGTTCACTATATCTTTCTGATTGCAAAAGGCAGTACATATCTATGTTCTGTCCTTTAAAAGCCACTTCCGAGTGGCTTTTTTTGTATCCATAAATTCAAACCCATGGAATACAACCACTTCAGCTATGCCCAAATGCTTGCAAATAAGCACAAAGCATTAAACCCTACCGACTTTTTTACTTGTTCCGAAAGTGATAACCTACAATCGCTTATGGAGCGAATGAGTTCAGTAAACAGCACCGTATTGGTGGCATTGGACGGCAAGAACGCTGACTTTGTCTACAACGATGCAGAACGCCTGAGCAAGCGGCCTCAATACTTTTTAATGATTCTCACTCCGGCTTCGTTGGAAGATTCAGCTGCTATACTTACTACACAGGCAAACTGTGAAGCTATTGCGCTGCAAATACAAGCTCGAATGATGCTCGATAGCCGTAAGTACCAACATGGACTTACCGGCTTACTACCCGAAACATTCACCATTCGTGGAATAGGTCCACTGTGCGATAATCTTTTTGGCGTAATTATGGGATTCAATGTGGAAAGTGGAATTGATTATTCAATCAATCCTGAAGTGTGGGAAGAATGAAAGAGCTAAATGAAATGACCGTTGGCGACTGGATAGATGCAAAAACTGGCATGAGAGCCGGAGCATTTAAACAG
>Ga0114951_10006118_pt1 | contig 10784 bp, 10 predicted proteins | sample AM7aDNAmetaG_FD_88677 | JGI IMG/M metagenome (GOLD analysis project Ga0114951, IMG submission 88677) | Freshwater microbial communities from Finland to study Microbial Dark Matter (Phase II) - AM7a DNA metaG | ecosystem: Environmental > Aquatic > Freshwater > Lake | place: Finland: Lake Alinen... | reverse complement strand
ACTACAAAAGCTAATTCACGCTTAGTGTCAAAATTTACTGTAAGGTCTTGTATTGTATCGCTTTTATGTTCAGATAAGTTCGTTACTCTTATCCCGCCTTTCGGCTGCTTACTGTCACCAGTAAGTTCAGACTATATCTTAACCATTTCTGGTTTGATGCGCTTCCATCCACTTGGATGTACGAGATTGCTCTCTAGTCGTTGAACCTTCTCCTTTCGGAGCTTGGCTGCTGATTGTCTGCTCTCACAGATGTTCCAGCAATTCACACCATTAAGGAGCCGATTATATGTTAACCCCTGTTCCAGCAGCATATTTTTGCAATATTGCAGTGTGTGCAGTAAAATTAGCGTCTTGTATTGCAATAGTGTTTTGAAATGCCACTGGATTAGCAACTACTTGCCCAACTTTTCTAAACTGACAAGTATTACCTATGACATCTGTACGCATACGCACGGTATCGCGTAATAAAAATCCTCTTGAACGATATTCGATTTTAACGAGTGCGTCAAATTCTGTTTGTTGCACATTTGTTAATGAGATACTCATAACTATGATTCCTTTCAAATAATAAATAAAACAATTCTCGTTCTGCTAAATGCAAAACATCCTATGTTTACTTATCTTATTTCCCTTCCATGGGTCATAGTTTGTTAGGTGTCCTTGCGGGCTAACCTTATATGAGTATCCACATCGTTAAAAAAGATGCGTAACTTATTTACATTATAATATGATTTTAAAAATCAACAACATATTATTTCAAATTAAACATCGTCTCTACCCGTACCAACAGCTTGAGCAAACTTAGCGGTAATTTGTGCTCTATAATTTGGGTCAATTTGATATCTCTGATAATTAGCCAACATTTCTGCCTCAACATCTTCTCTTGTTAACGTATTAACTTTAACTTTTTGTGTTTCAACTGGTATTTTAGAGAGTGTATTCATATGTAATTGCCGAACTTCATCTAGCATCTGCACCACTTCTGCTTTGACTGGCAACTTTTCTAATGCTTTTCTTGAACCCTCACTTAAATTGTTTTTAACCCAATTTTGTAATGTGCTAATCTTTTGCATTCCATCATTGCCGAGTTTGGCAATTTCTTCTTCTGGTTTAGGCTGTCTAGATTTATCGTATCCAACATAAGTGTTTATGACCTTTTGAAAAGCATCTTGCTGTATTTTGTTTTCTTTAGCAAAATTTACAAAGTCTTTAATGTAATCATTATCTTTATCTATATAATCTTGAGCCTCACCGAAATCGTACTCATCTGGCGCTGGCTTTAAACCACCCAAAAGCTTTTGAGCTTCTTTGTATGCTTTGGCTTGGTCAGCTAAAGTTTTGTATTTTGGCTCTAAGTAATCTGGTTTATCTCCAATCCCTGGCACTCCATCAGCAAAATACCAAGATGGCTCAGGCTGTGATGGTGCAGCTTGTGCCTCTACTTGTGCAGTTGCTTCGCCACCTTCTGGTTGCCCAACAGTTGCTAAATTAACTTTTAAATCATCTGTCATATTACTTCCTTGTAAATTTAAATTAATTGTTAGTAGTATTAACCGTGCTTCCTCTTTTCATGTGAACAATACCATTATCTCTAAGGCCTCTGATTGCTGCTTTAAAGCCTTCCCAATACATAGCTAGTGTAGGAGCGTATGGGTCGTTTGGGGCAAATTTGGCTGGTATTAAATGCTTTTCTTGCAACAGCTCATATAACTTTTTACCATTAGCAGACACTATAAAAACTTCATAACACAGCCGTTGTAATTCAAACGTGTCTTTTGATGTTTCTTGGCTCCACTGCTTAAACTGCTTTAAAACCTCTGGTTCTTCTGGTGTTATTAGCGGGTTAAATCTTTGTTTAATATTATTGTCCACTCGGCATTTCCCCTGTTTTTATCTTAAATCACCTAATGACCTCTTCCTTCAGGTAGAGGACGTAAGGTGCAACTATTTTTTTAAACCAATGGTTTGACTTGGTTTTGAATATATTGCTTTAACACTTAGATCAATTATAATATAATTAAATGTTAATACGCAAGGTATTTAAATTTAAATTAAAAACTAATTATAAAACAAACCAAGAGTTAACTAAAATTAGTGGGCACTGTAGGTTTTTATGGAACAAATGCCTATCATTAAATAAAGAAAGACTAAACAACAAACAAAGAATTCTATATTACAATGAGTTAAGTTTTTGGAACACTATTTGGAAATCTTCAGACGAATATAGCTTTTTAAAAGAATGTCCATCTCAAGTGTTACAACAAAAAATAAAAGATTTAGATAAGGCCTTTAAAGATGCATTTGACAAACAACAACCAAACAAAAGATTGCCACGCTTTAAGAAAAAGGGCTTAAATAATAATTTTAGATTTCCACAAGGATTTAAAGTACAAGGTAATCAAGTATATCTGCCCAAGATTGGTTGGTTAGGGTTTCATAAAAGTAGAGATATAGTTGGTAAAACCAAAAATATTACTATATCCAAATACGCTAATGATTGGTATGTCTCCATACAAACAGAGCAAGAGATTACAGAAGCAACACATTCGTCTAAAACAATAGTTGGAATAGACTTAGGTGTAGTTAAATTAGCTACCCTGTCTGATGGAACATATTATCAACCAAAGAACAGCTTTAAGAAATTAGCAAACAAATTGCGCACAGAACAAAGAGCATTATCTCGAAAGAAAAAGTTTTCTAACAATTGGAAAAAACAAAAGCCTAAAATAACTAAAATTCATAAAACCATAGCAAATGCACGTAAAGACTACCTTCACTGGATAACAACACGCATCAGCAAAAACCACGCGATGATAGTATTGGAAGACTTGAAGGTAAAAAATATGACTAAGTCTGCTAAAGGAACAATCGATAATCCAGGTAAAAATGTTAAAGCTAAATCTGGGTTAAATAAATCTATATTAGATCAAGGTTGGGGTGAATTTAAAAGACAACTTGAGTACAAACAGAAATGGAGAGGAGGAGACGTAATTTTAGTTAATCCTAAATATACTTCTCAAGCCTGTTCTGTTTGTAATAATGTTTGTGCTGATAACCGTACCAGCCAAAGTGAATTTAAATGTGTAGCGTGTGGCCATAAAACCAACGCTGACTTTAATGCTGCACTAAATGTGCTAAGGGCAGGGCATGTCCAGCTAGCTTGTGGAGATATTGAGCGGGTTACCGCTTAAGCCCAAGAACCTCCTGACCGGATACGGAATCAGGAATCCCCAACCTTTAGGTCGGGGAGGATGTCAATCATTGTTGTTCCATTTGTTGCTGTTGCGCCTCAGCTGCCATTATTTCTTGCTCTTGGCTCTTTTCAGACTGTTCTTTTAAAAACTGCGCCATCTCTTTTTCGCCAACAATCGGGTCGGTATCTACCCCCATCTTGCCAGCGCTCCAATGAGCAAAACGTTCGGGCCTTAAATTAATAAGCGCTGCTTCTGGTCCTTGCACACCCTGCATTAATTGATACCAGCTTACAAAGTTTTGTACATCTTGCTGGCCTTGGCCCACCACTAATGGCGACTTGTAACTTAATTTAACAAGACGATTATCAATTTTTATTTGCTCAATTAATCCGCGTTTTTCTAATATATAAGACACTCTAGCTAATACTTTAGCTAAAAACTCATTCTGCAGCCTGGTAAATGCTGCTCCTATTTCTTCCGCTAAATTACGCTGCCTTAACATTAATTCTGTAGCAGTTCTGGTTGGGCTGTCCTGAGGCTGGCCGATTGGATTAGCAAACAACAAAGTATTAATTTGTTGTCTTAAATCTACTGCTAGGGTTTGCACGAATTGTGGCGGTGAAGTGTCCGGGAACATCTGAATAGGCCACTGTCCAGCGGCATTAGGGGCAACTGGTATTATTGAATTTGGTTCAAGCTTAGTGACCCAGGGATTAAAAACACCGTCACTATATGCCATCATCGGTCTTGCTACGTTATAATTACTGGAAGCTATCTCCAATCTCATTAACTCGTTTAAAGTTAAAAGCGGAGGCAACGCATCAATAACTGGACCTCTGCCTAAAGTTTCATTATTAATTTTTGACCACCTAAATACTACCCACGGGCTCGACTCTAACCATTCATCAACTAAAAATGTCGAACTATCGCTCTCTGAAAATACTACATAGCGATATTTTTTCTTTGGGGGGTTGCTTGGAAAACAAACAGTTCCTTCCACCAATGTTTTAACAGTCGCAGCCTTGTCTTCTTCATATAATGCAATCATTGTTGGTGTTAACTGCGCCTTAGGCCATAATTCCATAATATCTTCAATTCTTACTTCATCCCACCACCTATAATTTGTTTCTAAACTATTAGTAATGGTTTCTTCTAAAGCTACTCTAGCTAGTGGCACACTATAAAATTCCAACGGATTTTCATCGCTGTTGCCAGGATTGCATATTAAACAACCAGTACCCAAACCTAAATCAAAAAAACTTTCAGCAACACAAATGTCAAAATTGCTTTTACGTAAATAGTAATAAATAGTTTCAGAATATTGTTGCAAGTCTTTGTTTAATTGTTCTCTTGCCTCTCCTGGCACTAACTCGCCAGCTTCATGCAAAAACCATCTAGTTTGAGGTGGACATAATCCTGATTGAATTTTAGATACGAAATTACGAAGTGCTGTAATGCCAGTCGAATCAAACACTCGTGCATTTTTTTGAGCGCCTTGATATTGCGACGTCCAGTAATACATGTTCCTAGACGGTACTGTATAATGATAGCAAGCCTCAAAAAGAGGTGCCCACATATCAGCCTTAGCGCGTGCTTTTTTATATCTTAATTTTATTTGCTCTAATTCCTTGAGCATTATGTTATCCTTTTTTTACAATTTAGCGCCCTGCGCCACCTATGGTAACAGGTTGTTTTTGTTGCCGTGCTTTATTTTGCTCTGTGCTCTTTTTGCTTATTCCGCTGAACATTACAGTATTAAATACATTGTTAGCTTCACCAATCTTTTTACCGGTTATCGCAGCAGCCGCGCCCATGCCTAGCGGTTGAACGTTAGAATTCCAAGCATTGCCAACAAATCCTTTGTCTGCTTGGTGGATTTCTTGCATTCTTTTATCAGCATTCATACCACCGCTTGCTTTGTACTTGTTTTGAATCGCCGTATAATCCAAATCATGCTTTAGTGCAAAAGAATCTAATTCATTAATCGGTTCATGCCCACGCCTAGGTGTGCCAAACTCATTTACTTTTAGGTCAATCCGTGTGCCTGGGCCAAGGTAATTGTACCCTGGTTGATGATGTTCGCCCTTCCGTGAAATTGCAGGAATTGGTTCAGGTTTATCAGCAAAACCACCACCAGAACTGCGAACAATGTTGGTTGCTTTAGGTTGTTTGGTTGCCGATGCATTAAAGCGTCTGCTGGCTACTTTTGCTTCTTCTTCGTAAAAATCTTTCGTTGAGCTCGATTTATCCGCTCCCAGATTCACGCCAAGACCAAATAAATTTAAATTAGGGCTAACACCCATAGGCATATTTGTTTCAGTTTTAATATTTGGCGTACTTAATTTGTTTGCACTTTCTGTATTTTTAATTACATTTTGATAACCTTTCAATACATTGCTGTCCTGCGCTTCAACTCCTTTAACACTTTGGCTTTGACGTGGAGATTCGTACAGCAAATCATCCGCTGCATCATCTTCAATACCTTCTGTCATCATAGAAGCATGATTATATAAACCTTTCCCTGCTGCTAACATTCCTTTACCGGCATATTTACCAGCTGCTACTAAGCCTCTACCTAAATAGCTACCAGCACTTGTAAGGGCCCCGCTAGGCACAAGGTCCCGAGCAGAAGATAAGTAAGGAGACGCCGATTTAACACCATGGTAAACACCCTGTGCTACCCCTTTGGTTGCTTCCCAGACATTTTTTGCTACAGATTTGTCAACTTCAAAGTCTGGCAGATATTTTGATACCTTTTCTCTCGCCGTGTTAAATGCTTTTTTTGTATTGTCGGCCCAACTACTGGCAGCACCTTTTACATCATCCCACGTCACTGGCTCGCTGCTTGTGCTCTCCCAGATTTGTTTAGGTGTTGGTTGTGACGAAGTTGGTTGGCGAGGTGCAACAGGCGATGTTTTATTAACTGCTGCCCTAGGTTTACCAGGTGTAGTTACGGTAAAATCAAAGTTTGGGTAAGGTTTATAGTCGCGCTGACTTTCGAACCCAGTATGTAAATACTCAGGCAGTGGATGAGTATCGGTGTATTCAATCGGTGCATGTGTTGCTTTGTAGTTCTTTATTTGCCCTTTAACGTAAGCATCTGGGTTATAAATACCATATGCTCCGTGTTTTTCAACACCAGATGGCTTTAAATAATCATGTCTAACGTTTTGAAGCCTGCCTTTGAGTATTCCATTTTCTATCGCTCCTGGGTTTTCAGGCGATGTATAGCCAATTCTTCCTGGCTGGCTGTACATCTTATCTTTAAAAATAGGATGCATAATTGAGCGACCAACATTTGTCTTTCCAAAAGCGTTCAAGTTCCCTATTATTTTAGCCATTAGCCACCGAGTCTTACTTGTTTGTCTTCATCAAAATCTTTGCCAAAAAGACCACCCTTAACCCTAGACCTGCCATATTTTGACGCTGACTCTTGATGTTTTTTTGTGGATGAAGCTTGTAAAGATTCAATGCGCTTCTTTTCCGAGGCCATTTGACCTTCTATACCAGCATAATGTGATTGTAGTTGTTGATGATGCTGTTCTTGTTGCTGAAATGCCGTTTTTTGCGCTTTTCTTTGATGTTCAGCGATATTGGCTCCAACTATACCGCCAGTTAAAAAAGCACCTGGATTGTGAACAATAGGCCTGATAACGTGCCGCTCAACAGCTTTTCCAGCACTTTTAGCTGCGTGAAAAGGGTTTAAATAACTAAGCCAGCCCATAATAAAACGCCTCCCTGCGTAACTGTCATCCATGAAACCTACTTACAGTATAATGTGTTTTTATAATAGTTGGCACTATTTTTTATCAAATAATGCATTATTTTTAAAAATATTGTTCAAATGCTTGTTTTAATAGTCTATTTCTACAAAACCCCTTTTCCACAAATAGTATTTAAATTTGATATGTTGCTTCCAGGTAAAGTTTTAAATAAATTTCGTCTTCTTTTATTATCTTTTTGATAGGTTTTGAACGCATACTGTTAAATATTCTTGATACTCTCTTTTTGCCGACTTTAAAATATGGTTCGAAGCCATAATGTTTTTTATAATAATCGAAAGCGTACACCCACAACCACCCCGTGATTGTACCAGTATTAGCATACGGCTCTTTAAAAAGATGAGCCGTGCGATAATCTTTTTTCATTTCTCTTAAAAATGTAAAAATCATCTTGTCTGACAGTATTAAATAGTCAAAGTCTTCTCTTTTTGCCATAAAACCTTAAAGAACCTGGCAGGATTCGCACCTGCGACCAACGAGTTATCAGCTCGCTGCTCTACTACTGAGCTACAAGTTCGTGTGTTACTTTTTATAAACAACCCAAACCACCGACTCCAAACTAGAGTCAACTTCTGTAATGTCATAAACAAACCTTGCAGAGATTTTAGGTTTGATTTGCTTTTTTAACTCTTTAATTGTTTCTCTTAAGCTCAATTAACTATTTCACCTTCTAATGCAGCATCTTGAGCAGGATGACAACAGACAGGGTCAGCAGCAGGATTGTCGTTAGAGTCAGGCGCACTACCCTCTGGTACAACAGGAACTAAATCGCCCTTGCTAACATCAAACTTAATTTCTCCGCCGTTTACTACTATTTTTAAAATAGTTTCAAGACTAACGGTGCCAGCGCTTACGTAATTTTGACCGTCTCGCTCAAAGGACGCAGCTAAGACGCGTTGATTCTCTGGTAAATCTGCACCATCTTTGTCTTTATTAAAAAAGCGTAGTGGTACAATGCTGTTGCTCAATGTTACTTCCATGTATTACTCCTTGTAATAGTTGTTCCAATTGTTTAATTCGTTCCTTTTTAGTCTCTAAATCTTTATGCCACAACTCGCAAAGTCTCTCTGTCCGTTGAGCTAAAAATTCTCGCTCTGCTACAACAGCTTTTAAAAAGTCTAACTCACGCTGCCACAACTTCGCGTCTTTGATGTTGTATTCTAATTCTTTCATATTTTCACCTTTTTCTAGATGAAAAATAGGACAAAACAAATTAAAAATCAACATCTAATTGTAAACATTATAACTGAATATAATACTATTTGCTAATTTGTTATGGTATTAAAAACACAACAATGGTGTTTAACAAGAATTAAGTTTGTCGGAATTTCCGACGTACTGTTACACCATACAAATATTAAGCATCAGTCAATTATTTATCTTTTTTACACACAAACAAGCAATAAGCTATCTTTATCACTTAAGCTGGTATTATAGTATCTATAAAAATTTTTTTTAAATTCAAATTATCGTTAAAGTGTAAAAAAAGTAAGAAAAAGTAAGAAATATTTCTATATAGAATCTGACTATTTTAACTGCTCCAAACCCAAGTTAGTTTGCTTCCGAATGGGCATTCTCTTAGTAAACTTGTAAGATTTTTCCTGCAGACTTCTATTTTCAATCAGGTAAAATCAACAACCAAGCAAACTCAAACCCCTAATATAATGAAAGGTAAGTATGGGAACAAAAACAACTAACAAACACGGAGTGCGGAAGCCATGGCTTATACAATAACCACATACATCTATCAAGCATACAGAGCCCCAGGATTTTTACTTATTTGTACTCCAACATTTATTCAAATTTAATTTCAACGCTTAAATAATTAGAGGGAATTTATTATGTTTACCAGCACTACAACCAACGCTAAAACAATTACTTTAAATGATTTAAAAGAAATGTTGTATTACCTAGACCCAAACTTAGATTATGTAGAATGGTTTCAAGTTTTGGCTGGCGCAAAATACGAGCTTGGAGACAACGCAGAAGACATATGCAGGGAGTGGAGTCAAGGGACGGATGCAAACCCATGCTATAAGTATAACGACAGGGCATTTAACGCTACTTGGAGAAGTTTAAGCACCAACAAACTAAACCCAATCACTATCAAAACAGTATTTTATTTAGCTAAAAGGGCTGGATGGCGCTGTGATGATGTGCTGCTAACCAGTAAAACTGCTAATGCTAATGCTGACTCAGCAGATTTAAAAGAAGAAACAACAGACCCAGAGGTTATTGAAGAAGCATTAGAGTTGCTCTGCAATTCCACGCTCGCAATAGCAGACCACCCTTATTTAAAAGAAAAACGCATTAAGCAGCATGGTTTAAGAAAATTAGACAGCAGAAGAGGAGAAGCTGACGTCGGTGCATTAATCGTTCCAGTGTATGACAAAAACTTTATGATACAAGGTGTACAATTTGTGTCGACAACAAACAAAGCTTACTTGACTGGTACGCGCCCGAAGGGCTGTTTTTATTGTTTTGATGGTGAAAAAGACTTGATGTATGTCTGCGAAGGGCTAGCTACGGCAGCAACAATAAATGAAGTTACAGGTAAAATGACATTTATAACATTTGGTTATGGTAATTTAGAAGCTGCTACTTTAAACATACAACAAGCATTTCCAGACGCTAAACTGGTAATAGCCGCGGATAATAACGTGCAACCAGTTATTAATGGTAAAACAAAAAATCCTGGAGTTGACGCCGCACGAAAAATATTTAATAAACATAATATCCCTTACACCTATCCTCTGTTCAAAGACAAACAAGGTAAGGGGTATGCAGATTTTAATGACCTGTGTAAACATTATGGCACAGATGAGGTGTCTGAGCAATTAGTTGATAACTTGGTAGAAAACTCAATTGCATTTACCGAATTTAATAATCCAAACTACAACAAAAACGGTACAACCATTGTTGCTGATGAACAAGATTCTACTAAAGTTGTAGTAGACGACAATATTAAAGACGGAGCTGACAAGATCGCCAGCAATAGTGTTGACGATAGAGTTATTGTTTATACTCGCAGCAAAAAAATGCGGTTCGTGTCTGACAAAAAAAGAGGGCTTGTTTGCGAAAAGTTACAAACTTCTGGCAAGACAGATGAGGCAGGAAAGCATCTTTATAAAGATGTGGAAACCACGTATATTTCTGGCGATTTAAGAATTACAGCAAAACTAACAAATGAAAATCAGGAGGGTCGTTTATTTAGAGCTGAATTTATAGACGATAAAAATATACCACATCAATGTGATTTTCAATGCAGCTTGCTAGGCTCTCGCGGCAATGAAATTTTTGAAAAGCTACTCGAGATTGGGTTGGATATTAATCTAGAGTCGAACCCTGGGATGAACCCTAGACAACTGCTCTATTGTTATATTAGCGCAGCTATGCCAAAAAAATATTTACGCTACGTAACAAAGACTGGGCTAATAAAGCGCGAATCAAAATTTGCGTATGTGTTATCAAACAAAGTGCTAGGCTTAGATGACGCAGACGAACAAGTAGTTTTTATCAACTCATTTATAACAGAAAACACTACCAACATTGCTCAAAAAGGCACACTAGATGAATGGAAAGAAAATATAGGTAGATTTTGTAAAAACAATACCCGTCTAATTTTTGCGTGCTGCTCTTCTTTTGCTTCTCCATTTGCAGGGGTATTATCAAAAGAGCTAAACGGCATTCACTACTTTGGTGAAAGCAGCTCAGGCAAAACCTCTAGTTTAAAAGTAGCTGCGTCAATTTGGGGTACACCTCGTTTCATGGGTCAATGGCTAACAACAGCCAATGCCGCTGAAGGGTT
>Ga0114951_10006117_pt1 | contig 10785 bp, 6 predicted proteins | sample AM7aDNAmetaG_FD_88677 | JGI IMG/M metagenome (GOLD analysis project Ga0114951, IMG submission 88677) | Freshwater microbial communities from Finland to study Microbial Dark Matter (Phase II) - AM7a DNA metaG | ecosystem: Environmental > Aquatic > Freshwater > Lake | place: Finland: Lake Alinen... | reverse complement strand
GAGGACTAAGAGCAACGCCATAAACACTGGCTATTTTGGTATAACCGCTTCCATCTGTGTTGATTTTGTAAATAACACCTTCATACGTAATACCGTATAATATGCCACCCGAAAGCACCAAATGTCCCACGGTTTGACCATTGGGGTTTACATAAAGTTTTGTAAAGACTGTTCCATCCGGTTTAATTTTAAATATTACGTCACTGTAATCCACTTTAGAAGTGGCCGTGGAATACAAATATGTGCCGTCAAACTCTGGTCGGGTAGGATTATGTAACTCTCTGCCATCAAATTCGTGTAATTTAGTAAACTGAGCGTTGGTTTGTGAAATTGCAAATAATGATAGTAAGAATGGAAATAGAATTTTTTTCATGAAAAACGAGTTTTTTAAAAATAGTTCGTATTAAGTTTGCGGGCTTTACAAACTCATTCGGTTAGTTGTTTATCTGAATCAGTTTAATGGTGTTTGTCTTGTTTGACCCATTATAAATGGTTGCAAAATAGACACCATTAGTTACGCTTGATGCGTTGAAAACAACTTCGTGCGTATCAGCCGGCATTAGCTGATTAACAAGGTTGGCTACGGTTCTTCCCATTGCGTCGCAAATTATTATTTTTACAATGCTAGTATTGACACAATTGTATCGTATCGTGGTAGTCGCCCGGAATGGGTTTGGAAAATTTTCAACAATCACATTGCTGTACAAATCATTATATATCTGATTTACTGCCTGATACGAATCTTCGTATGGGAAGAAATCTTCCAACGCATAGTGTAAATGGGCTTTCCAGTTTCCCCAGCTATGTCCTTCATGGAAAATTTTGAAATTGTAATCATATCCTTTTGCTTTCAAAACAGAATTCACAAAATTCTGATTGTTACCCAAAAATCCCGCCTGGTCGTAAGTACCGGCATCAATATAATACTTAAGGTTTATTTTTGAAACCGACAAGTATTCATTTGTATATCCTCCCCCCGCTGAGAAACTGCCTACATTTCCAATTTTATCGCTAAGTTTGAATCCCAAATGTTGCGAAATGTCACCACCATTCGAAATCCCAATGGAAGCACGGTATTTTGGAGCACTTAATATCCTGAATTGTGATGAAACGAGTGGAAGTATTTCGTCAGAAATAAATTTAGTGAATTTAGCGGTCAGACTACCTACGTATTCGTTTGGTCGGTCAACCGGAGGAATAAATACCCCGATTATAGGCCTTATTTTCTTGTTTTCAATCAGATAATCCAATGTATTATTAGCGTTTGCCAGCGAAATATATTCCAATCCGTCGTGAAAAATGGCTACAGGAAAACTATCCTTATTTGCAATGGAGTAGGAGGGAGGAAGATAAATTTTGATGGTTCTTGTGTTGTTCAGATTGATACTTGAAACGCTTTGGGTGATAATCTGACCGTGAGGAATACCCGGATAATACGCAGTTTCGGGCGTAACCTGATATTTCGGCATTCGGAGTTCCGAATTATTACCAAAACCACCTGCACAGGTAAGTTTATTGAGCGGGTCGAGAATCCAGTTGCCGTCTGCTATGTATTTATAATCCAATCGGGCATCGTTTTCATAATGTTGCCCGAGAACCCACAAATCCGTTTCAGGAATATTGGTCAGTGATATGCCTGTTGTCGACCATTCAAAAGCATCCCCTGTCAACAGAACTGATTTCTCTTTTCCGCGATATATAAAAGTGGCAAGTGTGTCATTCTCAATTAATGGGAATGAACTTATTGTAGCTATAATGCTGTCGGTAATTTGTTTTTTCTGTTCGGTAGAGGAGCTATATATGTTTTCTAAAATTCCTTTCAACTTGTTACCAGCCATAAAGTAATTTACCGGGGAGTTGAGTGTTTTTACTGTTGTTCCAATTTTAGGGAATGGGGATGTCCAAACATAGCATCGTGTCAGATTGTAATTATTTGAAACGTCCATCATGTTCATGTTTCGGCAATTTGCAATATCCAGACTAGTCAACAGGTTGTTACTACAATCGAGATAGATAAGTTGTTTACATTGAGTAACATCTAATTTTTGAAGCTGATTACCGGAGCAATTAAGCATCGAAAGATTTGGCAATGTTGAAACATTCAGTTTCGACAATTTATTACCACCACATTCAAAGTTCGACAAATACGTATTGTTTGATAAATCGATAGTATCAATTTCGTTATTTTTAAATGAGAGATATTGAAGCAAGGGATTTTTTGATACATCCAGACTTTTTAATTTGTTGCCTGAAAATTCAAGTGCTCGCAGATTCGAGCAACCTGAAACGTCCAACTTATTTATAAGCGATGATGTAACCCAAATCATTACCAGACTGTCATTTTTTCCAATGTTGATGGAAGATAGATTAGGTGCTTCCATACAGTACAAGTCGTAAAGGTTCTTCTGATGGCTCAAATCCAGTGTTTCGAATGAATTCGACCCACAATTCAGTATTTTCAGCTCTGTGTTTGCAGTCAGATCAATAGTCGAAAGATTATTACCGGAAAAATCAAGGCTTGTGATTTTAGTGTTTTCAGACAGATTGAGATTTTGCAGCTTATTTTTCGCACAAACCAGTATTTTTAAATTTTTGAAAGCCTCTATTCCTTTGAGATTTTCGATATTCTGCAGTCCTGCATCTATCAAGGTGAGTGTATCTACAACCGAATTTGGGATAATTGCATGTTGATTATCGAACTGAATATTGTATTTCGAAGTTAAGAAGGTTCTGAACTGGGCGTCAGGAACTACAGTTTGTGCGTAGGTTAGGATTGAAATCAGTACATTAACCAGTAATAATAATATTTTCTTCATATTGATTTTTTTACTTTTCTAATAATAACTTTGATTGAAAATTTTAAATGGAATTTTTGGATACTGTGAGGATTTATTCTAGTTGTTATTTTTACGATTGATAGCAAATTGGCAAATCAAATTTGTTCTGTTATTGATTCATAACGCATCGAATACTTCTTCCAACGAAAGTGTAATCATTATACATATTTAATCCGTTTGAAGTATTGTTCAACATAATAAACCAGGCATAGGGTCCACTCTGACTTGAGCTCCACCAATATCCGTACGAACCCACATATATTATGCCACCCGTATCGCGATATCCACCACCTGTAGCTGAAAAGCAACTCTCGTTTGTTCCACTATTTGGATTGTTCCAGTTAGTTGTTGATTTTAATTTTCCGGCAGCTACGTTGTTGCCACCTAAATAAGTTGTAAGCGCATTCCACTCAGCATTGGAGGGTATGTGCCAGCCATCCGGAGCTGCGGTTTGTGAAGCAAACCAATTGTAGAGAACACCATATTTGGCTAAATCTTTTATATAATAAAATGCTTTTCCAGATTTGCCAGCATCTTCAGCTCCAATAGTTGCGTCAGCCGTTGCAGATTGAGGTAAATATGCCAGATTCTCCGCCATCCATATTTGTGTTCCTATTTTGGTTACCGCATAATATTTCCCGTTCAAATCTTTACATTCATGGAATTCAAAAGTAATGGTTTTATCCGCATTGGGTATGTCGGCTACAAGCGTACAATTATTACCTGATTTGCCTGAATAAATTAATTGATCGCCCGGAGAAAAAAGCATGGTGACAAAATTGTTTGTTTTAGTTCTAATCATGTCGTTTCGTAAATTATGATTCCTGAATGTTATTTTGGGGATTATACCCGCGGTTGATTGACAGATAAACTTCTTGAAATACCTATAGCTATTTCCACTAACTTTTATTACATAAATGCCTTTTGGTGCGGAAATTTCAAAGGAATTTTCACCGGTTTGTAAATTGGAAGTATATTCAGAAACAATGTTCCCGTTGATTGAGTATATATAAACGCTGCTTGAACCCATTTCTGGCGCGTAGTACTTCAGAATATAGTTGCCATTTCCTGATGTAAGTGAGATGCTTATGTCTGAGTTTAATTCGTTCAAGTTTTCAACTCCTGTTGTGACATCAGTAAGACATAAATCCAATCCCGATGCCACAACGGTTGTTGTTTTTTTATTTAGATTTTGTACAATAACACTATCAACTGTAGTACTGATACCTGTGCCGGCAAAACTGATTGTGTAGGTAAATGCTTGATGGTTATGAATGAATATCATGCAAAAAAGGAAGAAAAGCGTTTTAGTTTTCATATTTGATCGTTATTATTTGTTTAGAATATATAAGCTTACTAGCAAAAATCACGCAAATAAAATGTAATTATTACAAAAGTGTATCAATGAGTCGACAGACTGCAGTTTTATTCGATAAACGGCATTTTTTTAATATATCTGTACAATTATCAAACTCAAAATCGTATTTTTGCAAACCAAACTACATATCGTGCGTAACTATACCTGTGTAATTATTGATGACAATGAATTGGATCGCATAATTGTCGAGACTTATGTTAGAAAATTTAATCAGATTTCCATATTGGGTGTTTTTTCCAATGTGCTTGATGCTGTAGGGGTTATAAATAGTAACCCTACAGATATTCTGTTTCTTGACATCGACATGCCCGAGATGTCAGGTCTTGAATTCAGGCGGATTATGAAACAGATACCAGTTTGTGTATTTATCACATCGCATGCAGAGTATGCTGTTGAAGGATTTGAGGTGGAAGCACTGGATTTTATAGTTAAACCAGTTGATTTGGAACGTTTTACACTATCAATCAGTCGAATCTGTGATTATATGGATTTAAGGACAAAAGCAACAAAACCAGAGTTTGATAATGAGAGTGTTTTTTTAAAGGAGGGGCATGGGAAAGTTAAGATTATTATCAACGATATTTTGTATATTGAAGCCTTAAAGGACTTCACCAGAATTGTGACGACAGACAAACAGTATTGTGTTTCCATCTCATTTGGCAACTTGCTTAATGAGAATGCTTTCAGCTCGTTTTTAAGAGTTCACAGGAGCTTTGCTGTATCAAGAAAGTACATACATAAAATTCTGTCAAATAAAATTGAACTTGAAAATGGTATTTCCATACCGTTTGGGCGCAGTTATAAAGGAACTATGGATTTACTTTGATATGAATCATGTTTTCAAAAAAATGAACCGGAAGAATGAATTTTTAAAGTACATTCTAATCGTAATATGAAAATTAGAATTAACTTATGAAAAAGCTTATCACAACTATTTTCATATTTCTTGTTTCCTTCTTCGCACAAGGACAAACTGCTCCAACCCTTAATAATTCAATGGCCGATACCACAAAACTGAGGGTATGGACTAACTATTGTAGAAATTTGTGTGCAAACCAGAACTTTTCACAATTACTTAATAGTGCAAAACAAGGGATTATTCTGTCAAAAGGTCACAATCGTTATTCATCCTTTTTTTATTATTACGAGGGCACGGCATACGAATATTCTATCCGAAATGATAGTTTGGCTATTATCTGTTACGAAAAAAGTATCACTTTAGCTAAAAAAGAAGGGGATTTGGATCAGGTTGGCAATGTAATTCGAAGGTTATATTATTTGTACTTTTTATATAAAATGAATGATCGGGAAGCCACATTGATTAATTATGTAAAATCTACAGTAAATTCAATTAAAAATTGGGAAGTGAAAGCAAGTTTTTTAGTTTGTATATGTAACTCTTATCTTTTTCACGATGAATATGAACAGTTTATAAATTATGCCTTTCAAACTATCGATGTTTATGATCATAAACTCGAAAAAAACAAAAAAAACACCATTAATATCGCCAATCTGTATAGAAATATTGTTGGTGCATACATTCAAATGGGGCAATTTAATAAAGCGTTGGAGTATTGTGCAATAACTGAAAGGTATTGTGAGCCGGAATCAGTTAATCTGGCTTATATTTATAGCTATTATGTGAAAATATATTCAGATTTTGGACAAATTGAATTGCAAAAAAAATATATACGAAAGATAGAAGCATTGAAAGAAAATTACTTCGATAAAGAGAGTTGTCTTGGGGAATCTTTTTGTGCTTTAGCCGAAAATTATTTGAGAATAAATAAACTCTCAGATGCAAATATATATATTGAGAAATCAATTCAAGCAGGAATCCTATCTAAAAACCAAGAGGTTGTAATAGAAGCAAAATCCACTAAAGGAAAGATTCTTTATGGAATGAAAGAGTATTCAAAAGCAATTGAACTTCTGCTTTCAATACAGAATGATGCAAAATTGTATGACAAATTGAATTACGCGGAAATATTAAATGTAATTGCAAAAAGCTATAAATTATCAGGAAATAGTGATAAAGCGTATCAATACATAACAGCATATTCTCTCGAAAAGGATACGATTTTAAAAGAATCAGCCAAGAAAAATATAGCAAATGCTGAAGCTAAATTTCAGAATGATGTTAAGTTACAGGAAATCAAGTCGTTAAAAGCAAGGAATACCATTCAGCAACTTGAAGAAGAAAAATCAAAATCGCAAATAGCTGTTTTGTTATTGGTATTATTGATAGTCATTGGGATAAGTAGTTTTACCTATTTCAAGAATAAAGAAAGGAAGAAAACCAACGAAAAGTTACAACAGTTGAATGCAGAACTTGATGAAGCTAACCGTATCAAAGCCCGTTTTTTCAATATCCTGAATCACGATTTACGTAGTCCCATTGCCAGTATTATTGGACTTATTCGTCAAAAAAATGAGAATCCAGAAATTTTTGACCTACAAACATTACAACGGCTCGAATCTGCAACACTTGCACAATCCGAAAATTTGCTTGAGTCGATGGAAGATATGCTTTTGTGGGGAAAGGGACAGATGAATAATTTTGCTCCTCAAATAACACCTGTCTCCATCAGCGAATTATTCGAATACCTGAAAAAATACTTCTCTAACTATCAGGAAATCATTCAATTCGAACTGAAGTCGGAGATATCGCTGAATACAGATATTGATTTTCTTAAAGCTATCACCCGAAACTTAACCGATAATGCCGTGAAGGCTTCAGCTTTTACCGATAAGCCGTATGTGAAATGGACAGCATATATAAATTCAGAGAATTTGATCTGTTTATCTATCACCAATAATGGCAAAGAACTTCAAACGTGTCGCTTAAAAGCCCTTTTTGACGACAAAGAAACCATTGGGATAAAACATGGATTAGGTTTGCATGTGATTCGTGACCTGGGAAAAGCGAGCAACTGCCGAATTGAAGTAGAAATTGCAAATGAAATCGAAACCATCGTGAATTTGATTTATGGGTAAAACGTCTATTATTAACATATAAGTGTAATTAGATGTTTGCCGTTCGCTAAAACATTAGACAAAATCGAATATTTATTTATAAATCTTTGTGTCATAAAGATTTATTTTGTACTTTTGCACCCGAAATAGAATATGGAGGAGGGGACAACAGTCCCCTCGTTTGTTGTAATAACCCAAATATGATTTTAAAAGACGCTATAAATCAGATAGTTGAAAATTATCTTATTGAAACGAACTATTATTTGGTGGATGTGAAAATTACTACGGATAATCAGATTTCAATAGAAATTGATTCTTTTGAAGGGGTTTCCATCGACTTTTGTGCCGAGCTAAATAAACATATTGAAGCTCAGTTTGACCGTGAAGTGGAAGATTTTGAACTTGAAGTGAGTTCAGCCGGACTTACCGAGCCGTTCAAAGTGATTAAACAGTACGAGAAAAACATTGATAATGAGGTAGAAGTGCTAACCAAAACGGGTAAGAAGTTTAGCGGAATTCTGGCTGAAGTACGTGAAACGGAATTTGTGCTGGAAATTGAAAGAACAGAAAAACCAGAAGGTTCAAAACGAAAAGTAACAGTGATAGAAAGCGTTACGTTTAAATACGAAGAAATAAAACATACAAAATATATTATTAGATTCAAATAAGTCATGAGCAAAAAAGAAACAGTTAGCTTAATTGATACTTTTTCGGAATTTAAAGAACTAAAAAGCATCGACAGAAGTACATTAATAAGTGTAATGGAAGAGTCATTCCGCAATGTGATTACAAAATTGTTTGGAACAGACGAAAATTATGATGTGATTATCAACCCTGATAAAGGTGACTTTGAAATTTATCGCAACCGTACGATTGTTGCAGATGAAGATCTTCAGGATCCGAATTTGGAAATTTCACTCACAGAAGCATATAAAATTGATGAAGACTTTGAAATTGGTGAAGAAGTGACTGAAACAGTTGACTTTATGGGTTTTGGTCGTCGGGCTATCCTTACCTTGCGTCAAACACTTTCTTCAAAAATTCTGGAACTTCAAAAAGACAACGTATTTACAAAGTACAGCGAAATGGTTGGACAAATTGTAAGTGCCGAATTGTACCAGATATGGAAGAAAGAAATGTTACTGATTGATGATGAAGGTAACGAGCTTTACTTGCCTAAATCGGAACAAATTCCATCTGACTTTTACCGCAAGGGCGACACAGTTCGTGCAGTGGTGGCCATGGTTGAAAATAAAAATAATAACCCGAAAATTATTCTTTCACGTATTTCCCCTGTTTTTCTTGAAAGACTTTTTGAACTGGAAGTGCCTGAAATTCACGAAGGTTTGATTACTGTTAAGAAAATTGCACGTATTCCGGGCGAACGCGCTAAAGTGGCTGTTGAGTCCTACGATGATCGCATTGACCCAGTTGGAGCTTGTGTTGGTGTGAAAGGTTCGCGTATTCACGGAATTGTTCGTGAGTTGCGTAACGAAAATATCGATGTAATCAATTACACAAACAATCTCAGTTTATTTATTTCCAGATCATTAAGCCCTGCAAAAATATCTTCTATCCGCCTGAATGAAGTGGATAAAAAAGCGGAAATTTACCTGAAACCCGAAGAAGTTTCTCAGGCAATTGGTAAAGGAGGGTTGAATATCAAACTGGCCGGTATGCTTACAGGATACACACTTGACGTATTCCGCGAAATGGATGAAAATGAAGATACGGAAGATATCTACCTGGATGAGTTCAGCGACGAAATCGATCAATGGGTTATTGATGCGCTCAAAGCAATAGGCTGCGATACCGCCAAGAGTGTTCTTAATATTTCGCGTCAGGATTTGATTACCCGTACCGATTTGGAAGAAGAAACCATTGATGAAGTGTTGGCTATTCTGGCTACTGAATTTGAAGACGAGGAATAAGCTTTTCGTTCAACTTTTCATGTGTCTCATTCGGTACTAAGCCGAAAATTTGATACCGGACTTTTTTAAAACAGAAAAAAACAAAATAAAATATGCCTATAAGATTAAGTAAAGCCTGTAAAGATTTGAATGTCGGAATGCATACCGCCATCGAATTTTTAGCGAAGAAAGGTCATAAATTTCCGCAGGATCCTAACCTGAAATTAGAGGATGATTTATACCTTTTACTTGCCAAGGAGTTTAACAAGGATATGGCTCTGAAACTGGAATCGGAGCGATTAAGTCAGGAACGTTCGTTGAAAGAAAAAGCTCCATCTGTAGCTATCGAAGGTTACAGCAATCAGCCAAAACCGGTTGAGAAAAAGGTTGAAACCATTCCTGTTTCTGTTCCCGAAGATAAATTACCTCATTTTACATCTGTTGGCCATATTGACCTTAGTGCTACTGAAAAGCCAATTGCACCGAAGAAACCAATTGAAAAAGTTCAGCAAGAGACAGTCAAGGAAGCACCAAAACCTGTTATTGAGAAACCGGAACCAGTAAAGGTCGAAGAACCTAAAGTGGTAGAAGCGCCAAAACCGGAACCCGTAAAGGAAGCGCCTGTACCTGAAGTAAAACCAGCACCTAAGGTTTTAGATAAACAACCTGAAAAAGTACACGTTTCTCCAAAGGTTGAAATAAAGGAAGAACCTGTACAGATTGAAAAACCTGTTGAAAAAGTTCAGGAGAAACCAATTGTAGAAATAGTTAAGAAGGTTGAAGTAGAGGAAGAGGTTATTTTTACATTAGGAAAACCGATTAGCGATGTTTCGCCAGTGGTGGTAGGAACCATTGATTTGGACTTATTGAATCAAAGCACACGTCCGAAGGCTAAAACAAAAGAACAAAAACGCAAAGAACGCGAAGAAAAAAATAAAGTATTTTCAGATAGCAAAAAACCACCGATAAATGACAAGAAGTTAGTTCTTGGCGGTACAACATCTACTTCAGATTCAGAACATCCGAAGAAAAAGCGTGAACGCTTCTCAAGTCAAAAAATTGATATTACAAAAGCGGCTCAAACTAATGTTCAGGGATTTGCACAACCCAAAAAAGTTACTCCTGGTACAACTGGAGGTGCAGGTGTTGGTGGAGCTAAACCAAATAAGAATGGAGCTAAACGACCAATAAAAACGGTTGTTAACGAGGTAGATGTACAGAAACAAATAAAAGAAACGCTCGCTAGACTTTCGGGTGCTAATAAAAAAGGTAAAGGCTCGAAATATCGTCGTGATAAGCGCGATAATGTTAGTGCTCGTCAACAAGAACAAGCTCAGCGCGAACGCGATGATGAAAGCGTAATAAAACTTACTGAATTTGTAACTGCCAGCGAATTGGCTGTGATGATGGATGTAAGTGTAAATCAGGTTATTGCTACCTGTATGAACATTGGTTTGATGGTTTCTATCAATCAACGACTGGATGCTGAAACAATCAATATAGTGGCTGAAGAATTTGGCTTCAGTACAGAATATGTAAGTGCTGATGTAATAGAAGCCATTGGTGAAGAAGAAGTAGATACCGAAGCTGATTTACTGCCGCGCGCACCAATTGTAACTGTGATGGGTCACGTTGACCACGGTAAAACTTCGTTGCTCGATTATATTCGTAAAGCCAATGTAAT
>Ga0114951_10006116_pt1 | contig 10785 bp, 9 predicted proteins | sample AM7aDNAmetaG_FD_88677 | JGI IMG/M metagenome (GOLD analysis project Ga0114951, IMG submission 88677) | Freshwater microbial communities from Finland to study Microbial Dark Matter (Phase II) - AM7a DNA metaG | ecosystem: Environmental > Aquatic > Freshwater > Lake | place: Finland: Lake Alinen... | reverse complement strand
TGCCCTCAACGGGATTCGAACCCGTGTTTTGGCCTTGAAAGGGCCGCGTCCTAGTCCACTAGACGATGTGGGCGTGTCACTCGTACAGAATTTCATTGTACCATTGAGTTTTATAATCGTCTAATAGAAAACGAGGTCTCTTGAAGAAGAGGTCGCGCAGGATAACGCATTTACAGGAGAATAGCGGGTGAAGCAAAGAATCCATCCATTCTTGTGCAAAGCAGCAGCAATTGTCGCCGGAGTCATACTTGTCGCAGGTTGTAGTGCGCCGGCAGCCCCATCGGCTCCCGTCACGGCGACAGTCATGCAAATCATCGTTGTTACATCGACGCCGGAACCCACCAGCACAAAACCAGCTGCGACGGCGACCACTGCGTCAACGCCGACTATCGCGGTCCCAACAGCCACACCGACTGTGATCCCAACGGCAACGCCAGATCCGAACGTCAATCCGTTTACAGGGTTGGCGCTAAGTCCGACGAATACCAAGACCATCCCGGTGCTGATCAAGGTGTCGAATTCGCCCGAAGTGCGGCCGCAGTCCGCATTGGCGCTTGCGGATGTCGTCGTTGAGCATTACAGTGAAGGCGGCATCACCCGCTTTACCGCGCTATTCCATACGAACCTGCCAGACAAGGTGGGATCGGTGCGCAGTTGCCGTCTGATCGATATTGAACTGCCGGTGATCTTCGGCGCAGGAATTGTGTGCTCGGGCACGAGCGGCGGCACGCGCCAGAAGATATTCGCATCCGGTTCGTGGGCAGATAGCGGGGGTGATGTTCGCAAGACGGTATGGATGGTTGGCGATCAAGGCAATTTTGAATGCCTGCAACCCGCAGGTTGTCCATTGCCGATGTATCGCACTTCCGAGGCATATCCTCCGCATAACCTGTTTGCCAGCACACACAATGCATTAGCCGAGCTTGTATCGCGCGGGTTGAACAAACCAACAACGTTTAATACCTGGTCGTTCAGCACAACTGCGCCAGACGGTGGCAAGAGTGCTGCATCCGTGAACATTCCATATTCATCGGGTGTGGTCGGGTGGGTATATGACGCGAAGAGCGGCGCATGGTCTCGCTCAATCGGAGGCGTTCCCCATTTTGACGCCATCACTGGCGCGCAACTCACTTCCACTAATGTTGCTGTGTTGTATGTGAATCACGTCACGACGTTGATTGTTGAGGATAGCGGCGGCAGCCATGGCATCGAGATACAGTTGTGGGGTGAAGGGAACGCGCAGTTATTGCGCGATGGCAAGATGTACGATGTGCGGTGGCAACGAACTGGAAACGCCACTGGCCTGAAGTTTGTCGATTCGAATGGGAATGCCCTGCCGATGAAACCGGGCAATACATGGCTGGAGATGGTCCCGCTCGATATGGCGGTAAAAGTAAACTAGATGAAGCAATCGGCACACCCGCAGGGTTGCCCTGCGGGTGTGCCGCTCATGCTGTGTGAGCGCGGAACCGGATTAACCGCAAGTCCGGATGTGCAGTTGTGTTCCGGCGCGCACAACTCGAGTGTTCGGGATGCCATTATCACGAGCGATGGCATTAGCAGTGGTTTTAAAATGGAGACCGATCCGGAACAGGTTTTCGCCTGGTTTTACAATGTAGGTCACCACCTGATTACAGACGACGTTGCCTGACGATGGATCAGGCGCGACTGTGGGCGCGGGTTCTGTAGGCGCAGGCGCCGGCGCAGTCTCAGTAGGCTGTGGCGCCTGTGGTGTGGCAGTTGGAGCAGGTGGTTGCGGTTGCGGCGTCGCTGCAGGCGCCTGTGTTGGCGTAGGCGGTTGTGCCGTTGCGACTGGCGCGCCCGCGTTCGCTGGCGGTTGAGTTGCGGTTTGGTTCTGACCGACTCGTTCGGGTGTGGGAATTCCTGAGCTCGCGGATTGAGCGCACGCCGAAAGAGTCAGCACACAAGCTATCAATAGGACTGTCAGTTTTAGATGATGGCGCATATTGGTGCTCCCGCACGTTGTTTAATGTTAGTTTATACCATAGGCTGGAACAAGGAAAAACTATGCGACGAGAAGAATCACCCAGGCAAGAGGTATTGTCGTGGATGGATGTAGATGCGTTAATCGATCAACTCGTGCCTCAGATGTCCGGGGTGTTCGACTCATTGATCATGATTACCCGTGGAGGGATTATCCCTGGCGGCCTGATTGCTGAAGCTCTCGACATCAAGCACATTCTGACGGCGGCTGTTGAGTTTCCATCAGACACTGCGCCACGGTTGCTTGCCTGGCCCACATTCCTGCAATTTCCAGATGACGAGATTACCCGCGGCCGTCGCATTCTCGTGGTTGATGATGTCTGGACACATGGGCGCCACATTATGACGGTGCGCGGCAGACTCGAGGCGATTGGGGCGCGCCTTGAAACGGCGGTGCTGCATTACAAACCGGCCAAGTCGCTGTTTCCCAACCATAAACCGACCTACTTTGCGGCGGTAACGGATTCATATATCGTGTATCCTTGGGAAACCGATCGGCGCGCGCGCGGCGTTCGCATGACAATGGGGCTGTAAGTTGGATTCGAGGGGAGTTTCAGTCGATACTTGCCCGCTGTGCCGGCAGCAGGCTCTGTCGTGGAGCGGGGCTCAATGTGTGTGCGCCTCTTGCGGCAGCGTTTTTCAAGTGGACATGATGACGCGGCGTTGCCGCTATACGCATGTCGCGCCGGAATACGCGATCGTTGAGCCTGCATTAACGATGGACTGGATTTCCAGGCGCGAAGTGTTCAACATCGCGGCGACGTTGGCGGCCAGTGATCGCGCGTTGCAGGAAGCGCCACGGTTGCCGATCCCCCCCCCACCGCAGCTGCCCCCGCAACAACCGTTAACATCAACGATTCCTGCCGAGACTCGCACACCGTTCAGAGTGCTCTTGCTGATCTTCCTTGGGATTGTGTCGCTGATCCCGATTCTATGCGCCTGTCTGGCAGTGCTTGCCCTGGCGCCCGGCATGTCACAGACCCGCCAGATGATTGCTGCGGCGAATATCCCCAGCCCGGTAGTCACTCAGACGATTGATGTGGCTGATGTAGCTTCAGTGATATCACTTACCCTGACGCCACCGCTGACGTCGCCACTTACCCCGACGCCATCGTTGACTACCATTGGCACTGTCACCGACTCACAGATACAACCGGCTGTTCCCGTGCTGCAACGCACGACAACTCCTACGGTGCGCCCGTTAGCAACAGTTACAGTGGGCGCCAGGCCCGTCATCACACCAATCACCCCATTGAGATCACCGCTGGAGACGCCAACGCCGTTCAACGCATTACTGACACCTGCTGCGAACCGCACGGCGATCCCTGGCCTGCCAGCGACGTTTACGCCGATACCCACTGGCCCGATTGTTGTGCTATCCCCAACGCCAACAGCCGCCGGAACAGAGACAGTGACCCTAACAGCGACACCGATCCTTGTCATTGTTGTGACGGCAACCGTAACCCCTTTGCCAAGCCCGACGCCGAATGGTCTGCCGGTCGTGGTGATCAGCAGTTCGGTCGTGATCAGTAATGTGATGTATGCGGGCACACCGGCACTTAGCATGTCTGACCAGTACATAGAGGTGCAGAATCGTGGGTCAGGCCCAGTAAGTATTGGCAACTGGCGCATACACGCAGAATCTGCGAACAGGGATTTCTATTTTACGAACGGACTGGTACTACTCCCCAGCCAGACGTGCCGAGTGTATGGGAGCTCTCCACCAGCAAACGCGAGTGGTTGTGGTTCGTTCAGTTTTAACAGCAGTACGCCTGTTTGGTCTCCTGTCGTCGATGCCGCGTCACTGTATGATGAAAAAGGGGAGATGGCAGGCTCTTATGTATATAATACACAGCGCTAGAGATTTACATAACCAGTAATTTGCCTGGCTTCGCACTACGTCATTTGGCCGTTTTGCGAAAAGAAACCTCGCATAGTGCTTGACAAGGTACCCTTGGCTCTTTACTATTCATAAATCTTATGATTCTGTCAAGCGCAACAGGCACATCATTATGCAAGTCGCGCATAAATGCTATCAAAGACATAACTTTTGTTTTTTGTTTAATGGTGCTCTTAGCTTTAGCGTGTACACAGGGATATAGATGGCCATCAAGAAAAAAATTGTAAAAACGCCGCAAGATGCCAAAGAGGCAGCAACGGCAATAGAAGAAATCGCGGTAGAAGAACTGTCCGGTGAGGAACAGTTGCTGAACGTTGGACGCGATAAAGGATATGTCACCTACGATGACATCCTGGCTGCATTCCCTGACGCCGAGAAAAATCTCGAGCAGATGGAGGAAGTTTTCGCGGCATTGACTGATGCGGGTATCCAGGTCGTTGCGAGCGAAGATGAAGCCGCCGACCAGATGGCCTACGACGATGATGATGACGATGACGAATACGCCGATCACACTAACGAGAATCTGCTCGAAGCGATCGAAGCCGACGACACCGTTGGTCTGTATCTAAAGGAAATCGGACGAGTTCCGCTCCTCACCGCGCCACAGGAAGTCGACCTGGCGCAACGCATGGAGCGTGGCAAGGAAGCGCGCGAAACCCCGATCCCGGAGAAGCCGGTTGGCACGGATCAGGAACGCCTTGAGCTGTTGATTGATGACGGGTTGATGGCTCGTGAGCATCTGATTAATGCGAACTCTCGTCTAGTCATTAGTGTTGCCAAGAAGTATATTGGCCGTGGTGTGCCGTTTCTTGATCTGATCCAGGAAGGGAACATCGGCCTGATACGCGCAGCCAAGAAGTTTGATTGGCGGCGTGGCCATAAATTCAGCACGTATGCGACGTGGTGGATTCGCCAGGCTGTCACGCGCGCAATTGCCGACCAGGGGCGCACCATCCGCGTGCCGGTGCACATGGGCGATCAGATCAACCGCCTGTTGCGCGCCAGTCACCAGTTAACCCAGGAACTTGGGCGGGACCCGACAGTGGCAGAACTGGCTGAGGCGTTGAACGTGACGGTGCGCAAGGCTGAACAGATGATTCAGGTGGCGCGCCGCCCTATCAGTCTTGAGACGCCCACAGATGACGAGGAAGAGAGCGTGCTCGGCGACTTTATCCCGGATGAAGATAGTCCCGCGCCTGCCGAAATCGTCACTTCTCAGATGTTGCGCGAGCAATTATCTGACATTCTGTCGACCCTGCCGCCGCGAGAAGTGCGCATCCTGCAATTGCGCTATGGCTTGCTGGATGGCGAGACGTACACACTTGAAGAAGTAGGCAAAAAGCTTGGCGTGACGCGTGAACGCGTTCGTCAGATTGAGGCTCAGGCACTCAGCCGTCTGCGTCACCCTGCTCATGCGCGCAAGTTGCGCGATTTTCTCCGCGAATAGAGAGAAGAGAGATAGGAGACTAGAGATTAGCACGTCCCCAATCTCTAATCTCCTATCTCAAATCTCTCTCACTCCTACAGATACTTCTCCACCGCCCAACCGCCTTCTCGGACAATCGGGATGTCTAAGTCTGGCACAGTTGGATCAAATACCAGTTTATTCTTGCCTGTAAGCGCATCGAGGACGTCGCCCATCCAGTCCGCGAGCGCCACGGGTCTGCCAAGTGCGCGCGCAATGGTCATGGGGGAAACGTCATCAAGTGCAATTCCATCGGGGTGATCGAATGTAATGCGCGGAAGGATCACAATGGCGTCATCCTCAGGTTTCACGATCGGGGCGAGCTGGGCAATGATATCGTTCCCGTGTAATAGACCGGCTACCGTGATCGTCTCACCCAGGCCTTCGTTTCGCACGGCAACGACCTGGAGCGGGATGCCAGTGCGCGCGGTGAACTCGCGGGCTGCTTTAGCGAGCGTCGGGGCGAATAGGGTCGCTGTGACAAGGATGGCGCTCTTGTGCTTCGAGTTTGAGAGCGAACCGCGAACTTCCGCTCGTTTGAGCCTTTGCCACTCGTTCACGAAGTCCCGCACCATCCCCAGGCCGTTTTCCTGCAACGACAAACCATCATAGTCGCGCTTGCGGGGCAGGGGGCGGTCTGTGATCAAATACCATTCATCGGTCAAATAGGCAAACCCCACGCCGTGCTGTGCGCGGAAATCAGTTTGCCATGCCTGCACCAGGTCGATGACTTCATTTGCTTCGGCGCGAGTGTGAGGCCGGTGGCCGTATTTGTGATGTTTCGTCAACCCTACCGGCACGACGCTGATTGACAGGACGCTCGGATAGAGCGCAGCCAGCTCACGGATGCTTTTTGAAAGTATCTCGCCGTCGTTAAGCCCGGGCGTGATAACCAGTTGGGTGTGCATCTGTATGCCGCGTCCGGCCAGCCAGCGCAGTTGCGCCAGGATATCTCCCGATGATGGGTTGCGCAGGCACTTTCGCCGAACCTCCAGGTCCGTGGCGTGCACCGACACATACAGCGGGCTCAGGTGTTGTTCGGCAATACGCGCCCAGTCATGATCCAGCAGGTTGGTGAGCGTCACAAAGTGGCCGAACAGGAAGGAATAGCGATAATCATCGTCTTTAATGTACAGTGTGCGGCGCATGCGCGGCGCATTCTGGAGCACGAAGCAGAACGGACAGAGGTTGTTGCACCGCCGTATATCGATGTCGAAAGTAGGGTGCTCGAACTCGATCCCAAGCGCCTGCCCGAAGTCGCGATGCGCGTCAAGCGTCATGACAACGCCATCACGTTCGACGCTGAAGCGCAGGACGCTCTCTGCAGCATAGTACTGTGCGTCGATGACGTCCAGCAGAGTGTTGCCATTGATCGCGATTACTCCATCGCCGGGGCGCAACCCGACTTGTGCCGCGACGCTTCCTGGCTCGACTGCTTTGATGATGCCAGCGTTGATCACTTATATTCACCGCGCATCGATTCTGGCAGTAAGGCTGCCAGACGATGCATTGCATCCTCAGTCAACTGATGCAGTTTCTCCCGGGTGGGTTTGCCATCGCTTTGCAATTTGAAGCCGAGGCCGATCGTGAAGGTGATGTGCGCCCGGCGCAGTCGTTTGAGCATTGGGGCGACGTTGGGCGTGCCGACGATACCGACAGGCAGCACCGTCGCATTGGTGCGCGCAGCCAGATACGCCAGTCCTTCCTGTCCCTTGATCAAGCCGCCGGTTTTACTGCGTGTGCCTTCTGGCGAGATCAGAATCATGCCGCCGCAGTCGAGCACCTCGACAGCCGATCGGATGGCGGCGGTGTCCACGGCGCCGCGATGCACCGGAATCGCGCCATAGGTGGCGACGAGGAACCGAATCAACGGCTCCTCAAAAGCCTCCACTTTTGCCATGGGCGTGATCGGGCGGCCAAGGGCGGCCAGCACCACCACGGGATCAAAGAAGTTCACGTGGTTGATCATGACGATCACTGCCCCAGAAGGTGGGACGTTTTCCAATCCTTTGATTTCGACCTGCATGAAGGCCTTGTAGGCGAACCGCAGCCCGGCATTCCACAACCAGCGCAAGTGGGCGCGTTTGTTCCACTTCCAGCGCTGTGTGAACTTGGACTTCTTACCGGCGATCTGTGTTGTCATGCGGTTCAGCCCGACACGCCCGGTTTGGCGTTTTTTGCCAGTTGGCGCATGTAGGTGATGACAGCCACCAGATCCTGATCACTGGCATCGCTGCGCCCGCCGTTTGCCGGCATCGTCAGCCCGGTGACGTTGTGAGGATCGTTTGCCGCTCGGCCCAGTCGCACAAACTTCACCAGCGTTTCGTCCGAGCCCGTCAGCACCTGTTGTGAGGCGGTCAGCGCCATGCCGGCTGGCGTGCCTTCGCCCTTGATGCCATGACACGCAGCGCAGGCGGATTCATACAACACTTTGCCGCGCACCGCGGCAGTTGAATCAGGAGTGGGTAGCGGTTTGCTTGACACCGTGGCGCTACCGGTCAGGCTGCCGGCAGGGGCGTTGCGATAGGAAGACGCAGAAATCATATAGGCGATCAGAACCGCTGCGATGATGACAATTACGGGCAGGGCAGTCGCGATCCATCCGGGTTGCTTTACCGCCGTGGTGGGTGGTGCGTCGCCCACGGTTTCAGGTTCACCGCCAAGTCTGCCCGCGACCATGCAGAAGGTGATGATCAGGAAGGCGATCAGCGCCAGGAAAGGGATTGTGACGATCCCGCCAAAGGCATTGAGGTAATCGGCAGAACAGGGCACGCCAACGGTGCACGGCACGAATGCCTTTACCAGGTCGGTTTTCTGGTCGAGATAGTGGAACAGTGATACGAATATGCCGGGGATCGACAACACGAGCGCGTATTTGTGGACGTCTTTGTCGCGGCGCAGCAGGCCAACGGCCAGGATCAGCGTAAGGGGATACATCAGGATGCGCTGGTACCAGCACAACAGGCATGGAACCCAGCCCAATACTTCGCTGAAAAACAGACTGCCACACGTGGCAATCCACGCGGCCAGCAAGGCCACGTAACGGCTGTTTCGTCCTAACGCAGAATAAATACCAGCGCTCTTGACATACGAGTCGTCGTCGCTCTCGTCGTCCTGCTTGTTGTCCTCATTTGCTGTGTTCAACTCGGTAGCCATCTTTATGTTGTTACTTCCGGCAATAATATTACCAGAATTGCATTGCGCGAACACCTGCATTCTGTGCGGGCATGCTTGCGGCAATGGCATGAATGGCAGGAATGGCATGGTTTTTAGCCGTTGATGGCATAATGAGCATCGGTTGCCTGGGAGCTATCGACTATCAGCCCAGTTGCGCCATGTTCAGCAAATCGTCTTATGCGAAAGGGAACCCAATCGAAATGCCGCGATTACAGATTCAACCCGTACTCCAGACACCGCTCCGCGCTCGGCTCGATTTGCGCGGTTTTGTCGGTGAACGCATTCGCAATAACGTGACTCAGTGGTTGTTACCCGCGCCACAGGCCAATCCTGCGATGCTGCAGATGCTGCGTGACCGCGACCGTTTGCCGCGCAGAGACCTTGTGCCGTGGGCAGGTGAGTTTGCGGGAAAGTATCTGACTTCGGCTGTCATGGCCTTGCGGATGACCCGTGATCAGTCCCTGTCGGATGTCGTCGCGCGTTTTGCGCGAGATCTGATCTCAACCCAGGCGCCGGATGGCTACCTTGGCCCAGCGCCCGAAGCAGAGCGGCTTACCGGCAAAACACTTGCCGGTGACTGGCTGTGGGATATCTGGGGACATTACCATTGCATGCTGGGGTTAATGCTGTGGCATCTTGATACCGGCGATCCCGCAGCGCTAGCGGCATGCACGAAGGCTGCTGACCTGATCTGCCGTCGTTTCCTCGATTCCGGAACCGGAGAGAAAGTAAGTTCTGCGCGTGCTGAGGAAATGAACATGGCGATTGCCCATGGGCTTTGCCTGCTGTATGAGGTGACGGGCGAAACGCGTTACCTGCGCATGGCGCAGTCCGTCGAGAAGGAATGGGAGACGCCGCCTGCGGGAGATTATGTGCGCGCGGCGCTGGCTGGATTGGAGTTTTACCAGACGCCCAAGCCCCGCTGGGAAAGCCTGCACGATATTCAGGCCATCGCTGAACTGTATCTGATCAGCGGTGATGCCTGGCACAAACAGGCCTTCGAGCACATCTGGTGGAGCATCGCTCGCGGCGATCGGCATAACACAGGCGGTTTCTCGTCTGGCGAAGCTGCTGTCGGAAACCCGTATGACCCGCGCGCCATCGAGACCTGCTGCACGGTGGCGTGGATTGCGCTATCGATTGATATGCTCCGGTTGACGGGAGACTCACTCGTTGCAGATGAGATCGAGCTTGCGACGTTTAACGGCATATTGGGCGCTCAACACCCATCCGGGCGCTGGTGCACCTATAACACGCCGATGAATGGCGTGCGCAAGGCGTCGGCGCACGAGATCGTGTTTCAGTCGCGCGAGGGATCGCCGGAGCTGAACTGTTGTTCTGTCAACGGCCCACGCGGGTTGGGGATGATTTCGGAATGGGCGGTGATGCTGGGTGATGCTGGTCTGTGTCTGAACTACTATGGGCCGGGCGACCTATCTGCTGACTTACCATCGGGAAACCAAGTGACCTTTACCCAAAACACGCGCTATCCAGCAGACGGCTTGATCGAAATCACAGTGCGCCTCACCTTCCCCGAACGATTTAAGCTTCAGTTGCGCGTGCCGGCATGGTCGGAAGACACGCGCCTCGCCGTGAAAGATGAGGAATTGTATGGCGTTGTCGCCGGGCGCTACCATGTGCTGGAGCGGGAGTGGCGTGATGGGGATGAAATCAGGTTGTGGTTGGATATGTCGCCGCATACCTGGGTGGGCGAACGCGAGGCGGCTAATAAGACGTCGTTTTATCATGGCCCGCTGCTGCTGGCCTATGACAGGCAGTTCAACGAGATCGATCCGGCTGATATACCAACATTGACAGCGCGCAATATGCGCAATATGCAGCCAATCACTGCCGAAGGGGATCTGCAGCCGTGGGTCTTGTTTTCCGTCCCGTGCGAAGGCGCCTCTGATCTGTTCCTGTGCGATTTTGCGAGCGCAGGCGCTGCCGGAACACCGTATCAGACTTGGCTGCCCACGGCTGGATTCAGACCCACCACTTTCAGTAGAGAGCAACCGGTTTGGTGCGCGTCACTGGATGCGTAGCGCGAGTATGGCGCATCAAATGAAGGATTAATAGAGGAAATATGGAATCGTTTATTGACTCAAGCAGTGTTCTCGACAGGCCAGCCATGTTGCGCGGGCGGATGGCGCGCTATGGCTATCTATTCTTTCGTGGATTGTTGCCGGTGGATGTGGTCGCCGCTTTGCACAGCGCGATTATGGGCGTTTGCCAGGAAATG
>Ga0114951_10006115_pt1 | contig 10786 bp, 7 predicted proteins | sample AM7aDNAmetaG_FD_88677 | JGI IMG/M metagenome (GOLD analysis project Ga0114951, IMG submission 88677) | Freshwater microbial communities from Finland to study Microbial Dark Matter (Phase II) - AM7a DNA metaG | ecosystem: Environmental > Aquatic > Freshwater > Lake | place: Finland: Lake Alinen... | reverse complement strand
TCCCGATTGGAAAGCCAACCGGTTGGAAGAACTTCTTCCCCTGGCAAACCGGGAAAATAAAAAATAATCGAATCAAACTCTGAAATTCTTAAAAATCCTGAACGCTCAAGGCCGAAGGGTTACGAGGATCTGATACTCATTTCTGTTTGTTCACCCTGATCAATCGTGACCTTATTAATTCGATAGGCTGTGAGAGCATCCTGGGGCACACTGTCTTTTAACGTTAATTGTAAGGTTACACTGTGATTTATTTTTGAAGTATCAGCCTTAAAAAGCAAAAAGTCAGGATCAAAATAAAAATATCCCTTGTTCTTAAGAATTGCATCAATTCTTATTCTTTCGTTTTTCAGTGTTCCAAGATTATAATCCTCACCTTTTTTTATAATGGAATTATTTTTTTCTTTCTGTATCAGGAGGCTGATGCTATCATCTGAAACGGCATAAGTAACTTTCTTAATCTTGTATCGATCATGAATATAACTCGTGTAAATGATCTTTCCTGTCAATCCCTTTTCAACTATTTTGGATTCCGTATAGCCATTGAAAATACCGATATTGAATATTTTTGCATCGATTAAATCAGCGGTAACAGCAGGCTTTATACTGCTTAGTAATACCGGTGCTTCACCTTTATCTTTCAACCATTTTTTTATTTTGCCTGTCGGGTTTTCTCCTGCTTTTACATACATCCATAATTTGGGACGCATTCCAAAAATTACCTGATTCGGGTTTGGCCGAATTGCAGTTTTTTCAATGTTTTGAATAAATTTATTTTCTTTTTTATCCAATTTATTTGTGGGTACTAATATGACTTCTGATCCGGTATATAACTTTTCACCGGCAGGCAGGTATTTCAATCCGCTGCATGCAGGAAATACCATGATTATCATTAAAAAGAACCAACTATTTTTTAATAGTCTTTTCATGGGGTTTTTTTAAAAGTTCTTTCCATTTATTGAAATCACGCAGGTAAATAACACCGGCTCCGGTTTCGACTAATTGCCCTTCTATCGCACCCTCGTATTGGTTGTGACGGAAAGCTTTCAGTCGCAGATTGCCTTCATTGGTCAGCTTGTATTCCACAGTAACATCACTGGCAATGCTACTGGCACTGTTTTGTCGCGCCTTTTCTCCTTCAACATCAACCCTTCCTCCAATCTGCACTGACAATCTCTCGTTAAAAAGCTGTTTTTTCAAGCCTATTTCCACCTGTGTCCTTCCCTGAGCCTGTCCTGATTGATAATCGTCGTAGGATTGAATGTCAAAATTCAATTCCATTCCGGGTATCACTTTGGAACTTAATTGATTTAACTGTGCTGAGATTAACTTCCCAACTGTCGAGCGCATTAATGATGATGTTCCGCCTGATTCCGTCTGCAAGGGATTTTCCTGAATGAACCGCCCTAATACCAGCAAGGCAAATACCTGTTTATTTAAGGCAGAGGCATCCTCATTGAGCATACTAAGTTTTTGATTGACTACTCCGCCTAAAATTCCTTTTTCGGCGGGTGGTAATTGTATTTCAAAACTTATTTCCGGATGTAAAATCTCACCACGAAGTTTAAGAACAACCAGAAAGGGGTAACGTGTCTTATATCCGCCTTGGTCCGCTGTACTTAACCCTGACATCTGATTGGCCAGAAGATCGTATGGAGCAGCTCTTACAGAGTAAGTTGCATTGATGGATATGTTTGCATCAAGAGGATCACCGTTCCAGATAATGGTGCTGCCAGGTAAAATATCGAATTTCCTTTTGATGACAGACTCCAGTGAAACCAGGTAACTTCCTTCCTTTAAATTGTAAGCTCCGGTCAGACTCATTTTTCCACTCCGGTCCATGGTGAAGCTTAACCCTGCATCGCCTCTCACCACTAAGGAATCGGTGGATGCCGGATCCATTAATAAACGGAGCGTAGCTTCTTTATCTATTTCAATAATGGAGGAAAGATCCACTCCGTTAATCTTTGAATTGCCCAAACTGCTTTTCCCGATATCCTGAAGAATGGGATTTAATTTTAACCCATCATTAAAAACTACGACATCTTCTCCTTTGTCTGTGGTCAGCTTTTCATCGGGTACCGCAAAAGTGAAATTTGATCCTTTTTTTATTTTTATCCTGGCATTTACAATAGGAAGTGCCATGGGCCCCTTGACCTCTATTTTGCTGTCGATGATCATTCTGCCGTTAAAAACCTGATTGTCTTTAGCCGTCGTGTTTAAGAGTAAAAAGTCCTGGGAATTAATATTTAAATCAAAATTTAAATTCCTGAATTGCACCATTTTGATGATTCCATCGATGGTCGCCTTATGCTGGTCAACATCTAAAATGGTGAATGATTTAAAACTGATTCCGTCTTTGTTAATTTGGATGGTTTCATTTTTTAATTCAAGACGGTTATTGATATATGCTGGTTTGAATATGGCATTATTAAACACCATTTCTCCTGTTATTTCAGGTGCTGTCAGCTTTCCCAGAATTGAAAAGTTTCCAGAAAGCATCCCTGCGGCTTCTCTTATTTGACCCATCGAAAATGCTTCAATGGTTTTCATCGCTAGTGATTGAATACCTATTTTTATATTGAGCGAATTTTCTCCTCCATTTGGGATGAAAAATCCGGTTGCACTTACACTATTATCATTGCCTGATATTTTCAGGTCGAGGTCAAATTTTTCCGCTATTGGATTATTAGCTTTAATAGTAAGGTTACCAATTGGTACCTCTCTGACAACCAGATTAGTGATGGTTGCATCTGCAATCAGGCCATAAGCATTATTGACCCTTTTCAGGAGCAGATTACCATTCAGATTTCCTTTTACAAGAGTGGTGTCCTTTTCAATGATTCGTGAAATATCATCGAGTTTGAAATTTTTTATTGAAATATTCAGGTCATCATTAAACTGGTCATGCACTGAAGCTATATCGATATGACTTCCTGCTGTATTCAAAAAAAAATGGTGAATCAGGAACCCTGGTTTTCCAAATTCAATATAGTTATCAGCTGCAATGTCCCACTGGTTATTCATAAGATAAAAGTCTTTTGAATTCAATGACAGTCTGAAATTTTCCCCTTCCTTTACAATCTGGGAATGGATAGAGACCTTTTTATTTTTATTGCCATCTATGGACGACATATTTGCGAAAATCGTATTATCTGCAATCCTTCCATCGACCAGAAAATTTTGCAAATTGATTTGGGAGGTGGATATATTTTGGCTGGAAATACTAAATTTCAATCCATTCAGATCTGAATCTATTTTAGCAGCCAGTCCATTAATTTCTGTGGTTCCGTAAATAATTTTTTTTACCTCAGCCGTTAGTTTCAGATTATTTTTTTCGCTATCAAAACTGAGCTGAATTAGCCCCGGTTGGAATTCCTTAAGTTGCGGCAATAAAACCTCTGATAGAATCGGATGATTGTGAAATTGTATCTCCAGATTAAAATCAGTAAGCTTATCCTGATTATTTCTCGCATCGATGGTTGAAATGGGGAAATAATTATTGACATACCTTATCAGGAGGGATGGAAGCGCAACAGGAGAAACAACTCCTGTATATTTTATACCGATAACAGCGCTGCTGATTTCTAATTTGCTTCCTGAAGACTCATTTATTGAGGCAAATAGCAGGGAGTCAAGAGCATACTTCTTCCCGCCATCAACAACGATAATATTTGTAACACCCAGCTTTCCATTGATTTCATTGAGGTTCTTACCTTTCAGATCAGCTCCTGCCATGAAGCCGATCCGTATATCATCGCTTGTAAAATTGAGTTTTTGAAGATTGGCACCTTTCAGGTTCAAACTGAATTTATATTGTTCCTCGTTGGGATTCAGGTTAACAAGTCCTGCAAAATCGAATTCTGCATTTTCATCTTTCAGTGAAATTTCTCCTTCGAATTTCCTGCCTGAAACGGTGCCATCCAATGTCAGGTTGTGATACATGTAACTATTTAAAAAAGCTTTTGGAACTTCCGCTTTGATGTCCGCTCTGATTGTTTTAATGCTTAATCCCCGTCCCTTAACCACTGCATTTAATGTCACCGGTCCAAACATTTTCTTATTCTTCAACAACCTGCCAAAATCGAAATCTGTAACAGATAATTTTCCGTTGAAGTTTTCATTCTCATCCGTAGTGGCAGAAATTAAAATGTTGCCAAAACTGCTGATAACACCTATCGTCGATTCGAAAGCTTTTGTACCGCCCTTAAAAGCAACCTCTAAACTCAAACTTTCCGGAAACTCAATATTTTTCTGGGCTAAGGCGCCGGCTGCCATCACGATATCCGAGCTTCCGGAACTTAAACTGAGCTTGGGAAAATCGAATGTTGCTTTTTCGAAATCCGGCAATCCTGTGATTATAAAATCGGTTTTCAGGATGGTTTTCTCTCCGGTTTTAATGACGATTTTTTCTCCCGCCAGCTTACTTAATGTCCCATGAATCTTTCCCGACAATGAAGTAATGACCTTTGTATTTTTGAAGAAGTCCTGCGTTCGAAGTTGTGGAATGAAATAGGTGATATCGGAATTTGTCAGGTTCACATTTTTAATATCTGAAACAAGTATGACAGATTGAATGGAATCCATTAATGCATTTAAAGATGAATATTCAACCTTAACATCAGCATCAATAGCAGAATTAGTGGATTTAATTTTTAGCTTTTTTGCCGTGATGGAATGCAAATCCATGGTAAAAATCGTTTCGAATTCAGTGACAGAATACCCATTCTCGTCTACCATTGTGAACTCTTTTATCGTTGCCTCGGTTTTAGCTGAAGAATAGTAAATGTCTGATGCGGAAAGATTAATATGATTGAATCTCATATGACCCGGGTCAAAAACATCTTTTATTTCCGGCTGATTCAGTGTAACATAGGAGAAGGTGCTGCCCTCCAGTCTTATTTTCTTAAAAGCAACCTTAAAATCGTTTTGTAAATCCAGGGATATTCCGTTGATGTCGAGCAACTCAATATTTGTCTTAAGTGCTTTCTGACCATCATCAAAGCGAACTTGTGTCCCGGCTATATTGATGTTGTCTATACTGAATTTCCACTTGGATGGCGGTGAGGATTTCTTTACCTGCCCTAAAGTATCGGCGAATGCCTTAACCAGAAAATTGAAATTGAACAGGGAATCCTTAACGGATCGGTAAATATTAAGCTTAGCATTTTTCAGCGTGAACGAACTGATCGATATCTCCTGTTTAAAAAGATTTCTGAACTTGATATTGACCCTGGCCTCTCCCGCGTATAATAAAGTGTCCTTATTGATATCATCAAGATAGAGACCTTTAATAACCAGTGATTTTGGAAAGGAGAGGCTGATCTTATCAATGGTAACCCTGGTATGTGTTTTGTTGCTTATAAATGATGTGGCTGTGTCTGACAGCTTTTGTTGAATCGCCGGAATCCGTATCAGAAAAAACAGAATAACGAACAATAGCAAAAAGCTAATGACCAACCACAGGGCTGCTTTAAGAACCTTTTTAAGTAAAGAAACCATTTCATCCCTTATCTACTTGTCTTTTTTCTGCCATTTACCCGATTTCCAGGATTTCCCCTTAGCGCTTTGCTGCCAGTGCCCCGCCTGATAAGTGCGGTTACCAAACGGTTTCTGCCAATACCCATCCTTCTGAACATAAACGTGTGAAACAGGATTCCATCCCCAATTGCCATCAACCCATACGTGTAGGCTGCTGGGTTGCGGTGGCCTTGAATGTTGGACATAGCTCGGCTCACTTTGAATGTAACCCGATGAAAAGCAACCTGTTAATCCCACAGAAATACCTGCCAGGCTGGCTAAAAAAATGATTTTTTTGAGTTTCATGATACTTTATTAACCGTTGTGGATGAATTTCCACTTAACAAAGTTGGTCTAATTGGAAGCGGAAAGCTTTACACAATTGCAGACAAGAATTACATGATTCACACTTTATTATCCGTTTTTGCAATTGCAGTCGGGAGAACAGTACCTGAAAACATTTTGGCATAAGCTGCAGTAAACTCCGCACCAAAGAACATGATCATCGATGAATAGGAGACCCATAGAAGTATTAATATCACAGAGCCGGCTGCTCCATAGAGAGAAGCTGGTTGAGCTTTTCCAAAATAAAAGGCCAGTGCGGTTTTGCCGATCGTGAAAAGGACACCTGACAGTAAAGAGCCCAGCCAGACATGCTTCCATTTTATTCTGGCATCCGGAAGAATTTTAAGCATCAGGGCAAAAAGAAAAGAAATGATCGCCAGTGAAACAATAAAGTTGATGAAATTAAAAAAGATAGCCATCCACGCTGAAGCATCAGCTTTTATCCAATTGCTCATGGCTGCCAGTGCTGCAGAGAATACGAGTGAAATCAAAAGTAAAAAGGCAATGGCTAATATCAATCCGAAAGAGAAGAGCCTGGCTTTGATAAACTTCACAATCCCCTTTTGAGGGACTGCCTTTACCTCCCAGATGTTGTCCAATGTTTTTTGCAGTTCAATAAACACGCCGGTTGCCCCAATCAACAAAACCACTACCCCTACCATGGAACCGATCAATGTGGCTTTTGCCTGACTTGCCATCACCAGCATCTCTTTGATCTGGAGGCCAGTACTGGCTCCCATAGTTTTCGATATTTCGGCTATGATTCTTTCGTTGACAGCATCTTTCCCGAAAATTGATCCGGTGATCGCAATAATAAGGACCAATAAGCCCGGCATGCTGAAAATAGCATAGTAGGCAATAACAGAACTTTGCCGGAACGGATCTTTGCGGTTCCATTCTTTAAAAGTTGTTTTGAACAATGTGCCAAAATCTTTTATTCTTATCGGCATATACTTCTTTTTAATCCAAAAATAATTTTCCATTAACGGTCAGTGTTACATAATTCTACGAATGAATTACATGATTCACACCCGGCCAGGAGGTCTGAATGTCTGATTTTCAGTGGTTTTTACTATCTTTGCCAAATGAAGATGATGATTTTGTATCTTTTTTCCCTGCTGATACCGCTAATCAACCCTATCCATACCGACGGAATGAAAGGGGTTGAAAATAGCAACAGTGATGTTTATGCTACTGTTAACCTTGCAGGTACCGGTTTGAATAAAGTGGTTTTTGACCTGGCTGTTAAAGGCATGAAGAAACTCGAAGCCAATGGCCAATTGCAGAATCCGGATATCTTAACCATTGCCGATTATTCTCAATCTTCCAACAATAAGCGCTTGTATGTGATCGATCTGAAAAACAAGAAGCTTTTGTTTAATACTTATGTTGCTCACGGAAGAAATACGGGTGATGAGTTTGCCAGGTATTTTTCCAATAAGGAGGGGTCCCTGAAGAGTAGCCTGGGTTTCTACGTTACCGAAAATCCCTGTACCGGATCCCATACCGGTTTTTCACTCATGATTAACGGCGTTGAGAAAGGTATAAACGACAATGCTGTTAAGCGTGAAATCATTATCCATGCAGCTGATTACGCCACCGAGAATTTTATTAAAAGGTTCGGCCGGCTTGGACGTAGTTTTGGTTGCCCGGCTCTTCCTCCAGAGTTGAATAAACCAATTATTGAGACTATAAAAGGAGGTACCTGCCTCTTTATTTATAATCCCGATAATAATTACATAGCTACCTCATCGTTACTTAATTAGCTTGTAAACGTCGGGCAGAAAAGTTACTTTTTTACCGACCGTTACAACCGGATCATAAATAATAAAGACAGGTATTTTAGCTGGTAATTTCAGGGTTTTCGATTCCGTATCTGACTTGCCTTTCTTTAATTCCTCAAGATCAATTTTACCCCTGAGCAGTGCATCAGCAAGTTCAAGCGGTTTCTCCAACCGGACACAGCCATGACTCAGAAACCTGATGTCTCGCTTAAAAGAAGCCGGTGAACTCGTGGAATGCAGGAAAATACTGAACGGATTTTGAAGGTTAAATTTCAATACGCCCAGTGAATTGTCGGCCCCGGTTGCCTGCCTGAAAAAATATGGAAAGTTCTTTTCATTGTAATTTTTCCAGTTCAGATCGTCATCTTCTATAAGGTTCCCTTTTGAATCTACAATCTCAAAATTATTCTGCTCCAGATAGTTCTCGTTCTTTTGCACCTTAGGTAACAATTCCTTGACAGCAATAGTGAAGGGTACATTCCAGAAAGGGAAGGTAATGATACTCGTCATATAACAAGAAATCAATGGGGTGGGGTTCTTTTTCCGGCCTACCACCGTGCGCATTTTCATTACGGGAAATCCGCTTCTGTAATATCTTGCTTCTGCTTCCGGAATATTCACAATAATGCATTCTGCCTGGTAATTTGTTGTCAGGTACTTTCTGTAATTCATTGCCAGAAGTACCGATTTATATTTCAGAGAGTCCCTTGGCGTAATTGAATCGTGCAAATATTTTTTCAAAACCAGGTACTCGGGATCTTTTGATTCGAGCCGGGCTACTATATCATTAACGTGATCCTTTTGTTTGAAATTCTGGAGCTGATGGAGGTATATTGAGTCCCGGGGAATACTGATTTCATCGTAATCAAGTTTGATATTTCCTTGCTGCAGAACTTTCAGGAAGTTCAGAATAATACCTGTTAACTGCCTGTCAATTTCATCTTTATGAGTATTATCCAATGAATTCTTATTGGCCAGGGCTGTACGTATTTCATTAATCTTAACCTTGTCTGGAGCGAAATCGGAATAGGGTGCAGTTTCAATCACTGCTAACCATTCTGAAGCTTTTTTTATGGTCTTGCCGGAAGCAAACCAATATGGGTTCTCTTGTGCCCACCCTGAAGTAATGACGCTGATGGCAAAACCCAAGACAAGAATTTTTCTGAGCAACGAACTGTTTATTCTATTTAACATAAAATTGATTTAAGCTTTTTCCTGACGTATAGTGTCAAAAAACAGAGTTGTATTTTCTTCAACGCAATTTGCAGCATACAGATAGAGAGCTGCACTCCAGGTTTGCCAGTCCTGTCCCTTTGGTAATCCATCCTGGGCTTTAATCCACTCGTTAAAACCAAAACTAACATCACCTGAGATTGATTTTTTTATCAGATGCGTTAGAATAACCAACTTTTCACCAGCCAGAGCAATTTTCCCTGCTGCTACTAATGCGGCGATGTAAAATCCGCAGATAAACGGCCATATTCCGCCATTGTGATATTCACCGGGATTGTTGTAGATGGAATATCTTTCATGCCAATCCGGATCCTGAGGTTTCGTAAAGGGGAAGAAATTTGGTGGGAGGTTAATGGCAAGATCTCCTTTTCGCATCATCTCGGCACACTCTTCTTCGATCCATGATATCATTTCCAGTGCCCGTGAATGCGAGGCAATTCCGGATAGAATTGCCAGACTGTTTCCAAGAAGATCGAATCGTTCACTGCTGTGTATTTTGTAGGACCAGAAAGCATAATATGGCTTGTGCTTTACCACCAGGCCCTCATGTACATGATGATGAATAGTGCCTGCTGTAATGGTAAACCTGCTCATTTCATGATGCACCAAAGCTGCTCTTTCATTTTGGCCCAGTAATCTCAGATAGCAGTAAACCAGGGTATTAACAAACAGACCATATCCTGTAACCCATTGTTCATCACGCCAGTCACTCGTGGGTTGTTGCGCAACCAGATAACGGTCTGATGGACTCTGGTATTCCATCCATGTTAATGCTTTTGCAACTGCCAGCTGAAGAAAATCCAGTTCACCAGTCATCTTTCTGAAAATTCCCACACCAAGGAGGAATAGTGGGGTGGTATCACTCGATCCCCGGTCTTCCTTGTCGTGCACCAATGACGGGATATGCCCGCGCTCTGTCTGGTTGCTTGCCAGCGTTTCAAGAACCCTCCTGATACTGTCTTCCAGTAGTTTGTTTTTCGTTACGGCTATACCAAGTATCGAGAACATCAGGTCCCTTGTATAGGGTTCGGGATATCCCCATCCTGCCGTTCTCGGATGACCGCGGAAGGGCCCGTGCGCATTGTGAAGCAATACCTCCAATGCAGCCTTTTTGGCTTCCTGTATATCCGCCATGTCTTTATCTTTTATCATTTTATTCCAAGTTTGTCATTCATCAACTGTACAAATTGCTTTGCAACCACCTTGTAATTAAATTTTTCCACGACCCGCTGTCTGCCAGCCTGGCCCATTTTTTCACGCAATCCTGCATCTGTCATCAGGAGCATCAGGTGCCGGGCAATATCATGGACATTTGCACGGTAATCTACGGTCCGCGGTTCCTTGAAAATAACTCTGTGCTTTTCTTCGAAACCTGATTCGCCACCGAGTGTGACTTCATTGACAACAATTTTTTGTGCTATATCAGCCAGCAATGCTGTTTCTCCATCGATAAGCGTATCAAGCATTCCCATGGCTTTGATGCTTATGACCGGTTTTCCGCATGCTCCGGCTTCCACTTGTGGCATTCCGAATCCTTCAAGCCTCGATGGTGCGGCATAAATATCGCATGCACCAATCAGATAAGGCATGAAATTCCGGGATATCGTGTTGGTGGCATAGGTCACGTTCTTTTCGATACCTAAATGGGTCGCCATTTCAAGGTCAAGCATATTCTGAACTTTGGTCCGTGGCTGTGGCCAGACCTTACACACGTACTTCCAGTCTGGCGCTTTAGCGTCGATGATAGCCAGTGCCTGCATCACTTCCTGTGCGCCTTTTGAGGCAGCATCGCCACCTACGGTGAGAATCATCAATTGTTCGGGAGAAATTCCCAGGGATTCGCGCACCGCAATGATTTTCGGATCGTCCTTTTTAAAAGGAATAAACGAATCGGTATCACATCCAAC
>Ga0114951_10006114_pt1 | contig 10788 bp, 9 predicted proteins | sample AM7aDNAmetaG_FD_88677 | JGI IMG/M metagenome (GOLD analysis project Ga0114951, IMG submission 88677) | Freshwater microbial communities from Finland to study Microbial Dark Matter (Phase II) - AM7a DNA metaG | ecosystem: Environmental > Aquatic > Freshwater > Lake | place: Finland: Lake Alinen... | reverse complement strand
GCGCAACGGTCCCACGGATACGGTCCATTTGAACTTTATTGCCAAGTACACGCGTTTCGACAATCCCGACTCAGAGCACGCAGTCTAACGTCACAACTCGTTCACTATCAGCGCAATGCGCCCAGAAAGCAGGTCGCCGGACGACCCGCCTGGATCGACCTCAAGGAGCTCTACGGGAAAGGCTATATTGTGTGGGCGCAGGATGAGCCGGTTGGCGACAAAATCCACATATCGCAGAGTCAGATGTGCACCGTGCCGAACTGCGTACAGGTTGGGACGGTTCGGTCGGTAGGGCACCAGCGAATTGTAGTGGCGGTCGATGAGAGCAAGGGCCTCCGGCAGCACGAGCGGCTCCATAGCCATGGCGTCGGCGGGTGGGATGCGCACGGCTACGAACCGCTGCCAGGCCCTGCGCTGGTTCGAAACCCGGGTGCGGAAGGACTGGAGAACGCCGGCCGGCAAATGGAGCATGGATTGAGCGGCAGTGGCCCGGACATACGGCTCAAATAGCGCGACTGAATGAGAGACAATCGGCACCGTGCTGCTTTCCAGATCGGCGTCGGGATCCCCGGCATAGGGGACAGCGGGCTGAAGATCGGCGGCCTTGAGGTGCTGGGCAGCCAGAATCCGATCCAACGCTTCCAGTGAAAGCTGACGCCGGCAATGCAGGAAGTTGGAAATGTGGGCCTGTCCAAAACTAGTCTGGCGAGCCAATAATGAGACGCTAAGAGTCCCCCGCTGTATCCTGCGGAGCAGTTCCAGGCGGAGTCGCTCGTGCATCTGAGTAAAGTTCATCTGTGGACAATTCGCCACCAGCAATAGGGACGAAGGCTCTTTGTTTGCCTGTGGAAAAGTTATCAGGGTTGATTGGCCTACATTTTCGACGCTAGATCACAGATTGAAAAGCACTAATGCAGAAAGCCTTCGTGGAAGATTGACCTGGGGGAATCAAATTTCTAGATTTGGTTTACTTAATCTCGCTTTGGTTTGTGGGAATCTATCGAGAAACGCTTCATTGCCTTAAGGCTGAGCAGGGCGGAATTCTGTCCATCTCACCGAGCAATGAACAATCCTCCGGCGGGCTTGTGTCCATGTCGGGTGTCTCGACTCCGTGCCAGGACCGCCAGTAAAGGCGTCAGGGCGGGCCAGGGTGAATATTCCAGGATCTGCGCGCTATCAGCATGACAACAAACGAGGGAACACGGGCGGCAATCCCCCATCAGGACATAAGAAATCTGAGTTGTCCTGCCTGGTTCTCTTCACCCCGCGGAGAAAAATACAGCAAAAGAAACCGTCGGGAAAGTACGCGAATACGGAGAATCGGTCATGGACTTGCGCGTGCAATTGAAAATTTGCGAGGGGTGCGGCTGTCTTTGGTACCGCGCCCAAACACTAGGGAGTGTTTACTGCCAAGGTTGTGAAGCAAAACTGAAGGACTTTCCATCGCCGGAGAGCCGGAAACGGCGCGGCCGGCCAGGCCGTAAGCCGCACACCGCAGTTTGGGCGGCGGTTGAAGCAATGGGAGGTGCGCGATGAGCGCAGCACTCCTGTTACCGACCGTTTGGGGAGCAAGTAATGCACCAGGAGCATGGCCGAAGGAACTGAGGAGTTGGGAAAGAAGGCCGGCAGAAAAGCATGAAAGCAAGCCGGCGAAAGAGCCAGCCGCCAGTCCAATGATCAGCCTGGCCTTCTATAGGAAGCACACGGAAAGTATGTTGCGACGTTATTTGTATGCTTCGATGCAGGTGGGCAGGGCTCCATCGATCCTGGCCGGTTCAGTCGGGAGGGGATGGGCATCGAGCCGGCCGGTCCGCACATTTGAGGACGCTGTGATCTTCGTTCTCGACATTGAAATGTGTCTAAACAGGCTGGGCTCGCTGGATCGACAGTTGTTGAGCAGGATCGCGCTGCAGGAATATACCCAGGCTGAGACTGCCACTCTGCTGGGGATGAGCACCAGGGCCGTGTCATACAAGTACCCTCTGGCAGTCGACCGTTTGACCGAGAAGTTGCTTGAAACCAGTCTGCTGGTCTTACCGCACTAATACCAATCGAGTAAATGGCAATCGACAAAGGGGAGCGTGACTGCGCTCCCTTTTGTCAATTGCGCATCCGCCGAAGTTGCTACAAAACTGCGTATCCGCTTGCAGGCCGTCGTTCAACGAGCTGCCTTACCGGCAAACCTTGCGATTGGCGATCCTGTGTTTCTGGTATGGTGGACGGGGTTCGTGATTTTGCTGCGAGCCCGCTCCAATCAATCCCTCCCAGGAGGATCTGGTCGAATGAACCTGCCCACCCGTCACGCCGCTCTCGTTGTTTTGCTGGCCTCAGCCGCGCTGGCCGCGCAACAGCCCGCTCCGCAGCCGACCACTGCAGCCGCAGCGCCCAACCGGGACACGAGCTATATCGACGCCCAAGGCACGGCACACGTGACACGTGTGGTCCCGCTACCTTCAACGATCAGCCCCGAAGCACAAATGGTGCTAGGAAGCGCCGTGCCGGATCAGGGGCCGCCTGAGCCGCTTGCTGTTCGCCGCAGCCACACCGACGCGTATACGGCGAGTGCCCGCGCCGCCTGGAGCGCGCTGTGTCCTAACCAGCTTGTGGAGGACAAGATTGCCGGAGTGCCAGTTCGCATTGTCACGCCGGAAGGAATGCCAGAGAGCAATCGCGACAGGGTTCTGCTGAATCTGCACGGGGGCGGCTTTAACTCGGATTCGGGGTCGTACACGGAATCGATTCCGATAGCCAGTTACACGAAGATCAAGGTAGTTGCCGAGCTTTACCGGCTGGCGCCAGAGCATCCGTACCCCGCGGCCGTGGACGATTCAATCGCCGTCTACAAGGAGTTGCTAAAGACCTACAAGCCGGAGCACATCGTCATCTACGGAACTTCTGCGGGGGCCATCCTGACTGCAGAAGTGGCTGTAAGAATAAAGCAGCTTGGTTTGCCAATGCCTGCGGCACTTGGCGTCTTTAGCGGTATGGGCGACTTTGCGCGCGCCGGGGATTCGATCTCACTTTACGCGTTGCGCGGCCTTTCCGGACACCTGGATCCGCCGGAGCCGGGCAAGAAAAATCTGGAGTACGCAACCGGTGCAGACCTCAAAGATCCGGTGCTCTCACCCATCTACGCCGACCTGCACGGGCTGCCGCCGACGCTGTTTGTGACGAGCGGACGCGATCTGCTGCTGAGCGGCACAGCTAATCTGCACCGGGCCTTCCTGATCGCTGGCGTGGATGCGCACTTGGTGGTCTTCGACGCGCTTACCCATGCGTTCTGGTACGATCCAAAATTGCCCGAAGCGCTCGAGGCCAATCACATGATGGCGGATTTCTTCATCAAGCACTTAGCGAAGTAAGTGCTTAACTTACTCGCGGACAGGGCATTTTCGTAGTAAGAATTGAGATGAACTTCAAGTTATGAGAGTCAATGACAAGAGGGACGGGAGAATCGGGCCCCGCTAAATAGTGCCTGTATCCTTTTCCTGAGATTTGTGGTGTTTTTCAGCAGTACCGATCACCCACGTACGCGCCAGCCCGGTTCAAGCACCCAACATGGCATGCCGGTTGGTCTCAGGAGACGAACTCGTGACGAAGCACCGAACCAGTTTTCTTGAATATTCGCCGCTCGTTGCCGCCGTTGACCTGGTCGCCGTTCATTTATGCTCCCTTCTGGCAATTGACTTGACGGCAAGCCACGCGCGGGACATGAATCTGAAACTTTACGCGCACCTTCTTCCGCTGCTTTCTGTCACTGCGGTTGTATGTTTCTCTGTGTGCGGGCTCTACCGGACCTGGTCGAGGCGTCCGGCGGTAAATCTGGTTTCGTCGTTGCTGATGGCGGAGTGCCTGTACATTACGGCGTGGATGTCGTTAAACGGGTGGGAACCCCGATGGACGATATCGCGAATTGTAATTGCCGATTCCGCGGCCATCCAATTCCTGGCGCTGTCAATGCTGCGCATCCTGATTCGGAGGCGGGTTCGGCGCAAGGAGAATCTGGAGAAAGGGCTGATTGTAGCCAACAACCTAGAAAGTGGGAACGCCGTAAGGCAGAGGCTCTCATGCGCCGCCCCAACATGGCTTTCCATCAGCGAGTGTCTCACTGCGGACCAGTTTCAAAAACTGTCTGACGATGAGATTACCTGGGGCACGGTGCTCATCACGGAGGGTGCGAAAGACATGACCTCCATTATCCAGAGGGCATCACAATTGCGGAAGAGCGTGCTTATCATCCCAGGAATATTTGAGCTATGGATTGTGGGCGCGCACCCAACGGAGGTAGACGATGTCTTGATGCTTCGTTTGAGCCCTCCCTACCTGAGACCGGGGCAACGCTCCATCAAGCGCCTGCTGGACATGGCTGAGTCGCTTTGTCTGCTGATAGTCACAGCACCTCTAATGGCGGTAACCGCGATCATGATTCGGCTGTCTTCACCCGGGGCTGCGCTGTTTAGACAGACTCGTGTTGGCGCCGATGGCAAGGAATATACCCTTTATAAATTCCGGACCATGATTGTGGACGCGGAACAATACACAGGGCCGGTTATTGCGATGTCAGCAGATCCTAGGATTACGGGCATCGGGCGCTATCTGCGCGCAACGCGCATAGACGAGCTACCGCAATTGATGAATGTGCTTCTTGGCAATATGAGCTTGGTTGGACCTCGGCCGGAACGTCCACATTTCGTCCGGATATTTAGGGACCAGCTGCCGGGTTATGAATTCAGACTGGCAGTGAAGCCTGGCATTACAGGCTTGGCGCAGGTGAATGGAAGGTACTCGACTACGCCGGAACTTAAACTCCGCTTCGATCTTATGTATATCTATAATTATTCTCTGGTGATGGATATTCAGATCTTGTTCAAGACCATATTGACCGTCCTGCAACCAAGCCATGCAGAAGGGTTCAAGGAAGCCGTTGCTTCACCATGCCGATGCGGCGACGATTAATACAACGCCAAGGCCGTGATTGCCGGTTATCCGGGCTGTTCACTGGAATCAGTGCGATCGTTGACCCCTCGACGCGATAGACTGCGAGGAGGCCCGTCAAGTTGATTGAGTAGCTTCCATTGAATTTGCGAAAGTTCTCTTTGCTTCCTTTCGTGATTAGTATTGATTTAGAAGACCTAGCACTATGTTGATACGTTCCAGAGCACCGTTACGACTTGGCCTGGCAGGGGGCGGCACAGATGTGTCCCCTTATTGCGATGAGTTTGGGGGCGCTATTTTGAACGCCACGATCGATTACTACGCCTATGCGGCTCTCGAGCCTCTGAAGACGGGCATGGTCGAGTTTGAGTCCGCGGATTTGTACGAGAGCACCAGCTATCTGGCAGAGCCGGTTCTGAAGAATGACGGCTGCCTTGATCTGTTCAAAGCCGTTTATAACCATGTGGTGCTCAATTTCAATGGCGGTAAGCCACTGAGTCTGCGCATGAGCACACGCGTGGACGTGCCGGCGGGTTCAGGGCTTGGCTCGTCTTCTACGCTGGTCGTAGCCATGCTGGCGGCCTATGTGGAATGGCTGAATGTGCCGCTGGGCGATTACGAACTGGCGCACACAGCCTGGGTTATCGAGCGCGTGGAGGCAGGGCTCCAGGGTGGCAAGCAGGATCAATACGCGGCTGCTTTTGGCGGTTTCAATTTCATGGAGTTCGGCCAGAATGGTAGGGTGCTGGTAAATCCGCTACGCGTCAAAGATTGGGTTGTCTCAGAGCTTGAAGCCTCGCTTCTGTTGTATTTCACCGGGAATTCGCGCACATCGGCGGAGATCATCAGGGAACAATCCCGGAACGTGGTGGACAAGAATGAGTTGGCACTAGAAGCGATGCATTCCATCAAGGAAGAAGCCTTCCATATGAAAGAGTGCCTGCTTCGCGGAGATTTTCCGCTCCTGCATGAGGTTCTGCGCAGCAGTTGGGAATCGAAGAAGAGAATGGCCAGCCGAATCTCAAACGACCACATCGAGCGCATTTACGCCTGCGCCCTGAACGCCGGTGCGTATTGTGCCAAGATCTCCGGCGCGGGCGGCGGCGGGTTCATGATGTTCCTGACGGACCCAATCCATATCGACAAGGTTTCCACGGCCCTGAGCGCCAGCCACGATGGGGGTCTGGCTTACCGGTGCCACTTTACCGGAGCAGGAGTAAATGCATGGAGAGTTCCATAGGCAAGGATGTGCGCGAACAATTAGTGAATGGGCTGGCGGTGCTGATGGCCGTTGCGGAAGACCCGGCGTTGCACGCCACTTTGGCGGAAGCTGCGGAATTGACTGCCTTCGCATTGAAGGCTAGACGGAAGCTGATGGTTGCCGGCAACGGCGGCAGCGCAGCAGATGCGCAGCACGTGGCGGCGGAATTCGTCGGTCGTCTCTGCAAAGATCGTCCGCCGATGCGCGCTGTCGCGCTGACGACGGATTCGTCGATCCTGACGGCTATCGGCAACGACTATGGCTATGAGCGGGTTTTTGAGCGGCAGATAGAGGCGCTGGGCCAGGCAGGGGATGTGTTTCTGGGCATCTCGACCTCAGGCAACTCCCCCAGCGTGCTGCGGGCCCTTGAGCTGTGCCAAGGGATGGGGATCACGACGATCGGATTGATCGGGAGCGCAGGCAGTAAGATGGCGCCACTGTGTGACTATTGCATACAAATCCCTTCCAACGTGACGATGTACGTTCAGCAGGCACATCTGGCTCTGGAACATATCTTCTGCATGATTGTGGAACGCTGCTACTTCAGCGCGGAGCACTCGGCAAAGCCCGATCAGATTGTGACAACGATCGTCCCCTTCGAGCCTGAGGCATAGCCGGAATGGAAGCGATTATTCTCGCCGGGGGGCTGGGTACGCGGTTGGCTGCAAAGCTGAGCGGCATTCCCAAGCCAATGGCACCAGTGGGCGGCAGGCCGTTTCTTGAAATTCTACTGACCCAACTAAAAGGGAATGGCTATACGAGCGTCGTGCTTTCGGTTGGCCATCGCTATCAGGTCATTCAAGACCACTTTGGTGAGTCCTTTGATGGAATGCAGATAGGCTACTCGATAGAAAGTACTCCCCTGGGCACGGGTGGAGCGATTCGCAAGGCGCTTTCCCTGGCCACAGAAGGTACCGTTCTCGTGTTGAATGGCGATACTTTTCTTCAGGGGGATTACTTGGCCATGTTGCAATTCCATGCGGCCGAAGCCGCCGCATTGACCATTGCGATTACGCGTCAGGCCGATATTGCCCGCTACGGCGGAGTGCTGGTGGAAGGGAGACGCATCGTCGGATTTCAGGAGAAGGGCCGGTCCGGTCCCGGCTGGATCAATGCAGGCGCCTACATGATCCAGAAGGACACGGAATGGCCGGCGGCGCTACCTGAGAAATTTTCATTCGAGGTGGATTTCATGATGCCGGAGATAGTCCGAGTTAACCCGGCAGCCTATGAAGTGGAAGGATTCTTTCTGGACATCGGCGTGCCCGAGGATCTGGACCGCGCGCAGACAGAGCTTGCCGGATTTTGAGCCTGACAATAACGCCGACTGCACTTACGGAGCATCGCTCCACCGATAGTCGATCACGCGCAACGGAGAGGGCGTTCCGAGCGTTCGCGGGGTCTGCTGCACCATGACGGAAAGAATTCTCTCGGCCTTCCAGCGCGTGGGATCGCCGAGCATTTCATTGATAAATGGACCCATTTCTTCGACGGCGATCTTCCAATCCAGCCATCTGTTCTTCGCGGTTGCGACGGCGATAACGAGGTCGCCTGGAGAGTAAATCCCCCCCTGCATCGACTCATCGATCGATAGCCTGCCGTAGATCAGGATCAGGTTGTCGTGATCGTCAACGAATAGCCGCGGGCGCGAACCCGCAACCCAGGGCAGGAGGTCGTCGTGCCACTTGCCGGCCGCCTCGCGCCAGTAATGGTGATAGCGCCGGTCGGCGGGTGGCCCCCACAGTTCCGTGCCCTTGGCGGTGAGCGTCGTGGTCGAGGTGGAATACCACATTACGGCGTGGATGCGATTCTGCGAATCGATGGCTTGCGCGTGATTATTCATCAGGCCCTGGCGGCGGCTGATGTGCTCCACCACAAGGCCGGGGGTATCGATGCTTGCCGGGCCCACGATGGGCTGATCTGAATCAGTGAACCAAGTTTTGCCGCCGTCGTCGCTGTAGTCGTAGTTCAGGTCGTGGTTGGAGCCCTGAGAATTCTCACGCCAAACCCAGGTAGTGTGGAGCCTTCCGGTGGCGTCGTAGTCATAGCCATTGGGATAGGCATTGCGATGGTTATTCGGTCCCAGTTCATCCTGAAAATTACCGGTTCCTGAATCGATCTGCCGCGTATTGGTCCATGTACCGGTTGCTGGATTGTAGTCCACCAGCATGCTGTCGCCGGATCCGGAGGAACCGCGCCGGTAGTTCATCTGCAGGCCACCATTTTTGGTGGACCAGAAGCGCGGATAGGTGATCACAATCGGCTTTCCGGCTTCGAGATCCTGATGGATGGGTCCAAATAGCGAGGTGTCCCATTTGATATCGCCGGGGTGCGTCGCCACTCCTGGTCTTGAAGCCCGGTAATGAAGCGGACTGACGTGATGATCGAAGGCGAGATGGATAGTGCCGTCCTGCTCGCAAATGCCGAGAGAGATGACGTTGTGCGCGTCGATGCTCTTGAAGTCGTAATCCATAAAGTGGATCGACTCCCACGCTCCCTTGGGCAAGTGTCGCCGTGCCACGGCCACATGCCGGCGGCTGTCGTAGTAGGCAACATATTGCCAGCCCAGAGCGGTATGGACAGCATCCTGCTGGAAGGCGAGGCCGTTGATGGCCGATCCGAACGGCGAATTTGGCGGGAAGGTCAAAGCGGAGTTATCAACGACCGTATCGCCTATTTTGGAGAGCCTGACCTGTGCTGTTGTGGAGGGCGCCGCAGCAAGAAAAAGAGCCGCCAACCCCGCCACGAGAAGAAACAGCCCACCAGTGCGATAGGGCATTGCGCGCAAACCAGAATTATTGGTCATATGCGAGCTTCTTTCGGATACCTTGCGCCGGCCTGGATAGGTAGGCGGTGCTGGGCAATGAGTTACACCACCGCGTTGCGGGCTATGGTCTCGCGATACCACTCGGCGCTGAGTTTCGGGGTACGCTTAAGGGTCTTGAAGTCGACATAGTGAATGCCGAACCGCTTGCTGTAACCGTCGCACCACTCGAAGTTATCGAGGAGGCTCCAAAGGAAGTAGCCCTTGACGGGATAACCTTCCGTCGTAGCGCGATGCAAATGCGTCAGGTGGTTGCGCAGATACATGACGCGATCGGTGTCTTCAATCCGATTAGCGGAGGTGACTACGTCGTCGGCGGAGCAGCCATTCTCCGTGATATAGATCGCGGGCGGCTTCCAGAGGTCGCATACGTTGCGCACTGTCCAGTAAACGCACTCGGGAGTGATGTTGATCCATGGTGAAGCCATGTGCGGATAGGATGTCTGGCGCGGCTCAATCGCATATCCCTGTGCCGAACCGTCTGCGCTGACGTAGTCCGCTGTGTAGACATTGAGGCCAACGAAGTCCAGTTTGCTGCCGATGGCCTGCATGTCGCCGGGTTCGACTTTGGGCGCATTCGCGCCTTCACGCTGCAGGTAGCTGTCGGGATACTTGCCTTCCATCAATGTGGCAAGGAAGGGGGCGTTTCCATCCCGTGTGGCGCGACGGGCGGCTTCAATGTGTTTCGGCGTTTCCATGATGGGGACGTAGACATTGGCGTTTTCAGCCAGGCCCACCTGGGTGGTACTCGGGGCATTTGCGCGGAGGGCCTGGACACCGAGGCCGTGGGCCAGAATGCCGTGGTGGCGCACCTGATTTGCCTGCGCCGCGGGCAGCTTGAGTCCCGGTGCAAAGCGGCCGTCGCGGTATCCGATATCAGTAAAGCAGGTGAACTCGTTCGTGGTCATGAAGTGATGAACACGGTCGGAGAGATGCTTGGCGATGTAGGCCGCGTAATCGGCAAAGGCCTTGGATGTGTCGCGTGACTGCCAACCACCGGGCAACGCCGCGGGAAGATCCCAATGGAAGAGCGTGATGTAAGGTGTGATCTTGTTCGCAAGGAGTTCATCGACGACGCGGTTGTAGTAATCGAGCCCGAGCGGATTGGGCTGGCCCGTACCGCTGGGAAAGACGCGCGACCAGGAGATGGACATGCGATAGGCGCTCACGCCAAGATTCCTGAGCAGTTTCACATCTTCTTTGTAGAGATGATAGGAGTCATCGGCGACGTCGCCCGTGTCGCCATTTACGGTGATCCCGGGCGTATGCGAGAAGGTGTCCCAGATGGAAGGGCCACGACCGTCCGCAGTGGCGCCGCCCTCAATTTGATAGGCAGCGGTGGCGCAGCCCCAACGAAAACCCTCGGGGTATTGACGGACTGCGGCATGAGGCTGGCCGAGAGCGATTTCGGGCAATGAAACCCCAGCAAAAGCGGCAGCGGCGGCTACAGTCTTCCCAAAATCACGGCGAGTGAAGCTTTTCATGGACAAGTTCACCTTTCAAGGGGCAGGGCGGAATAGTCCTGCAAATCAGCAACCTTATTTGCAGGACTGTTTTGCCTCAGCGGAATCAACTGGGAATTATAGCTGAGTGACTGCCAAGGGAGACGCCTGGGAGGGAAGTGGACTGCGCCCGGCGGGAGACATAATCGGCATAGGGGGAGCGAGTGACCGCTCTCCCCTGCCACACCACCCGGCATGCGGGTCCGCACCGGGCGGTTCGAGAAGTTGAGGTATTCCCTATGCCTCCTGTTTGAGAACGCGGGCGT
>Ga0114951_10006113_pt1 | contig 10789 bp, 11 predicted proteins | sample AM7aDNAmetaG_FD_88677 | JGI IMG/M metagenome (GOLD analysis project Ga0114951, IMG submission 88677) | Freshwater microbial communities from Finland to study Microbial Dark Matter (Phase II) - AM7a DNA metaG | ecosystem: Environmental > Aquatic > Freshwater > Lake | place: Finland: Lake Alinen... | reverse complement strand
GGCTTTGGTCCATTCTTCAAGCAGGCTTCTGTCAGCGGCATTCAACACGAGTGGTTTTTTCATTCCCCCAAACTAACATAGTCACCCAACTATGTCTAGTTATTTAAGATACACTAGACTAGAGACTTATGTACATTGAATATTGGCTTAAATATCTGTTGATACCCGCGCTGGCCATGGCCATAACCTATCTGCTGACGCCGCGGGTCATGCGGCTTGCCGAGGCGATAGGCATGGTTGATCAGCCGGGGGCGCGGCGCCTTCATCTACTGACTGTGCCGCTGGGAGGCGGGCTGGCTGTTTTTGCAGGTTTCCATATAGGCTGCGTTGCTGTTTTTCTGCTCCCCCTGGGCGGGTTCAGGGGCACCCTGACACTGGACATCTGGCTCAAAATTTTCATCCTTACCAGCATCACGCTCGCCATCGGTCTGTGGGACGACCGCTTCGGCATGCGGGCCGTGGTCAAGCTTTTGGGGCAGATGGCAGTGGGGGTGCTGGCCTATCTGCTGGGCATTAGCATTGATTCCTTCTACGGATGGATATTACCGGTGTGGATTAATTTGCCGGGCACAGTCCTGTGGTTTGTCGTCTTTATAAATGCTTTCAACCTCATCGACGGCATGGATGGCCTGGCCACGGGCCTGGCCGCCATTGCAGCCTTCGGGCTGGCCGGCGTGCTGCTGCTGAACCGCAATACTGTCGATTGCCTGGTCATGCTGGCCCTGGCTGGCGCCTGCCTGGCTTTTCTGCGGTACAATTTTCATCCCGCCTCCGTCTTTCTGGGCGACACCGGCAGCATGTTTCTCGGATGCGTACTGGCGGCGTTATCGCTGGGAACCGGGTTTAAAAGCCCGACACTTGCTGCGCTTGCAGCCCCCCTGCTGGCAGTGGGCATACCTCTTTTTGACACATTTCTGGCTGTCTGGCGACGCATAGCCCGTAAATTCCTTGGGCGGCAAAAAGAAGACGGAGGTGCTGTTTTCGGGGCCGATATGGATCATCTGCACCATCGCCTGCTCAAGAAAGGCTACTCGCAGCGCCGCGTGGCCACCCTGCTCTACGGCGCTAGTATCGTTCTGGTGAGTGCCGGCCTGCTGGCGGTGCTGTTCCAGTCGCAGGCCCAGGGTATTTTCTTGATAGTTTTTGTCACGGCAGTCTACATATCCGTCCGGCACATCGCTCAGCTTGAGATGTGGACCACGGGCGTGGCGCTGATGCAGGGTTTCACGCGCCCGCGGCTCACGAATTTGACTGTGCCGCTATATATCGTGTTCGATATTTTTGTGCTTGAGGGCGCTCATCTGGTCGCGAGTATTTTGCTTAATCCTGAGCCGGCCACATGGAACGGAGCGCGTGATGTTCTTTTATCGCAGACCCCGCTGTATACGGGTATTCCTTTTCTTTGCCTTGCACTGGGAGGCAGGATTTATAAGCGCGTCTGGCATCTGGCTCGTGCAACGGATTTTGCAGTGCTGGTGCTCTGGACAGTCATGGGTATCCTGTTCGCCGCAGGGCTTTCACTGGCGTTGGGCATTGAATCAGACCCGTCCTCCACAGTCTTCAAAGCCGCGCTCTATATCGGGCTGGCAGTGGTTCCCCTGCTGGTGCTGCATTCTTTTATGCGGCTCACGGCTGATTCTCTAGCCATCATGCAGCTTCGTGGAACAAGGGGCAGCGCAAGGATATCGGTGCTTGTTTACGGCGCGGGTGATCATGGGTTGCTTTTCATGCGCGATGAGGAAGCCCAGGCTCTGCAGGATGGCTCCAGGTTGCATATTGCGGGGTTTCTTGATGATAAAGCAAATTTACATGGGCGCATGGTATGTGGGCTGCCTGTCTTCGGGGGGCACGAAAGCATCAGAAAGGCGCTAAAAAAAACGGCGGCAAAGCTGGTTGTGGTTACAACAGAACTGTCCGCAGTTGCCAGGGAGGAACTGCACGAGCTTGCAGCAAAGCGGGTTATTATGCTGCGGGAGTGGCGACCGGTGCTTAAAGAGATGAAAATAGGCAATTATTCAGTAAAAAATATTAAATAATGGTAACTGTAAGTTGCAAGTGCGCCACGTTTAGCTCTATAAATCAGGGGTATCCAAGATACGTTAACTCAATAGCTGCACTATGCAACTTAATAAAAAGAATCTCAGTGAACGTCATTCCTGCGAAGCTTGTCCTCGACCAGATCGGGGAGCATGAATCCATAAAACGTCCAAAAACCGGACTTCCGCTTTCGCGGGAGCGACGGATTTTTCTCAACAGGAGGTGTTTAGGCGCATTCGGGGCCTTCAATTTTCAGAGCCCCTGTCAGCGCCGTAATCTTTCCAAATCCCCGTATGCTCAATCAGCACTGGGCACACGTTTTTTTAGTTCCGGATGCTCAGCCAGAGCCTTGTACAAGCCTTTTCTCTAGCCAGCCTGAAAACAGTTTTGCCTTCATCGTACCATCCTCTCCCTGGAAACGTACTCCGCCATCCGACAAGCTTTTTTCTCGGGGTTTTCAGAGTTTCCATCTTCCAAAATCATTCCATGTGCCTGCTTTACACAAGAGGTGATTGATTTCTTGTGCATATCAAGTCCGACGTATTACAATGTTTCCATAGTTGCTTTCTATCTGTACTGTGCCATTTAACAAAAGGAGCGTCCAAAAACGTCATTCCTGCGAAGCTTGTCCTCGACCAGATCGGGGAGCAGGAATCCATAAAACGTCCGAAAACTTCTAGAAAACCGAACCCCCGCTTTCGCGGGAGTGACGGGGGTTTTTTAATAGTTTCAACAAAAAAGAAAATTGCACAGTACAGCTATACAGACCATGCTTGTCTGCAACAGTGCCTGCCTGCACAGACCTCGGCTCTACGGGGGCTGGCACGCTACCATTATGAACATCAGGAGAAAGGACTTACTATGAGCGAGGTAAAAAAAACACCGCATACGCCCATTGAAATTTTGCAGGCGGCGCTTCTCAAAGAGCAGAGCTCTTACGCCTTTTATGATGAAATGCTTCAGCAATCGACAGTCGGGTTTGTGTCGGATCTGCTTGAAGAACTGCGGGATGCGGAATTTCACCATATCAAGATGATAGAAAAAAAGATCGGCGCGCTGGAGCGGGGCTAAGCAAAGCGCACATGATTACACTGGCAGGTAACGTTTAATTATAATAATTATAAGATATAACCTTGCACCGTGCTTCATATCTGATATATATAATCAGTATCTTTTTCATTGTTGCCCGAACCGGCACTGCGGCTTTTTGAGAAGAAAACGGCATGCTGAACCATAAACAAAAGCGGAACCATGACAGAACAAAAAAGCAACCGGCGCGATCTCGCTATCATAGCCTTTACTGCCTTTCTTAACTTCACGGGCCTGACTCTCGCCATCCCCATTTTTACGCCCCTGTGCCTTGATCAGACAGGAGGCATTATTGCCCTCGGGACGAGCATCCCTGTGCGGACAACCATACTGGGGTTTCTGCTGGGCATATACCCCCTGTGCCAGTTTTTCACCTCTCCTTTGCTGGGGGCGATGTCGGACCGCTGGGGCAGGAAGAAAATACTGCTTTTTGCCATTGCCGGCTCGCTTATAGGCTATCTCATAATGGCGGTGGGCATACTGACCGAAAGCCTTTTTTTGGCATTCTTAAGCCGTATCGTCACGGGATGTTTTTCCGGCAGCCTGGCCGTTACGCAGTCGGCCATTGCGGACTTAAGCGATGAAAAATCAAGGGCAAAAAATTTCGGTCTCCTGGGAGCAGCGTTCGGGACAAGTCTGTTCATAGGCCCTGCGCTTGGCGGGTTTCTGTCCGACCCGACCATCAATGCCAGGTTCAATTTTGCCACACCGTTCTGGCTTGCTTCTTTCTTAACAGCCGTTAATTTTCTGCAGGTGGCATGGCAGTTTTCAGAGACCCTGCCTCCGGAAAAGCGCCGGCATGTAGCCGCCCACCCTCTGGTCGGCCCGATCAATATTATCAACGCTTTTAAGACCACTACCTACCGCAGGATGTTTCTGGTTGTTTTTGCCCTTGCCTTCGGATTCAACTTTTTCACACAGTTTTTCCAGGTCTATCTCATCGACCAGTTTGCCGCCACGCGCTCGCAGCTCGGGATTGTGCTTTCCTATCTGGGAATCTGGTCGATACTGACGCAGGCCGTACTCGTACGGCCCATATCAAAAAAATTCAGCCCCGTTAAAATCCTGCCCGTATCACTACTGCTGTTGGCGGCTTCTTTTCCTGCGCTTCTTATGGTGAAGGACTTCTGGATGCTTTTTCCCGTGATGATTTTCATACCTCTTTTCAACGGATTGTCGAGCCCGAATTTGACCGCAGTGGTGTGCGGGCTTGGAGGCGATAAAAGCCATGGGGAGATTCTGGGCATCAACCAGTCAGTTATGGCCATGGCGCAGTTCCTGCCGCCCCTGATAGGCGGCTATATCGTGGGGCAGCATTTTACAATGCCGCTCTGGATTACATCCGGGTCAATTCTGCTCGCCTGGGTATTGTTTCTGAGAACACGATAGCAGCCTTGCCTTTTTCAGCCTGCAGCCATTAATAATCGCAAAATTGCTTTTTCTTCTTTTCTGATATACTATTGCACGCATATTGGTATGTGCCTGCAATCGCAGGTTAACAGAGCACGTTAACAGGGGGCGGCACGATGGACAAAGCATTTCTTGAACAGATGCAAAAGAAGCTGGCGCAGGAGCTTCGCGTCAAGGAAACCGAAACCCTCACATTCTGGAAGGAAGAGATTGAAAAAGTAGTGCGCAAAAACACGGAAAGCCTTTCCGCCCTGCAGGTGGAGATTAAAAATATTCTGGCGCGCATGGACAACCGGATGAAGGCTGTCAAGCGGGGCAATGATTAAACGGAGAAAGGCCCAATGAAGACCGACATACCTCTTCCCCATAAAGGTACGGCCCTTATTGCCGATCCCATATATAACTATATACCCTTCACCGTGGGCGACCATGACCGGTCGGGCGAAACAACAGAGGAAGACCTGATCGATACGCCCTGGATGCAGCGCCTTCGGCGCATTCAGCAGCTTCAGAGCGCCCGCTGGGTCTACCCGTCTGCGGAGCACACGCGCTTCCAGCACAGCTTGGGAACCATGCATATGGCCGGGCAGTTTGCCCGTCAATTGTACCCGAGCCTCAGAACCGTATGCCCCGACACGCCGTCATTTACCTGTTTTGAAGAAACCTTTCGCATTGCGGGCCTGCTGCACGATATAGGACACGGGCCATACGGACATTTTTTTGACGACCATTTTCTCTCGCAGTATAAACTGACCCATGAGATTCTCGGCAAGGAAATCATCGAAAAGAAACTCGGAGGCATTATTGGCAGGATCCGCCGCAGCCCGTCAGGGCCTTTTGAAAAAGGCGAAAAAATTAATCCCTCAGACATAGGTTTTCTCATTAAAAAACCTCCCGAGCGCAGCGATACGCGCAAGCCCCGGTGGCTTCAGTTTCTGCAGCAGCTTTTCTCGGGGCTCTACACGGTCGACAACCTGGACTATGTGCAGCGCGACGCTTATATGACGGGGTTTTCAATCGATATCGTCGATATCAGCCGCCTGCTCTTTTATTCTTTTTTTTCAGACAACGGGCTCACGCTGCACCAGGCGGGAGTATCGGCCTTCACGCGGTTTCTCAATGCCCGGCTCAATCTCTACGGCAATATTTATTATCACCGCACAGGACGGGCCATCGACTTTCATATGCAGGAAATTTTCAGCGAAACGATGCGCTTTGTTTTCCCCAAAAACCCCAAAACCGCACTCAATGATTATCTGTATCTGAATGACTGGTCGCTCATTCAGGAGGTTGAATCCTGGCGGTATGCCCACGATGCCCGGCGCCGAAGCCTCGGGCGCCAGTGGGCTGACATCATCAACCGTCGGGTGAAATGGAGAATGGCCTACTCAACAGAGCTCAGCATTGACCGGGCACAAAAAGGCATGCTCTCGTTTCATCATCCACAGCAGCTTGAAGAGGCCATCCGCGCTTTTCTGCCGCAGCCGATCAGAAAAAAGATTCGCTTCTGTGTTGATCTTGCCACGCAGGATCCCCGGCCGCTTAATCCCATGGCCGAAAGCAATAAGCGCATCAATATCTATAATCCATCAACGGGCAAAACCTCCTACGAGCCGTTGCAGGAAATTTTTAAATATATACCTGCCCGTGTTGTGCATTTTCGGGTTTTTGCTTTAAATCATGATAACGATGCGGCGCTTGCCGAGGCAGCGGAAAGAATCTTTTATCCGCCATCGCGCGGGAGCTCGCAGGAAACCAATATTTAAAGACAAAGGCAGCAATGGCAACTCTGTATAAAAACACAGGCTGCCTCTAGTAATGTCATTGCTTCAATAGCTAAAAGCCATAACAATTGAAAAATACCGGGCTCCCGCATGCAGGGGAGCAACAGGCCCGGAATTAATGAAAATTTCTTAAAAGGCCAGCAATCATCGGCAATACTTGAACAGGTAAGGTTGTATTCCCATGGAGTTTCCAGAATATCTCGCACATTACAATCGCTACTTATGGAAAAGCCAGAATCTCATCGTCGTTACCGGAGAGGCGGATAAAATCTGGAAAGGCCGTGACGCCTATCACGCAAGCCATACCGTGACCGCCGAGGCGGCAGGCCCTGCAGCGCTTCTGAACCGCCTGTTTACCGCAGCAGGTCTTGCCGCTGTGTCCCTTGCCCAGCGCGAATCCTGGGGGTGGTCGGTCTCACCGCCTGGCATGAAAGAGGGGCTCTTCTGCGGCGTCGAGCCCGAGGGTATGATCTGCGGTCGCGTGCTGGGAAATAAAAAAACACAGGGCCTTTGCGTGGTGCAGCGCCAGGGAGAAAAATCCCCCATGACACAGAGCCACGTAACTCTCATCACTCAGGAACCGGTAGAGGCAGTTGAGCGTTACTTTGAAGAGGCCGAGCAGACGCTCATCCGCATCGCCGTTGATGATGCCGGCAGGGGCGTGCTGCTGCGCCCCATGCCGGGCGGCGCCTTTGACGAGATAAACGGCTTAAGCGATGCCAGCATTATTGAGCGCATCTTCGGGCTTGCAGCAGGTGGGCACATTCAGCATCTTGAAGAAGTTTTGCTTTTTTATGAATGCCCCTGCAGTCCAGAAAAAATATCGGCCATGATTAAAGCCCTTCCCGTTGATCAGTCAACGCAGCTATGGGGTGATCTGCAGAGCCTTGAAATAGCCTGCCCCCGCTGCGGCAGATATTATGAAGTTCGACGATAACCGTGTTCATGCGGGCTCAGGGGCAGGGCGTATGGCCGGAACCGTGATGCATATTTTAAAAATGGCCACTGATGACTTGCGGTGCAGCAGTTCAGCAGCCCAGGAAAGGCGTGTGTGAAAGAAGGGCATGAAAATCGCATTGTGCAGCTTGAGGCTGAGCTTGCGGGCTGCAGGCACGAGCTGCAGCAAGCCCGCGAGGGCAACCTTATCCTGGACAATATCATTGAAACCTCCATTGACCCTATTACCGTGCTGGACAGCGATGGACGCATAGTTCGGGCAAACCCCGCATTTCTTGATTTGCTGGGTTGCAAGTCCGATACTATCCAGCAAAAGGAGCCCCTGCTCCTTGCATTTGTCGCTGAGGGCGAGCACGAGACAACCTATGGCGAGCCGGTAACAATCGATCAGGCCTATTATGAAAAAAGCATTGAAATGACAGGCCGTCTTTTCAAAAACGGTAAAATCGAAAATCACGAATTCTATGTAGCGCGCTTTGATAAAAAGCTTGTGCCGGTGGAGGGTAATCTTACGCTGCTGCGAGACGGGTCGGGCAACCGAATCGGCGCTTTTGCCCTCATGCGTGATATTACGCAGCACAAGCTTCAGGCCAGAACCATGAAGCAGGCCCGTGATTTTCTTGAAAATATTTTCCAGACCACCGACAACGGCATGTTTGTGACCGGCGACGACGGCCATATCATCCGAACAAACCGTGCTTTTGGCAATATCCTCGGTTACGAAGACCAGGAGCTGCACGGCCTGCATTATTCCGTGCTGTACACCAGCAGGCTTATGCCCGACATGCCCTCGCCGGAGCAAGACCTTTTTATGGGAAAAGGGTCTCTTCAGCATTATGAAACACAGTACACAAAAAAAGACGGCTCCATTATCGACGTCGAAATCAATCTTTCGCTGCTGAAAGACACCGCGGGGAGCACCACGGGAGCTGTTGTGGCTGTGCGCGACATCACCGTACGCAAACACATGGAAGAGGAGCTCAAGCGCGGGCGTGCAGAGCTCGAGAAAAAAGTTGCCGAGCGGACAGCAAATCTGGAGGAGGTCAATACGGCTTTGCGGGTTCTTCTGAAACGCCGCGAGGAGGATAAGGCGGCCCTGGAAGACAAGGTGCTGATTAATGTCAGCCGGCTGATAACGCCAAGTCTGCAGAAGCTCAAAGAGGGCAGCCTTGATGAGCGGCAGAGATTGTATCTTGATTTACTGGAAAACAATCTTCGAGATATTATTTCCCCTTTTCTGCAGGCCCTGTCGCTCAAGCATCTGCAGCTGACCCCGATGGAAATCGAGGTTGCAAACTTTATCAAGAACGGACGAAACTCCAAGCAAATTGCAGAAATACTTGAGGTAAGCCGCAAGACCGTTGAGTTTCACCGCGACAATATAAGGCGTAAGGCAGACATTAAAAACAAAAAAATAAATCTGCAAACCTATCTCATGTCTCTTCAATAAATGAACGGCAGGCTTCCGGAGAAGGATGGAAGCCGTTAGGTGCAGAAAGAAGTGCGAAGTCAAGAGATTCAAGCTTCCGGATTTAAAATCGAAAAAGTTCATGTAGGGGCAGACCTGCGTGTCTGCCCTTGGTTCGGAGTCAGGAGAGTAGCTTTTTGAATATGCTCTGCACGAAGGGAGTGGTGCAATGTACAAAATAGGCTGGTTTTCAACAGGACGCGGGCAGGGTTCCCTCAATTTGCTGCATGCCATTGTGGCCGCAATAAAAAACGGACGGATCAAAGCCGATATGGGCTTTGTCTTTTGCAGCCGCGAGCAGGGCGATGCTGAAGGCAGTGACCGCTATATCAAACAGGTTCGGGATTATGGCCTGCCGTTGTTCTGTTTTTCATCCAAACGCTTCAAGCCTGATCTGCGCCGGCAGGGCATTCAAGACCCTGCGGCTCTTGCCCGGTGGCGCAGAGACTATGACCGTGAAGTGATGCAGCAACTGGGCGCCCCCGATGTGAGCATAACGGTGCTGGCCGGGTATATGCTGGTGCTCGGGCCCGAGATGTGCGCGTCTTATGATATGGTCAACCTGCACCCGGCGGCCCCCACCGGCCCTGCAGGCACATGGCAGGAGGTAATCTGGCAGCTTATCGGGCAGCGCGCCCATGAGAGCGGCAATATGATGCATCTGGTCATTGAGGAGCTTGACAAGGGCCCGCCCATTACCTACGGGACTTTTCCGATCCGGGGTGGTGCATTTGACATGCTATGGGCAGATATGGAAGAAAATCTCAGGCATAAAACGCTTCAGGAAATTGCCCGCGAGCAGGGGGAGCAGCAGCCCCTGTTTGCAAAAATCCGCCAGGAAGGCGCGCGGCGCGAAATACCGCTGGTGGTACAAACGGTAAAGGCATTTGCCGATGGCAAAATTTACCTGAAAGACCGGCATATCATCGCCGATGGCAAGCCGCTTGCCGGGCCGTACTGCTTGAACGACGACATAGAGCGGGAATTGGCGCAGTAGGCATATGGTCCATGCCCAGGAGCGAAGCCGGTGCCCGTGTTGGCGCTCACCCGGCTTCTTAAAGCATATTTCAATTTCCCGAATTGCTTGTTGCAAAGGTATCATACTGTGCAATCAGGTGACAGGCATATAAGCTTGGTGATTAGTGAAAAATTCAGGAAAAGACTGGAAGGATGCTTTGTTTTTCTAAATAAACCTATTGACAACAAACTGCCATAGAATATAACAACAGACATCATTGGCAGTATACTGCTTTTTGTATTGTGGTTGTTTCGGAAAGGAGGTGACGTGTAGATACGGTACATGTAAGCAAAGAAGCTTTTTGTTACAATAAACCGATAATTACATACAAGGGGAAACACATGAAGAAGATACTTTCGATTCTGAGCATTTTAGTACTTGCATTGAGCCTTGGCGCCTGCACGATGACTTCTTCTGTTGACCTTGCCTCCGTGGCAAAGGCATCAAATATGAAAAATATTACAACCGGCGACGGTACCTTTGAAAACTATACCGCCACAGGCCAGTTCAAAGGCAGAGAGATCGGTTTCGGTATCGGTTTCCCTTTCATCAAAATTTTTGAAATTTATCCGGGCAAAAGCAACGAGGCCCTTCTAACCGAGGTTGCTAAATTGGCAGCATCACCAGAGGGCGGCAAAGCCAATGCCATGATCAATGTATGCCCGGCCAGCGAAACTTTTGCGGGTTTCATCATTGGCGTTTATTTTGATTCCTGCAAAGGAACCGGCATCAAACTGAAATAACTCATTGCTCTTTACAGCAATAAAAAAAACCGTGGCCATTAAACATGGCCGCGGTTTTTTTGTCTGTTTTTCTCCAGTCCGGTCAGGCTTTTTTTAGAACCTGCGCAAGCACCGCCCGCTGCTTTGCCTTCATCCGCCTGCTGTCAGAGGCCGATAGCTCATGGTCATAGCCCAGAAGGTGCAGTATGCCGTGAATGAAAAGGCCTGCCATCTCCTCGTGCAGTGTCACGCCCCGCCTGTCGGCCTGCCGCTGTGCTGTCGGCACGGATATGGCGATATCGCC
>Ga0114951_10006109_pt1 | contig 10794 bp, 25 predicted proteins | sample AM7aDNAmetaG_FD_88677 | JGI IMG/M metagenome (GOLD analysis project Ga0114951, IMG submission 88677) | Freshwater microbial communities from Finland to study Microbial Dark Matter (Phase II) - AM7a DNA metaG | ecosystem: Environmental > Aquatic > Freshwater > Lake | place: Finland: Lake Alinen... | reverse complement strand
GTGTGATTGCTGTGGTTATAAAAATACGGAATTAGAATTAAAAGATAGGGAATGGATTTGTCCAGTTTGTGGGGCAAAACATGATCGAGATTTAAACGCGGCCAACAATATTTTAAAAGAAGGTTTAAGAATGAAATTAATAGGGATGAGTTTGCCCGAATTAACGCCTTTGGAGAGTAAGTCAGTAGACCCTCATAGAATTAGGAACCAAAATTTAAAATCAAATCAACCGACACAAGATTGTGTTATTTGATATGTTTTTACTTAACTATTATAATAGTCCGTACGGATTATATATTTATCTTAAAGTTTACCAGATAAATGATTTTATAAAAGAATTAAACTATATTTGTGACATGAGCAAAAATCTTGATGGCGTGTCGTTAATTGATTTTATAAAAACTGGATTATGAAATATATTTAATTCCATTTTTTGAATCATTAGAAAACGATAAAATCAAATTGTTTTTCTATAAATAGGTCAATATGTTTATAATCAAATGAAAAATAAAAATTTTCTCCCCGTGAGTCAATGTCAGTTTTAAAGAAATTCCTTATTAAAGCACTGCCTGCTAAATAATCACCTGCACCATTCCAATTTCCTAAAATTTTTAATTCACAAAGATCTTTATCTTCAATAAAAGAACCTTTTCGAATTAATTGAAAATTTTTAAAACTCACATTAAATGTAATTAATCCACGATTTTTATCTGGAGTTCTTCCAGTTAAATCAAATCCTACATAATAACCCCCAATTTTTGAAGAAAAATCAGATTCAAATTTATTTACAAAATTGACCATAGTAGAAAAAATTTGATTGATTTAAATAATTCACCAGAATTAGAAATTTTTTTAACATCCAAAACATTTGGATTATGAAACCGTTTTCAATTTTATTTTTTTCAATTTTAATTTTCTTGCAGAAACACACGGGGTCGGTATACCTTCGCAATTTCCATCACAATTACCTTCTTCAGCATGTTCTATTCTATGATAGCAATCTACTATTTTACAGTTTTTGTGATCACTACAAATTAACAATTTCATTTTATTTTACTTTTAATTTTTTTAATTTTATTTTTCTTGCAGAAACACAAGGAACTGTTGTTCCATCACATTTTAAATTACACTCATCTTCGTAGAATTTGTGTTCTCTTTTATGATCACAACCAACACGTTTACATTTATCAAAATCCTTACAAATCATCAAATTTTTATTTCCCATTTAACTTTTCGAGTTTATTTTTTCTTTCGGTTTGAATTGAAATGAACGATTCATGAAAAATCTTATTTGAGATATAAATTTCACCTGCACCATAGGCAAATGGTACAAAATAAGACAAATTTGGGACCGTGCGGAAAAAAAGGAAAAATTTTATGGTATATCAGTTACCTATTTTTGTTTCCAACGAGTTGTTCTTAAGTACCTTAATACATTTTACAGATTCATTTATTTTAAACATTTTTGAACAATTTTTTTATTTTACTTAATCTGTTACTTTTTAACTCATCAAAACAAAACATTGGTGCTTCAATTGTTTCACCTATATCATTTATAATCAAAATATCACCTTGCGGATATCTCACTACCTCTCCGGTAGTAATTATCGGTTTGTAAATTTTATTTTTTGTTAAATTATTATTTATACACCAGAGATTAGGTGCTGATAAAATAAATTTTTCCATCATTCTTTAATTTTATTTAATTTCCTTTTTCTGATTTCTTTGAGTGAAGTTTCAAAATATTCACAAATATTCATATCATGTTTTAATTCTATATAAGAATTAAATCTGTCATGAAAAATATAAATTTTAAAATTTTCACCAAGTATTTTCCATACGGTAGTTGATTGACACCAAACTTTATATTTTTTACCAACAGTGAAATTATCCGTAAATGGTTTTATACAATATAACTCGCATATTTTATGTGAAATGATATCACGAACAATTTGATTATCTCTTGATTTTTTTTCTTCTATGTTCATTTGACCATTTTAATTTTTTAATTTTTTCTGATCTTCTTTTTTGAATCGATACAAATCTCGATGAACAAATATGTTCAGTAAATTTATTTTCATCTGAAATTATATCAACGAAAAAAACACCAACACTTGTAAATGAATTTTCAACAATATAGAGTTTGTTCATTGTTAATAAAGGTCTTACTAAACCTTCAGTTCTAATGCAAATTATTTTGTCTCCTTTTTTCCAATTTTTGGAAAGATTAAGATTTTCTTTGATCATTTAGCTTTTTTAATTTTTTTAAGCGTTGTTCTTTAATAGAAATAAATCTACTACAATAAAATGGATTGCCTGCATCTCCACCCACAACATCAACAAACGGTGTTTTATTATAAATTTTAACATATCTTACTTTATATGATTCGTCCATTTTTAAATATGGATTTGGTTTAACGCAAATTATCCAATCATATTGATTCTGTTTCCTTTGATTCCTGAAATTGCATCGACTGGAAACCTGCAAGATGCCTGATTATCATGCTTTGATTTATATTTTGGAAATCCAGATCCTGATTTAAAAAAATTTTTATAAGCTATTTCAAGATTTATTAAATGTTGTTGCAAAACCTTTGAATGTGAATCTTTTATTTTAAAGTCGAGACATTTATTATAAATAAATCTAGATGCACCAAGCAATTTATTGATATAAACTATTTGATTGTCTGATGGATATAAACGTATTTTAATCGACTTTAACACTTAATTTTCTTAATTCTTGTTTTTCTTTTATATATAATGTTCAATTTTGAAATTTTTCCGAAAAATTAAAGACCAAACTTTCTTGATGAAATAAATAATGCTGGATCTTTTAAGAACTCTTCCAATTCTTCAACACTAAAAACTTCTAATCCAAGTTCATATGCTTTTTGCATCTTTGAACTTGAAGAACTTTTATCTTTACAGATAAGATGTGTGGTGTTTTTTGAAACTCCTGTTGCTATTTTTCCTGATCTTGATTCTATAACAGCTTCCAAATCGCTTCTGCGTATGCCTGTAAAACAAAAAGACATATCTTTCAAATCATCACCAGATTTAACAACTTCAGCTTTTTTTGCAATTGTTACTTGTGATTTAATACTTTCAAACCAAATCCAAAACTTATCATAACCTTCCAAATATGATTTAGCTGAAATATCAGAAAAGCCTTCAATTTTTATAATATCACTAAAAGATGGTTTTTCTTTGAAATGAACTAATAATTCCAATTTTTTAGAACCCAAATTATAAAATATATTTGATGCATGTTGTAATTTAGACAAATCGACATTCGTTGTTGCCTTCTTTATAGAACTAAAAATAATTTCTGCTTTTCTTTTACCAAAACCTTCTAATTTTTCAAAATCAGATTGTGTCAAATTTAAAATTTCTTTAACACTTATATAACCAGCATTAAACAATTGTCGTACTACACCATCAGAAACATTTTCTGTATCTAAAATTTCAAAAAATGAAATTATCTGTTTAATAACAGTTTCGTTGTTTGAATCTTTTAACATCAACTCAACTCCTGATTCATTCCAAATAACTTCAGAACCTTCAACTGTTGGCATTTCAAATCCTGTAGACTCTAACACCTTGATTATCTTAGGTATAACCATTCCACTTCGTTGTATTCGTATTTTTGACCCCCTTCCGAGGCCATTTGTTTTTACATAAAGGCCGTTGTTGAGTGTCACACGACTCACTGTTACACCATTCAATTCCACGGGGGTAATAATTGCTACGGGTTTCAGATATGACAATTTGGATATATTATATTCTATACTCAATATTTTAGTGTCTGCATTTTCCGCAAAAGATGGCGACTTATACGCTCTGGAATAGGCAGGATTATTATTTCTTTCACGTCCTAAACGTTTACGAATATTCTTATCATCGATATCAATAACTAAACCATCGATATCATATTCTTTACCCCATTCAAAAAAAAGTTTTTCTAAATCATCAGCATTTAATTCATTTGCTCTTAAAATCTTATAGGGCACAGAATGTAATTCTTTTGCTAGGAATTCAAGTTGTTCACTTTTATTCATCGTATAGTCCTCATTTGCAAGACCATAACGGATATGTGTTGCTGCCGTTAACCCTATGTTAGAAATGGTGTCCGAATTCTTAAGTCCGGCTATCATATTGCGTGCATTCTTGAATGGTTCGCCATTATCCCTAAACCATATTTTGCTACAAAAAATTGGTTTTGGAATTATTAGTTCTCCAATAGAAAAAAACTCAGTTTCTGAATTTTTACCCCCTATTCGTTTGTAATGTTCATGGAGTGTTTCACCAAAGACACCATCGCCCCTAGACCAAGCCAATCCAGTTTTTTCATTTTTAAGAATTGATATTCCGTCATATTTTGCTGTAATAACAAGCAGTACGGAAAGAGGTATACCTTTATTATGCAGCCATTTATGTATATCTTCAACTGAAGTTTCTTTATCTAAAGAAAACATTGGATATTTCAGTTTTTCTTTTCTATCTGGATCAACTTCATCAACAGACTCAATAACACCAGAAGAAAAAACGGGGTGATTTGGTTTCAACTGTTTTAACGTGTTATACAATTTATCATAATCAGGATCTGATATTAAAGGAGTACCCTGACGATATTCATAGTTGAGAATAACTAATTCTTCAATGGCTTCGTCAATTTTGCCATCATTAATAAGTTGATAAATTTCTGAAAGTTTCATATGTTTATTATTTTTATGGTGCAAATATACAATTAATAATTGGTATAAAAAAATTTTATTTTAATTTAGGATTTGTTTCATCTATTTTAATTTTAGGTTTTATTTCTATTGGTTTCCAGAGTTTTAGATGTGAAAAAAACTCGGGATAGGCTAAAATTGGAACAAAGGCTATTGCGACTTCTTTTTTGCCCAATTTAGATTCTGTCACAATTATATAATTTTCATCACATTCTTTGGCTTTTTGAAATTCTGCTTCATTAACTAAGCAAACAATTTTAACAAAACTTTCGTTAAGCCAGTCTTTCATAGATTCTTTATCATAAAATTTCAAATAGCAACCTAAGGATGCGTGAGCAGCAAAAGCTGGGTGCATTTCAACTGGAGTATTTTCACGAATTAAGATATACATTTTTAATTTTTCAATTACTTCTTTTTTATTTTTCTTCATTATATAATTTTTTAAGTTTATTTTTTCTATTTTGTTTAATATCTACTAAATATTCTAATGAATATCTTTTATAATATCCAAATTCATTTTTAACTAAATAACTATTTGTTTTCCATTTTCCATTTTCCATTATTTCATCTTTATAAAGAGATATAATATTATCTACATAATACTTTTTATTTAAAATAAGTTCATTTTTTACAGCTTCATTTTGTAAATTTCTGGTAACATATTTAACTGGACATGTTTTAACACAAATAACTTGTTGTTTCATTTATTTAATTTTTGTAATTTATCTTTTCTGTTTTGTGATATTTCTTGTAGAAATTCACTTGAATATATTTTATTAACACCTAACTCATTAATTACAACATATTCTTCATCTGTTGTAATTATAGCAAAAATACTTGTTTGATCCACATATTTCTTATTACAAATAAGTTCATATTCACCGAACCACTCATTATAATAAAGCGATTTAACACAAATCAGTTGTTTCATTTAATTTTTGTATTTTATTTTTCCTATTTTGTGAAAGTTCTTGTAAAAAATATGTTGAATATCTGTTTAGATATCCATATTCATTAATTATTAAATATGTTTTTCCTGTGTAATCAATATGAAACACAAGTTTTTCAACTGTATATTTTTTATTTAAAATAAGCTCATTTTTTATTTCTTTAATACAAATAACTTGATGTTTCATTTTAAATTTTCTAAATGTTCTAATTTTAATTTTCTAACTTCTTTTATATTATAAAAACACTAAAAATTTATCTTTTGTTTTAAATTTAAATGAAAAATTTACAGTAAAAAAAGGATTGATAATTTCTTTCCACCATATTCCAGATATCATAAGTTCATTCCTAAATTTTTCTGCTTTATAATTATAAGTAATACCTATTTCATCATAATAATCACATTTTTTAACTTTTTTAAACCAACTCATTTTAATTTTAAATTTTCTAAATGTTCTAATTTTAATTTTCTAACTTCTTGTTTATTATAAAAGTCATATCCAAATACTTTTCTATAACAATTATTAACTAAAAATTTATCTTTTGTTTTAAACTTAAATATAAATCTTAGATCAAATTGTGATCTATCATCACTATATTCATACCATATTCTAGATTTCACAAGATCATCTATAAATTTTACCACTAAACTTATATTTCTTGGATTATAAGCAACACCTATTTCAGATTCTGTTGGATCCCATTTTTTATCTTTTTTTAACCAACTCATTTCAATTTTAAATTTTCTAAATGTTCTAATTTAAATTTTCTAACTTCTTTTATATTATAAAAATCACGATCAAAAACCTTTCTATAAATATTATTCACTAAAAATTTATCTTTCGTTTTAAACTTAAATGAAAAAAATGTTCCTTCATCAAGGAAATCAACACATATTCCAGATTTAGAAAGTTCACCTATAAAAGTTAATATAAGTATGTTATTTCTTGGATTATAAGCAACACCTATTTCAGATTCTGTTGGATCCCATTTTTTATCTTTTTTTAACCATCTCATATTTTAGTTTTTATTCCACCTTTAATTTTTGGATTTGAAGTATCAAAAACATAAAAACTTTCTTGAAATTCTAATGATTTTTTTAAATCAAAAAACAATTCTTTTGCTGCACCAGAAAATTTAACATCATCATCAGAGAATCCTACTTTTAAATGTTTTTTACTTGATTTTGCAAATTTTCTAACATATTCAACAAAAAAACTAATAGCATCATTTTTTCCTTTATTTAAATTTTCTCTTGGATCATATTTAAACTGTTTATAAAAAGCATCTGAAAAAAGTCCAATAAAATAGCACTTATCTAAATATTCTGAAATTAAATCTTTACTTTTTACACCAAAAAATCTATCAATTTTTTTGATATTATTTTTCATTAATGTTCTTTGTTCATCAGTAAAATATTCATAAACAATATATTCTATTGCTTTTCTTAAAATATTTGGCTCATGACCTCTTGTTGTAATAATACCAAACAATCGTCCTTCTAATATTGTATTAGTGAGTTTTTCCCAAGATGGACCAAATTTTTTCTTTTTGATTGCATTTTTAAAATCTATTAAAAACGCATTTTTTCCTCTTGGACCAGTATCTCTAAATTCATCAAAAGTTGTAGGTATAGCTTTCCATTCATCATTTTCTATATAATTATTGCCATATTTTTTTCTAATTTTTGAAAAGTCATTAGGATAAATAACAACATTTATCCATTTACCAGAAACTTTTCTCTTAAAATATAGCGGTGTGTTTAGAAAAAGTAAATTTTCGTCTATATCAAATATATTATATGTTAACTCTTTCATTTTTCTAAAAATATATTTATTGTCATTTTACATAAAGATACAGATAATGATAAATCGTTATTATCTATAATAAAATCAAATTTATCTTTAAATGAAAATTCATGTTCAGCTTTTTCAATTCTTTCTTTAATGCTTTCTTCGCTATCAGCATTTCTAATTTTTAATCTTTCTTCCAAATTTTTTGACGACACATTTAGAAAAATTGAAATCGAATCTTCTCCAAAATAATTTTTTAAATTTATTCCACCTGCAACATCAGTAACAAAAATTATATTTTTTCCTTCTTTAAAAAGTTTAATTATTTCAGTTTTTAATGTGCCATAATAGGTGTCGGTATAAACTTTTTCATATTCAACAAATTCTTTATTTTTAATTTTTTCTAAAAATTCTGTTTTTGAGATAAAATAATAATCTTTACCATCTATTTCGTTTATTCTTTTTTCTCTTGTAGTCGCAGAAACAGAATATGATAAATTTGGTATTTCTTTCATCAATTCAGATGTCACGGTATTTTTACCTGAACCTGATGGAGCACTTATAATTATAACTTTGTTCATTAATCTAAAATTAATTTTCCTTTTAAATGATCAAATTCGTGTTGAACAATCATTGATTTTACTTCTGTGAATTCGGTTAAATGATAAGCCCAATTTCTATCATAATATTTAACTTTCACATTTTGCCTTCTAAGAACAGGAAATGCTAATCCTGGAAAACTCAGACATCCTTCTTTATTTTCAAACTCTAAACCTATTGGTAATATTTCTGGATTTATAAATACTTCTTTAAAATCCGGCAAACTTATTATAAATAAATTTAAACTTTTACCTATTTGAGGCGCTGATAAACCAACACCGTCATAAGACTCAACAGTATCAAACATATCATCAATTAATTTTTGTAAAAAAGGATTTTGTTTTTGAACATCTTCACATTTTCTTCTCAAAAAATTGTATTGATCCTGATTATATTTAATCACATTTAAAATCATATTTTAATTATTTTTACAAAAATCATCATAAGTTTCTCCAAATTTTCTAGCACAACTCCATTTTTTATATTGATCCATATCATAATATATAACATAGAATGTTTCATGATTTTTGTTAGCATCTGGAATTTCTTTTGTTATAATTTTCATGTTATCCAATTCTTTTAAAATATTTTGAGATAAATCATGACCAAGTATAAATGCACCAGTTTTTCCTTTTTCTTTCCAGTACTCAATCACTTCTAATATAAAAGGAACACCGATAATAATATTATTAAAATTTATCATTTCAATATATTTTAGTTAAAAAATAACTATTTGTTTGTTTTATAATAAATTGAGTTTATTTATTTTAATTTTTCTGGATTCTTTTTGTGTCATAAAATAATTGTCTAAACTAGATAATAATAACTTAATATGATAATTATATTTCATATTTTTTAATTCACAATATTCACCTAGCAATTCAGTTATAATAAAATTTTCATGTTTTATAATATTAATAGGAGTAAAATTTGTGTTATACCAATTAGAATGATTATCCGCCATAATTAAAACATCACCTATTTTCATTTAATTTTTTTAGTTTAGTTAATCTTAATTTTTTTTCGTCTAATTGACAATCTATAACATCACCACAAATAACCATATATAATCCACAAGCACATTTACAACAAATAAACGTATCTGTTTTTCCCACTGTTTCTGGAATTTTTTGTTTACAAAATGGACAAATCACATATTCTTCTGTAACAACGTCTTTTGATGGATCTATTAGCGATTTGATTTTATCTTTAACAACATAATCTTTTTTTAATAATTTTTCTCTAATCATTTTTAATTTTTTTAAGTTTTAAAAATCGTTCATCTTTCTTATTAAAGAAAGGAGTTTTAGATTCTTCTAAAACGGTTTTAAAAATTATATCTTTTTGAAGTTCTACTTTTTGATCAGTTTTAAGTTGATTATATAAATTTTGAAATTCTTCTAAATAATGAAAACGAAAATAGTTTCCGGGACCATATAAATCAATATAAAAACACATAAGTGGCTCTTTATTATCACCCAAAGATGCATAAATATCACAATTGGACTCAAGTTCATTATAAAAATATTTTTCCCTGATCACGGAATGATCTAAATATTTACATAAAGCAAATTCAATTTTTTTACTAATAAAAGCTGCAAAATATTCGAGCATATTATTTAAAATATCGGTACCAGAAAAATCACCTTTATTTTTTAAATAGGAATCAAACCATTCTTTTGAATCAATATTAAATTTAATAGATAACTCTTCAATAATTTCTATTTGTGTGTGAGTTTTTTCAATTATCCAATCATTAAAAACATCTGAAAATTTTTTCATAGTTAAATTTTTCCAAAAATAATAAAAAATATTAATCAAAAAAAATTATTTAATATATAAAATAAAAACCATGTTCTATAATCTTATTCTGTTTATTCTTATCAATTTTGGAATTAGCTACATTGTAACACAGTCACATTTATTTAAAGGTTTAAGAAATTTGATTAATAGAATAGAACCTAAATATTTGGGAGAATTTATACAGTGTGCGCTTTGTTTTGGAACATGGTCGGCTTTCATTTTAAGTTTTGTTTACTCTCCAACATTTTTAATTTTTACAAATATTAGAATTGTTTCAATTTTTTTAGATGGAATTCTTGGTGGAATAACAGCATATCTGATTTGTGTTATTTTAAATTATTTTAAGAAATCGTAATTTCACTTCTTAACAACTGATCTGTAAAATTTTTAGAAATATAAACTTCGTTAATGAATTCTTTCTTAATCAGATTTCTAATACAATCATTAACATTATAATATTTCATTTTTTCACTTACAAAATTCAAAACTTTTAAATTATTAATCATTCTTAATAGAAGTGATGGAATCAAATGCTGTGGTTTGGTTATTAATCGATGTTGCTTTTTAGCTTCCGAAACATTTTTACTTTTAATTAAGCAATTTCTTATTTCTGGAATAATTTCAAAATTGTTCAATGTTAAATTATGACTCTCCAATAAACAATAATAATATATTGTAGTGTAATATTCAGCCGCAACAGGCTGAATATTTTTAATCAAATTTATTTCGTTTTGACAAATTTCAAAAATATCGTTTATATTCTGAGGATAATCAACAATATCTTTTACTCTGATAAAATCACTCATTTTTGTTTTCATTAACTATCACTTTTAAGTTAGAGATATAACATTTAATTTATTTACAAATGTTGAATTAAGTTCTTCAATATTATGACAGCCGAATACAAGAGTTGTTCC
>Ga0114951_10006107_pt1 | contig 10798 bp, 5 predicted proteins | sample AM7aDNAmetaG_FD_88677 | JGI IMG/M metagenome (GOLD analysis project Ga0114951, IMG submission 88677) | Freshwater microbial communities from Finland to study Microbial Dark Matter (Phase II) - AM7a DNA metaG | ecosystem: Environmental > Aquatic > Freshwater > Lake | place: Finland: Lake Alinen... | reverse complement strand
CATGAAGAAAAATTTGATGAAGTAGTTCTTAAAAAATTAAAATTCCCTTTCGACCAAAAAGCAAATTTAAAATTGTGGGAAGACTTTTTATATAAACTTAAAAACCCTAAGCACATTATTAAAATTGGCCTTATAGGGAAATATGTAGAATTAAAAGATGCCTATAAGTCAATTCTTGAAGCATTAATACACGCAGGAACAAAAAATGAGTGTAAGGTAAATGTGGAACTTATTCAATCAGAAACATTAGAAGAGTACAATTGTAATGAAAAGCTTAAAGACCTCAAGGGAATTATTGTCGCTCCTGGCTTTGGAGAGAGAGGTATTGAAGGAAAAATTTCTGCAATTAAATATGCAAGGGAAAACAAGATTCCTTTCTTAGGGATTTGTTTGGGAATGCAATGTGCTGTTGTAGAATTCGCAAGAAATGTTTTAGGATTTGCGAATGCACATTCTACAGAAATTAATCCTAAAACGCCTTTCCCTGTTATTGACTTGATGGATTCGCAAAAGAAAGTTTCATGTAAAGGAGGAACGATGCGGTTAGGATCATATCCTTGTAAAATTATTGAGGGTACAAAAATCCATAAAATTTATAATCAGGATTTGATTAATGAGAGACATAGACATCGTTTTGAGTTTAATAATAAATTCAAAAAAGATTTTAATGACAATGGATTGATTTCTTCCGGTTTTAATCCGGAAAATGATCTTGTGGAAATTGTAGAATTGATAGATCACCCTTGGTTTTTTGGTGTACAATTTCATCCCGAATACAAAAGCACTGTTGACAAACCACATCCTTTATTTGTGGATTTTATTAAAAATTGCTTATAAGAATAAAAAACCCTTCATAGTGTTTAACTTTTTTCTAAAATTATAAGTTTTACATTATCTTTGCCCCTCTTTTAAAAGAATAAAAAAATAATTTGAAATGGATAGGAATACAATAATTGGATTCGTTTTTATAGCTGTTATATTGATTGGATGGAGTTACTTTTCTTCACCCAATAAAGAACAATTAAAAGCAGCTCAGGAAAGACAAGACTCTTTAAGAAATGCTGAAAGAATTAACGACTCACTTGAAATAATCGCAAAGAAAACAAAGCTTAAACAAGACACAATTACAAAAGGCACTTCAGTTACATCGTTGCAAGAAGTTAAAACAAAAGCTGATACAAGTATCTTCTCATTAGCTTCTAGTGGAGAGAAAGAATATACAACAATTGAAAATGAGTTGATAAAAGTTAAAATCTTAAATAAGGGAGCTAAGATATACTCTGTTCAATTAAAAAAATTCAAAACCTATTATGGCAAGCCATTAGTTTTATTTGAAGGAGATACTAACAAATTTGATATTAAATTCTATTCTGGAAACAAAGATCTAAATACATCAAATTATTTCTTCCAACCTCATTATTCAGATAAAAAATCCAATCAAAATGATTCAATTATTGTATCAAAAAATGACTCTGTAAGTATATCATTCAGATTATATCCATCTCATATTAAAGGTGATTCTACTGTATATGATTATAATTCATACATCGAATACAAATACACTCTTAAAGGTGAGTCATATCTAATTGATTTTCAAATCAATTTTGTAGGCATGCAAGATATTATTGATAAAAGCACGCCAAAAGTTGATTTTGACTTTTCTAACATAGCATTATCACAGGAAAAAAGCATTGATAATGAGAGAACTGCAACCACAATCTATTACAAGTATTTAACAGATGATGTTGATTACCTATCTGAAAGGAAAGATGGAAAAATTTCTTTAAACAACAAAGTCAAATGGATAGGACTCAAGCAACAATTTTTCACATCTGTAATAATAGCAAAAGATTTTTTCTTAAATGCTGATATTGAAACTAAAAGCAATAAGACAGACAGTATTAATGTCAAATCTCTTTTTAGTTCAATAGGTTTGCAATATGATTCAAAACCAAGTTATAGTATTGATTTATCATTTTATTTTGGACCAAATCACTTTAATACATTAAAAAAATTCAATTTAGAATTAGAAAAACAAATACCTTTAGGTTGGGGTATTTTAGGATGGATAAATCGTTTTGCTGTAATTCCTGTTTTTAATTTCTTAAGTGGGTTTAACATTAATTATGGCATTATAATTCTGATACTAACACTATTAATCAAATTACTTCTTTTCCCAATAGCGTATAAAACGTATTCTTCATCTGCAAAGATGAGGATATTGAAACCAGATATTGAAGAAATAAATGCAAAGTTCCCTAAAAAAGAAGATGCTTTAAAAAAACAGCAAGCTACAATGGCTCTTTATAAAAAGGCTGGAGTAAATCCTATGGCTGGGTGTTTGCCAATGCTTTTACAATTGCCAATACTTATAGCCATGTTCCGTTTTTTCCCTGCCTCTATTGAATTAAGGCAACAGGGGTTCTTGTGGGCAACCGACTTATCGACTTATGATTCCATATTTTCATGGTCTGCACAGATTCCTATACTGAGCACCTTTTATGGAAACCATATCAGTTTGTTCACCATTTTGATGACAATAACAACCATTATATACACAAAAGTAAATAATGACATGATGGGGTCGACCAACCAAATGCCTGGCATGAAAACAATGATGTATATAATGCCTTTAATGTTTCTTGGAATCTTTAATAAGTATTCTTCAGCACTAAGCTACTATTATTTTTTAACAAATATCATTACCTTTATTCAGATGTATGTTTTTAGGTTCATTGTTGACGAAGAATCGTTAAAAAATAAAATTGAAGCCAATAAAAGCAGAAAAATAAGCACTAAAAAATCTGGCTTTCAACAAAAACTTGAAGAAATGGCAAAGAAGCGCGGTTATCAGCAAAAAAAATAATTTTTTTTGCACTAATTCTTTCAGAAATTTTCTATATATTTGTGTAAAACCTTTGAAGAATGTTTACAAAAAGAATATTTTTATTTTCAATAATACTATTTATTTATAATATTTCAGGAGCTCAAAATATTTCAGGAATTATTAATGTATATCAAAAAGTTTTTCATTATAATTTTTGTCACAATTCTTTGACTGTTCACAATACTTCAAATTTTAATATAGGAGATAAAGTTCTGCTTATACAAATGAAGGGGGCAGTAATAGATACTACAAATACTATTAACAGTGGCAGTATAATTAATTTAAGTAATGCAGGTAACTATGAGTATGCATTTATATTAAATATTATTGGTAATGAGATATTGCTTAAAGATTCTATTACACGTAACTATGATGATAGTGCTTCTGTTCAAATAATTAAAGTTCCCCGTTATATAAATGCGACTGTAACTGACACATTAAAATGTATGCCTTGGAATGGCGATCGTGGGGGAATTTTAGTATTTGATGTCAGTGGTACTCTTACGTTAAATGCGCCATTAAATGTTAGTGATAATGGTTTTAGAGGCGGTCAGAAAATTAATTTGAGTGGAGGTTGTAATACTGTACAACCTGATTATGTAAGAGGTAGTATGGGTTATCGTGTCAAAGGAGAAGGTATAGCTAGTTTGCCTAACTCTTTATGGGGAGGCCTAGGAACTATAGCTAATGGCGGTGGTGCATGTGGCGGGCAAAAGATTCAGGCTGGACAAACTGATGCATGGTATTTAGGTGGTGGCGGTGGTGGTAATTATGGCAGCGGTGGACTTGGTGGAAAGTCTTCTACTTTTTGTACTACTCAATGGCAAGGAGGATTAGGTGGGAGAAGTCTAACATATTCCAACACATTAAATAAAATATTTATGGCCGGAGGTGGAGGTGTAGGACATCATAGATATGCAACATCTGGAGCTGAATTTGGAACTAATGGAGGGGGAATAGTTATTATAAAAGCAAACACATTAGTTTGTAACAGTCAAACTATTTTTGCACAAGCACTTGATAAAACAGATGTATTGAGTAATGTGGGCAGAAGTGGCGGTGGAGCTGGAGGCACAGTAGTATTAGAGGTGCAAAATTATACAGGGAATCTAAACATTAATATAAAGGGTGGAAAAGGTGGGGATAATACAGGAAGTAATTATGTAGGACCTGGTGGTGGTGGTGGTGGTGGTATAGTATGGGTTAGTCAAACTATTTTTCCTTCAAATCTTATAGTAACTTTAAATGGTGGATTAAATGGTATGCAAACTTATTACAGTAGTTCTTGGGGAGCAACTTCAGGTCAAGCAGGTGGCACACTTACGGGTCTTTCTTTGTTACAAAGTTCAAATCATGTTTTTGTTCCCGTTTCACAAGCAACAAATATAATTACAAACAGTCCACTTTGTGAAGGTGACACCTTACATTTATCTACAGGTTCAGTGCCCTCTAGTGCGGCTTTTTCTTGGACTGGACCTTTAGGGTTCAGTTCAAATTTACCGCATCCTATTTTAAATAATGTAACCACATCAGAATCTGGCACATACAATCTTCAAGTAATAATAGAAGGATGTCCTGGACCAATAACTCATTCAGATGTCTTTGTAGGCTTCTATCCTCCTCCCCCACTTACTTTGAGCGATACAGTATGTAATGGTAATCCAAACCCGGGTTTAATTGCTCATGGTAATCACCCAATTAGATGGTATAGTGATTCAACCTTAAACAACCTTTTAGTACATGACTCTGTATATTATTCAACAACTCATATACCGGGAATATATACCTTTTATGCAACTCAATCTGATAGCGTATGTCAGAGCATACCAGCACTTGCAGTTTTAGATATTCTACCTTCTCCTCAACCCCCAGGGGGAACTAATACCCAAACTATTTGCTTCGGTAATACTGTTAACCCATTTAATGCTACAGGTAATGGTATAATAAGCTGGTACTCAGATTCGTTGCTTTTAAATTTATTAGGTACAGGACATACATATGTAAGTACAGCAACAGCACCTGGCATTTACCATTACTATGCAACTTTATATGATACGACATTCTCTTGCACAAGTTCAAAAAGAGTTTTTACTTTGACAATAACACCTCATGCATATGCCATTGCAAGCAATGATACATCCATCTGCAAAAATACTTCAGCTACTTTATTTGTCAACGCACCCAGTAACTCAACTTTTTTATGGAGTAACAACAATACTAACCAACAAATATCTGTAACCCCTATTGTTCAGACTACCTATTATGTAACTGTTGATAATGGATGTGGAACTGCAAAGGATAGCGTAACTGTTTCTATAAGTCCTCTTCCTCCAATTACAACAAATTATACAGTATGTTACGGATTGCCAAATCCTGGTTTGGTTGCTATAGGTAATAGTATTAAATGGTATTCTGATTCAACACTAAATAATTTATTATCATCCAATTCGACATACTTTCCAACAGTAAGCAGTGTTGGAACTCATACTTTCTGGACAACGCAATCTAACAGCGTTTGCGAAAGTTACCCTAAAAAAGTAACTTTAATAATATTACCTACACCTGCACCTCCTGTAATTAACAATGTTACAGTATGTTATGGTAATTCGAATAACCCTTTTATTGCTATTGGAAATGGCATAATAAACTGGTATTCAGATTCTTTACTTAATAATTTGATACACATAGGCAATACATTTACTAGCACTGAAACTCTAGGCGGAATCTATAACTATTATGCAACATTGTTTGATACAATACACTCTTGTACCAGTAATAAAAGGCTTGTAACATTAACTATTGTTCCTCCTGTTTTTGCAGACGCAAGTAATGATACATCAATTTGTAAAAATGGAGTTGCAAGTTTATTTGTTAATGCGACTTTTAATTCAACATTTTTGTGGAGCAACGGTAATACTAACCAACAAATAAATGTAACACCAACTCATCAGACCATATTTTATGTTACAGTGGATAATGGCTGTGGAACTGCAAAAGACAGTGTTACTGTTTCAATAAGTCCATTACCGCCAACAGCAAACGATGATACCGTATGTTACGGACTTTCTAATCCTGGTTTAACTGCAACAGGTAATAGTAATAAATGGTATTCGGATTCAACGCTTACTAACTTATTGTTCTCAGGTTCAATATATATTCCTGTTGTAAACAGTGTGGGAACTCATATTTTCTGGGTAACACAGACAGTAAATTCATGTGAGAGTTATCCTGAGAAAGTTATCTTAACAATATTGCCTACACCAGCCCCACCTCTTATTACCAATCTTATAGCTTGTCATGATTCTTTAATTAATCCATTTGTTGCAACCGGAAGTGGTATAATAAACTGGTATTCAGATTCTTTACTCAGCAATCTAATACACACAGGAAATACATATACAAGTCCTGAAACTGCTGTTGGAGTATATTATTATTATGCTACTGTAATTGCTATTAATTCATGTATCAGTCAGAAAAAAGATGTTACCTTGACCATATTACCCCCTGCTTTTGCTATAGCGAGTAATGATACAACAGTTTGTTCAGGAGAACCTATTAACTTAAGTGTTGATGCAAGTTTATATTCGTCATTCTTATGGAGCACAGGAGATACAGTTCAACAAATAATTATTAATCCGACCACTCTCACACATATCTATGTAACAGTAGATAATGGCTGTGGAATTGCGACAGACAGTGTAACTGTGTTTGTTAATCCTCTTCCAGAAGCAAATGCAGGCAATGATACTTCAATATGCATAGGACAGAGTGCTACATTAAAAGCTTCCGGAGGTATTTCTTATTTATGGAATAATAGCGCCGGCAATACCAGTATTGTAATAGTAACACCTAATTTACCCACAAATTATATAGTAACAGTTACAGATGTTAATGGTTGTAAAAATACAGATGATGTTAATGTAAATATATTAAGCCTTCCAAACATTATTATTGTTGGTGATTCTTTTATTTGCGAGGGAAATCAAACTACGCTTACTGCATCCGGTGGTATTTATTATTTGTGGAGTAATGGAGATACAACTGCTGTAGTTTCTGTATCGCCAAACTCTGATGAGATTTATTATGTAACTGTAACAAACAGTGACCATTGTAAAGACAGTAGTAGTTTTGAGGTTACAGTCCACAATACTTTTAATATCTCTTTAACAAGTGATTTTTCACCTGAAAATTCTATTACTCAAGGTCAGGTAATTACTTTCACTGCAACACCAAACACATACCACTTATTCAATTTTTACATTGATAATCTACTACAACAATCTTCAGCCTCTAATACTTATACAACAGCAACTATTGAAAATGGCAACATTGTTTCGGTAATCGCATATGAACTTGGATGTCCAAGTGTTGAAGACAGTATTTTAATCAGAGTAAAAGCACTCCCTAATGCTTTTACTCCATTTGAAAAAGATGGAATAAACGAAGTTTTTGCAAAAGGACTCGACTTAACTATAATTAATAAATGGGGACAAGAAATATATAAAGGCACAGATGGATGGAATGGAGAATATAAAGAACAGAATGTTTCTCCCGGTACATATTATTATATTGTTGAGCTAAACAAGGGCACCTCTTTTTCTAAGATACTCACTGGTTCAGTTAACGTAGTATTTAAATGATTATCTTTTTCAGCAATTAAATAAACTATCTTATTTTATACCATTTTTATTAATTTTGATATTTCTTTCAAACAGAGAAATTTCATGAAGCTTTCTATAGTTATTGTAAATTATAATGTCAAGTTCTTTTTAGAACAATGCCTTATTTCCGTTGCTAAAGCGATTGAAAAAATAGAAGCTGAAGTTATAATAGTGGACAATAATTCAATTGATGGTTCTATTAAAATGTTGAAAGAGAAGTTTCCTCAAGTGCATTTAATTGAAAATAATGAGAACTTTGGATTTTCAAAAGCAAATAATCAAGCAATAAAGGAATGTAAAGGGGAATATATTCTACTTTTAAATCCAGATACATTATTAGAAGATGACACATTAAAAAAGATATTGGCATTTGCTGATGAAACACCTGATGCAGGTGGAATTGGAGTCAAAATGATTGATGGAAAAGGCAGGTTTCTTCCTGAATCTAAGAGAAGTTTGCCTACACCTGATATTGCATTTTATAAAATTTTTGGACTTGCAAAACTTTTTCCAAATTCAAAAACTTTTGGCAAATATCATTTGACTTTTCTTGATGAAAATGAAATAAATGAAGTAGATATTTTATCAGGAGCTTTCATGCTTTTGAGAAAATCTGTAATTATCAAAACAGGTCTTCTTGACGAAACTTTTTTTATGTATGGTGAAGATATAGACCTTTCTTACAGAATTAAAAAAGCAGGATTTAAAAATTACTATTTCCCTAAAACAAGAATAATTCATTATAAAGGAGAAAGCACTAAAAAAAGTAGTGTAAATTATGTCTTTGTTTTCTACAAGGCTATGATCATCTTTGCACAGAAACATTTTTCAAAGAATAATGCAAAGATATTTTCTCTTATTATTAATACAGCTATATATATTAGGGCATTAGTCGCTATTCTAAGCAGATTTTTCAGGAGTGTATTTTTCCCAATTATAGATTTTATATTAATCTTTTCCGGAATTATTTTTATAAAAAATTTCTGGCAACATACTATGTTTTACCAAGATATTGGTTATTACCCTACAATATTTGTAACAACTGTTGTTCCCGTTTATATTTTAATATGGATTCTATCAGTGTTTCTTATCGGTGGTTATGAAAAGCCAGTAAATCTATGGAAATTATTTCAAGGTATAGCTATTGGAACATTAATTATTCTGGTTATTTATGCACTTCTACCTGAATCTTTTCGATTTTCAAGAGCATTGATTTTACTGGGTGCATTATGGTCTGTTATTTCAATGGTTTTGATACGCCTTTTACTGCACTTAACAAAACTCAAAGGTTTCAAAATAGGTTCTAAATCGTTAAGAATTGCAATCATTGGAAGTAAGTCAGAATCTGAAAGAATCTCACTTTTACTTAATCAGTTTTCAAAAAATCCTGAATTTATGGGCTTTATTAATTGCGACGACAAAGGTAACATTGACAATAATTCTCTTGGGCATTTTGAACAACTGAAAGAAATAATTGATATTTACAAACTCAATGAACTTATTTTTTGCGCTAAAGATTTACCATACGATAAAATAATTGACAAGATGTCTGAACTTCATAGTTTTGATATAAATTTCAAAATTGTCCCACCCGAAAGTATTTTTATAGTAGGCAGCAACTCTATTGAATCTCCTGATAGCTTCTGGGCTATTAACATTAACTCTATAAGTAAAATTGCCAATTTAAGAAAAAAATACGCCCTTGATATTGTTCTTGCAATATTTTTTTTGTTATTATCTCCACTTTTAACAGCGTTTGTAAAAAACAAAATTGCCTTCTTTTCAAATATCTTCGACGTTTTTTCTTTTAAGAAAACATGGGTTAGCTATAATTCATCATTGAACAATCAGAAATTACCAAAAATCAGAAATGGTATTTTATCGCCTGATAATCTTTTTAAAAATATCAAATTTACCCCAGAGCTAATCGAAAAAATTAACTTGATGTATGCCCGAAACTATAAATTGAGAAACGATCTGGCAATTATATTAAAAAACATCAGTAAATTAGGTAATTAACTAATTTTTACCTGTTTTCTTTTCAGCTTTTTTACCTGTTTTTTTATCAGCTTTCTTTTCATCAATTTCTTCAACCTCGTCTTCAACTTCAAAAATCTCTTCTAGTAAATCTTCAAAAACAATCATTAGTGCAACTGTGTTTCCACTAACTGTTAAAGGAGTAACTGCAATTACTCGGTATCCGGCATCACTTTTAGTTTCAACAAGTTTAGCAACTTTATCGTAAGTTTTTTTTAATTTTTCAGGGTATTTACCCTCTAAATCCACTTTTATTAACTCAACGGTATCCATGGTATGTAAATTAATTTAATATACTTTCATCAAAGTTAATTATTTATTATTCATCAAAGAAAATATTGAAATAATAATAAAAATCTGCATTATTATTACCGCATGTATATGCAGACTGAATCAACAGAGAAACGACAATAAATATAAAATGTCATGTAACGATTTCTTAATTATCAGTTTATATACAAAAGTTGTAAAGATGGCATTTGTTGTATAAAATATGGAGTACTAGAAATACCATTATTACTAAGGTCTAGTGTCCTCAGATTAGTAAGATTAGCAAGTGCATAAGAAATATCTTTTAATTGATTGTTTCTGATACTTAATGTTCTCAAGTTAGTTAAGTTAGCAACTGAATACGAGATACCAGTCAATTGATTGTCATCCAAACTCAATTCCTGAAGGTTTGTAAGGTTGGCAACTGCATAGGAAATATCTGTGAGTTTATTATTTCTGATACTTAATACCCTTAACTTTGATAAATTGGCAATAGCATAGGAGATATCTGTCAACTGATTGCCATCTAAAATCAAAACTTCCAGATTTTCAAAATTAGAAATTGTGTATGGTAATTGTATCATATTTTGATTATTCAAATCAAGTACTTTAACGTCACTTGCATGATTTAAAGCAATATCTATATTGTTATAGTAGCCATCATAATAGCGGAAATCATTTCTATGTCTTTGGGCCATAGATGCTATGCTTAAGAAGCAAAGCATCAAAATTGTAATTATTTTTTTCATGGTTATAAGTTTTTATTTTAGCAACATTATTTTTCAGAAATTATGCCAAAATTTACCATGTAAAATAAAAAGGGATCAAGCGGAAAAGTTGTGGGGGATATTTTTTAAGCATAAATATTTGATAATCTAAAAAGGAAGAAAGAGATATTCCTTACCCCTCTAAATGATGCTCTAAATGATTTAATTTTAGCATT
>Ga0114951_10006106_pt1 | contig 10799 bp, 13 predicted proteins | sample AM7aDNAmetaG_FD_88677 | JGI IMG/M metagenome (GOLD analysis project Ga0114951, IMG submission 88677) | Freshwater microbial communities from Finland to study Microbial Dark Matter (Phase II) - AM7a DNA metaG | ecosystem: Environmental > Aquatic > Freshwater > Lake | place: Finland: Lake Alinen... | reverse complement strand
GACAAGAAAATCGATATCGCTCTTTTCATCGGCAGTATGATGCGCAACTGAGCCAAAGATCCTAATATGGGAAGCACCATACGTTCCTGCGAGACGGATAATTTCATCTTTTTTTGAATGGATTTGCTGATAAATATCCGGTTGCACCATGATACCTGAAAGAGTAGTTGGGATGCAGGCCTAAAAAGGATTCCCTCATGGTGAGGAAACGAATCGAATCAGTGACACTACACGGTCACAACTTTTATTCGGACATTTGGAAAGGCTCAACATATCGTACACTGTTTCATATTGGTGATCAAGGTTCATAACATCGTATACCTCCAACGATATAGACCGCATTTCAATGCTCTTTCGGCAGAGCACGATAAGAGAGATCTACGAAGAAGAACGAATCGAAGCCATAAAGCGACATATTGAAGGAGAAAAGCCTCCGTCTGTCGCGACCAAAAAAATAGTTGCATCGGGTGATGAAAGCAATGGAGAGGTGATGGCAGCCCCACCACCAAATCTACCATGCTGACCCCCGAAGGGACACTGCGGTATCAACCAGTGTATCCACCGATGTGACGTTTTTTGGTTGTTGACGAAATTCAATAGAGATCAACGACAAACCCCCAAAAAAAAGGTATCCCTGCCTTACTACACCACATAAAATGTCCCCGCAAACGAGATCCATCGCACGTCCTCACCGATGTTGAACCGACCTTACCATATCGGTCCTCAACCCAACCGCCACCTTCTCTGACGATATCAACCAGAACTCCTTTGTACTGAAAATGACCTACTGAAGTGTTTCCTTCCTGTACATGGGTGATGCCAATGCCGAAGCCGAAACCCGAATTGCCAATAGCAGGACGAATCTTCAAGTAGATATCCTCAAAGTCGGGCACCACGGCAGCCTTATGTCATCCAGCTGAGCCTTCCTTTTGAAAGTACATCCCAAGATCAGCGCCATTGAAGTTGGTGCCGGGAATTCCTATGGCCATTCAACAGCAGCGACACTGGATCGCCTGGCCCAGGTGGGGTCCGCTGTGTACCGCACCAACCTGAATGACGATGTAACGGTGACAACTGACGGCACGACTTACGATGTCAAAAGAGGACAGGCAAGCAGTCCTCCGATTGCGGGTATTGCGAAAACTGTTACCACGCAGCAGGCGGTGAGTACCCAGAGTTCAGCCGGAGCGGTCTGCGACTGTTCATACAATCGATATAATTGCAAGGATTTTTCAAACCATGCTGCGGCCCAAGCTTACTATAAGTACTGCATATCGTTGGGCAAGGGTGACATTCATCAGTGAGATGGAGATAAGAATGGTATTGCATGTGAGGGATAACGATGGAAATTACGGCAACGGTAGATAGGATTGAAGGAGAATTGGCCGTTCTTCTGTTACGTGGGGATGAAAAAATAAAATTCAATTTGCCTGTTTTTTTGCTGGCGGGGATGAATGAAGGGGATGTTGTCAATATCACGATTACGAAGGATGTCGTTGCGACCGATGAAGCGAAGGAGCGGGTGATGGGTTTGATTGAGAAGTTGAAGAGAGAATCCTAATGGATTTATTGTGGTATTTTGTAATCCGCACTATTCATAAAAATTGAGCGTTGTTATAGGGTAAGAGACCTACCCATAGAAGGTCGGTCTTGCATTGAAATTCTGGGTTACTGTTCTATTTACATAGTCCGTGCTAATTCCGGGACTGTATATTGTCATCACCTGTGGTTTAGCAATAAATGTGCCAGGAACAATTGCCGATCTGTTCACCACGGTGTCTGGATTTGTTGTCGTAAACTGCCTTGGGGCATATCCCGATAAAATGCCCCCGGCGGTGGGAGATGGCGTGGGTATTTTCACTCCCCCCTTCATTACCGATGATGCAACGGTTGCCACCGGTGTCCCGACGACCTCGTTATAGGTCAGGGCATCACCGAATGGGATTTCTACCGGCCCTGTTTTTGTCTGGAGCGTGTAGAAGAGTTTGAACCGGAGCGGGTAGGTTCCGCTCCTCATCGATGATGGCACGGTGATGGTAACGGTGAACGTGTAGGACTCACCCGTATGTACCACGACACCCTCGGGGATTGTGCATCTCACCGGGTAGAACATAAAGCCGTTCGATGATGATGATAGCAGCATAACGCCGTTCTTCGATGACCAGTTAGTGGTCCCCATGTTTTGCACCGTCACTCCAACGGTATAGGTGTGTCCGGGTTCCATGTTCGCGGGGATGGTGTTGCCGGTGAATGTTGAATCGTAGGGCAGTGTAACCGGCGGGAACGGTGGAAAGACAATATCTGAATAACCGGATGACGGGTGATAGGACGGACCTGGCGATGGGCTGGGCGGTGTTGGGGTGGGGGTTGGGGTTGGTATCGCGAGTGGGTACTGGTCGACGTTCAACCCGTCATCGGTCACATTGTAGAGTATGGTGAAACCGAGAGCGTTGGCCGTGTGGTTCTGTGACCAGCCGTTTCCATCGGGTTTTGCCCAGAAGTTCCCGCCGATATTCGGGCCGCCGATGATATTCGGGCCGGTACGGGGGTCGGCGTTCCAAATCGTGCCTGTTGCTCCATCGGTGCTCATATTGTTTGTATTATTTACATTGTTGAAGTAATTGTTGTAGATAACGTTCCCATTTGAACCAGAAGCAAGTGAGAGACCGTAATTACCATTCCCGGTGATGTTGTTGCCAATGAGGTTGTTGTAACTTGAACTGTCGAGATAGAATCCGGTATCGCCATTGCCGGTGGCGTTGTTATTGGTGAGGTTGTTGTTATTTGAATCGAAGAAGAGATCGAATCCGTAGTAAGTATTCCCCGTGGCGTTGTTGCCAGTGAGGTTATTGTTATCTGAATCGGGGAAGAGATCGAATCCGGCAAAACCATTATCGGCGGCGTTGTTGCCAGTGAGGTCGTTGTAACTTGAATCAGAGAGAGAGAATCCGTAGTACGTGTTCCAGCTGGCGTTGTTATTGGTGAGGTCGTTGTAACTTGAACTGTCGAGATAGAATCCGATCATATTCCCCGTGGCGTTGTTGCCAGTGAGGTTGTTGTTATTTGAATCGTCGATGAGGTAGAATCCGGCAACACCATTGCCGGTGGCGTTGTTGCCAGTGAGGTTGTTGTAACTGGAGTCTTCGAGTTCGAACCCGGCAAGAACATTATCGGTGGCGTTGTTGCCGGTGAGGTTGTTGTAACTTGAACTGTCGATATAGAACCCGTCACCACCATACAAAATCCCATTATTAATGGCGTTGTTGCCGGTGAGGTTGTTGTAACTTGAACTGTCAAGATAGAACCCGTCATCACCATTGTCGGTGGCGTTGTTGCCAGTGAGGTTGTTGCTTGAACTGCCTGAAAGCCAGTAACCGTAGTAAGTATTCCAGCTGGCGTTGTTATTGGTGAGGTTGTTGTTATTTGAATCGAGGAAGAGATCGAACCCTATAATATTCCCCGTGGCGTTGTTGCCATTGAGGTTATTGTTATTTGAATCGAGGATGAGATCGAATCCGGCATCACCATTGTCGGTGGCGTTGTTATTGGTGAGGTTGTTGTAACTTGAACTTTGGAGATCGAACCCGTCACCACCATACAAAATCCCATTATTAATGGCGTTGTTGCCGGTGAGGTTATTGTAACTTGAACTTTGGAGATCGAACCCTGCAAGAACATTATCGGTGGCGTGGTTATTGGTGAGGTTGTTCGAGGGGGATGTATAGAGCCAGAATCCAACGGTATTATCTGTGGCGCTGTTGTTTATGAGATTATTATTACTAGAAGACATGAGGCCTATTCCATCTAGCCCGTTATTGTTCGCGGAACTGGAGCTCACTTCAACATACTGGGAATTGTTGAGCACAATACCACTACCAGAGTTAAACCCTCCGTTATTGTTGGCATGAACATTGGTGATATTATTTTCAATTTCCCCGCCACCAATCACGTTATTGAAGAATATTCCGGCGATATTGAAATTGATCAAAGTGATGTTGGTGATACTGATTCCACGGAGTGGACCAAGCGAGTCCCCATTATAGGTGCCTGCACTTTGATTATTGACTATAATTCCATATTTTGTGCTTTGAACGCTTCCATCAAGAATTGCACCCATCCCATCAAAAATTACATTTGATTGATTGATGAAGATTGCAAATTCGGTTCCGAAATTTGAGAATGTATGGTCTGCGAATGTGACACCACCAGTCCCTGTATTATTTCCTAAATCCATTACCCAGTCGTGCCCTGATTCATTTACAACCCATCCTGCACCAGTGTAATACGGGTTACTTGCAGAGGTATTCAACGGGGGGTCAGACCAGGTGTAATTATTACCGGCTAGTGTGCATGCGGATGGTGTGGGGGTGATCCCATTCAATCCCAGGTCGGGTTCGGTATTAACAACAACGTCTGACGTGGTATTACTCAGCGCCGGATCAGGAGAAATGACGATCATATAATTATCAGGTGCAATGGTTGGGGTGAGGTTTTCCTGCGGGGTAACAACAGGAGTTGTTACCTCAGGTGTCTCATTCACAACAGGTGTATAAGCAACCGGTGGCGAAGTGGGTAACACCGTGGCCATAGGGATCGCCGTGGGCTCGATCGTTACTTCGACTTGCGTGGAAATGATCGTCGGCTCGGTGGTAACAACGGTAGTCTCAACGGTTATCGGCTCAGTTGCAGGAAACGCGGTTGGTTCAACCAATACCTCCGATGTTGTGGATATGACTGTCGGTTCGGGAGTCGCCTCTGTAGTCGGCTCAGTTGTTGGGACCTCAGTAGGTTCAACCATTACTTCGATTGTCGTTGGAACAACGGTCGGTTCAGGGGTCACTAACTCAGTTTCCACAATTTTCAGCTCGGGTACAGGGGCCGAAATCAGTTCGGGAGTCCCCGCGGGGTTTTCCTCTGGCGTGGCTACAATCACTGGCTCCGGCGTTTCAGTAGGTTGAGTGATCACCGGCTGCCCGGGGTCATCCCCGGTAACGGGTTCATTATCAGCAAAAACCGGTATAAGAAGCACGGTAAGAACCATGCATATGACAATAAGGCAACCAATTAAACGCTTCCGATTCATCAAGGCACGTCTAAGTATATACACAGGGCTCTGAATAAAACCATGGTATTCAAGCGTGAGGACGGGGTTTATTCCCAATCCTCTCTTCACCAGTCGATTGCGGAGCCATTCTACACGGTGGGCGTAATTTTCGAAGGCACGCTTGTTTTCATCCGGAACCTGGCATCGGATGGCATGAGGGTAAATCTCTTACCGCAGTTGTCATACACGATTATATCCCGAAATCATTCGGCATTACTAAAAAATGGAATAATCCGATCGGTCCCCTATTAATCAACATCAAACGTCTTCGCGAACGACGTCCACCGCACGTCCTCACCGATGTTGAATCGACCGTTGGCCATGAGGTCCTTACCAATAGAATTCATATAACCGAGTTCAGTAGTATTCCCGATCCCCGCCAGACTCCTCGCACCAAAGCTGAAGGACCCGGTACCCGATCCTGACCCAATAGCAGTAAACGCAAATGAATCTGGCATCTCAAGGTCCGCCTGGGAAATAGATCCAATCGAGCGATACGATAAATCGCCGGGAATAAACCGGGATTCCGTAACTACCGCCTCACAATACGGCGTCGAAGTAAAATTCGCACCCTCTGCATCGAGTGAATCAACCCCGCAAGTCACTCCCGAAGCAGCAGCACCGCAAGAGTGGAGCATCATGCTCTCTTCGTAGAAGCTCGGCCCTGTAGACTTCAACAGGCGGTCCCCGACGACACTCCCACAGGCTCCCGTCTTCCTGCACGTTGTTCTATTGCTGCATCCAGCCTGGCAACGGACCTCATGACTGGATTACCCACAGCGTGCCTGCCATGACCGAGACCGAAGAGACGGTGTATCCAAAGCGTTGAACTGATAAAAATAGATGGTGATAAATAAATTTTCAGGGGCCAGTTCAATTAATTTTCGTTCGTATGCACTGGTAAGCTGAACCAAGGCTCACCATTTTTACTGCTTCGCTACCGGGGATATTTAACTCGAAATCGTGTTCCAATCTCGTGCGTAATCCCACCGTCATTAGATCGTCTGCACCGAGATCAAAGAATGTAGCTTCTGGCGTTACCTGGTTTTCATCAACACCTAGTTCTTCCGCCACAACTGACTTTATTTTTGCCATGAGTTCCGAATCATTCATAATACCTCACTTCTCCCATATAACTGATATACTTACCGGAACGCATCGACTTAGCCCTTCATATGCATACTCCAGAGCCTTGCCAGGGGGATCGGATCCACCTCTTGTGTGAAGCGAGGAGAACCTGAGTAGCATTGCGGGTGATTTGTTGTTCTTGTGAGACGGATTGCCTCAACAGGACCGCCGAGAGTCAGGGATCCTGCCTCATATTGTATCTATTGCCGCCCTCTCGTCTCTCATTGCGAGGAGCACCCCGGAGGCTATTCGTGAGGGTCTGATAAATGCATTCGCTCACCGGGATTACAGCAACTACTCCGGGGGATTGCGGTTCACTTTTATTCGAACCGTCTGGAGATCTGGAATTCTGGCAAATTCCTCGAAGGAGTAACTCCCTCTAGTCTCATGACCGGGCACATATCCATTCTAAGAAATTTAGATATTGCACATATCCTATATTTGCGGGAATTCATGGAAAAAGTCGGCCGCGGTGTTGTATTGATCCAGAAAGCCTGTGCAGACCGCGGATTACCCCCGCCACGTTGGACCGAAGATGACCAGGGGGTTACGCTCTCATTCTTTGCCCCCGAAGTCACCCCTGAAGTCAAGCGATTACTCAGAGTTCTTGATAATGAGATGTCAAGACAAGAATTACAGGTTCTTCTTGGTCTAAAGGACGAGGGACACTTTAGAGAAGCCTACTTGGTGCCCGCCATTGATAAAAAACTTGTCGAACGAACAATCCCGGAAAAACCCTGAAGTCGTATGCAGAAATATCGCCTCACAAAATTTGGACGTTCCCTGACCCCAGATGATAGTTAGGTGGGCGCGAGATACGATACTGGCACTCTCGTGGTCTGGGACCTTGAACGAGGGATATTGATTCCGGACCCACATGGGACATCCCGAACCCGGGAACGTATCAGGCGGTTATCGCCGATTACTGTTATGCCGCATCAGAATAAGAAGGCGAAATTGTGATATTCAACGGTCAACTCAAGGCGATTCAAGATCAACTGATGCTAGCTTTGCTATAAATGCAATCCACCACAACATCCAACTCAGCCTTCCTATCAAAAGTCCAACCGAAGATCAGCGTCATCGAAGTTGGTGCAGGGAATTCCTATGGTCACCCTACATCAGCGACACTTGGTCGCCTGGCCAAGGTGGGATCTGCGGTATATCGTACCGATCTGAATGGTGATATCACCGTGACAACCGACGGCTCAACGTACGATGTTAAAACAGGACAGGCAAGCAGCCAGCCGATTGCGGTTATTGCAAAAACGGTAACCACACAGCAGCCGGTGAGTACGCAGAGTTCAGCCGGAGTGGTCTGTGACTGCTCTTACCAATCGATACAATTTTAAGGATTTTTCAGGGCATACTGCTGCCAGGTTATCTTGTTCATTACCCATAACAGTTTTATATTAAATAACACCATTCAGAGATACAGGAGATTTTTCGAATGCAGAAAAAATGGATTTCACTTTTAGTTGTAATGCTTGCCTTATTTGCATGTAGCCAGATCGTTTCGGCAGCTCGGCCGATCGGAGGAGACCAGGGCTGGTACGAGGTCATGTGTAACGTTGACGGTGCAACTGTATCCTTCAACGGTCATGATGTCGGGCAGATCCAGAACGGCGTGCTCTACGTGCCGGTTTATTCCACCGGGACACCATATACGACCTACACAGTCCAGAAGGAGGGTTATACTCCCTATACGGGGCCGATTAATTCTGTCCCAGGAAAAGGCGACTTTGTTACGCTTTATGCGACCCTGAACCCGATCGCTCCGACACCAGCCCCACAACTCATCGGTGGGGATGTCGGGTGGTATGTGGTGAACTGTAATGTGGACGGCGCGACGGTCTTCTTCGATACGACCAATGAGGGGCAGATTGCACAAGGAACCCTCACGGTGAAGGTCTATGTGACCGGGACACCATTCAAGACCTATAGTGTCCAGATGCCTGGATATACAACGTTCAATGCCCCAATTACGCAATACCCTACCAAAGGTGAGAAAGTTAACCTCTATGCAACCCTGAACCCCCTACCTACAGCCTCACCGACTCCGGTACCTACCAAGAAAGCCGCGTTACCTACCGGGGTTATTATGGTGGCCGCGATGATTGCCGGAGTTGTGGCTGCCACGCGTGCGGGTAAAAAACCCTAATCCGGCCGGGAAAAAAGTGATTGTTATTCTCGCTGAGTCGGCAGACGAGTAAATTCCTCCATAATACGCCCGATTTAACAAGCCAATATCATTTCCAGGGTATCAAATACCCCACCCTGCCTATTTGACCCTGTTCTCGTTCGTTTAAATCGCCCGCATTTTGCTCCGTTTGGGGTTGGCAGAATATAAGGCTATTTGTGCCGGTTTTCCCCAAATCCTACCGCTATTTGACCTTTATTTGGGTTGTACCCTTTTCCCAAGTCCCATAAAAGACCTCTGTTTCCACCTCGGAATTATACTTTTCCGGTCTTTGTGATTAGGAGATCGGCCCAGCGACCGCTCATCAATGAGGTTGTGATTATTACCGAAGTTAAAAGTGTTAAAAGAGGATAGTGGACCTCAATATTGAGAATTAAGGCCATCCACACCAGGACAGACGTTCAAATCATCCTCCACGCGAGCTTTGATATAATTCCCTGTGCATATATTAGATCAGTAATGAGATTCAGGGGAGAATACCCATGGCAAAACCGATTGAAATTGGTCTTGTGCTCGAAGGAAAAGATGCAATAGCATTCCAGAAGTACCTGGAGCACCCGACATTTACCCGAGAAGGCTTGGCTCTGATACGTGAAGCAAAGCACGATGCAGAGCAAGCCGGCATTGAATAAAAACTGGACTAACTAAATGGTCTCCTCCATCCCTTTTGAAGATCTTACCTTTGTTCTTCTTAGTTCAGATCATGATTTGTCCAGGTTTCATTCGGCTGAACCTGAACTTGATGAATTTTTGAAAGACGACGCACTTGAAAACCAGCATAATCTTATTTCTGTGACACGACTGGTATTCTGGAAAGGGGACCTGGTAGGATATTTCACCCTCATCAATGACAGCATCGAAGTAAGGGCTGTCGAAGAGTGTGACCGTGATGAGTGTTATCATTTCCGGAAATATCCGGCGCTGAAAATTGCACGGCTGGCAACTCATTGCGAATGTGAGCGATTTGGGGTAGGGCGGAGTATGTTACGGAAGATCTTCGCCATCACAATCACACTCTCCCATTATGTCGGCTGCCGTATTATAACGGTCGACTCAAAATACAGTGCAGTCGATTTTTATAAAAAATTCGCATTCAAGCAGGCAATCAGAAGCCCTGGGGAAACGGTTCCGCTGTACCTCGATCTGAAGAGTGCTCTCCAGCGAATCTCGTCTGATTCGTGATTTTCTTTTCTTAAAGCCACATGAACGCTTCACGTTCAAACTGACCAGGCCCACCATTGCCCATACAAAGAGAAGCAATGAAAAAAGGGATCCCTCAACCCACCCCACCACATCAAACGTCTTCGCAAATGACGTCCACCGCACGTCCTCACCCATGTTGAACCAGCCGCTGGCCATCACGGTCCTCAACCCAACCGCCACCTTCTCTGACGATATCAACCAGAACTCCATCGTCCTGATGATGACCTATGGAAGTGTCTCCTTCCTATTCACGGATTTGTCTAACGTTATGAGCTGCGGAATAAAGGGTCTGCAACTCTACCAAGGGAGTCCCAGGAAGAGGAGCGGGATCGTGATCAAGGACATCAAGTAAGTACCGACAACTAACCATCCGGCCAGCGAACGGTCACAACCGTACCTGCTCGCAATAACCGCAGCAATTGCACCCGATGGCATAGCTCCTTCAAGAAGAAGGATCTGCTTTACAATCAATGGTGAAACTGCGGAAATTACAAGACCTGATACCACCAGGGGTTCGAAAAAGAGTTTAATCCCGACAACAAGAAGGAAAAGCGGTAAAAAATACCGGATTTTGATAGGGCGAAGCATAAGGCCGATTGCAAACCAGACAAAAAGACTAAGGGAGAGGCTGATAACCGTAAAAAAATGGAAGAAAAAATCACTAAATACAACAATTCCAGGAACCTGGAAATATTCCATCAGAAAAGCCATGGTAATACCTATAATGAAGGAGATAAAAATCGGTGTTTCCATGAACTCCTTCAAGGTGTTGGAAACCTTCACTATTTTTCCTGCTTCCTTGGCCCCGTAATACGATGCGATAAATATCCCGATGGTGAAGATAGGAAAACCGACTCCTAGCATCTGGACAGTAATACCTTTCTCCACAAGGGTAGGCTGGGAGCTGAAAAAATCCAGGAGAAGAGAATTTCCCATCGTTGCAGTGCTGCCAAATCCCGCGACCATGATGATCGTCCCGGTAACTGCCGGGCGAAAATGACAGATATGACAAATAAGAAACGCCAGGACCACGGTCAACATAAGGGCGAGGAACAGAATTCCTGCGGGAAGGAGCGTCTCAGGAGAAAAGTCAAATGTAGCAAGAATCGCAAATATTCCTACCGGCAGTGCAATCTCAGTCACAAGTTTGTCAAACACCGGCTG
>Ga0114951_10006105_pt1 | contig 10800 bp, 8 predicted proteins | sample AM7aDNAmetaG_FD_88677 | JGI IMG/M metagenome (GOLD analysis project Ga0114951, IMG submission 88677) | Freshwater microbial communities from Finland to study Microbial Dark Matter (Phase II) - AM7a DNA metaG | ecosystem: Environmental > Aquatic > Freshwater > Lake | place: Finland: Lake Alinen... | reverse complement strand
TTAGAAGCGGCGATTACAGAGAAAACGAAATTATTTATGTTCTCTTCTCCTTGTAATCCTTCCGGTGCTGTGTATAGTAAAGAAGAATTAGAAGCTTTGGCGGTAGTATTCAGGAAACATCCGAATATTTTTATACTCTCTGATGAAATTTATGAATACATCAATTTCGTCGGCAAACACGAAAGTATTGCCCAGTTTGATTATTTGAAAGACCGTGTTATTGTGATCAACGGAGTTTCGAAAGGTTATGCCATGACGGGTTGGAGAATAGGTTACATAGCCGCTCCCAAACCCATTGCCAAAGCTAGTGATAAACTTCAGGGACAAATCACTTCCGGAGCCTGTTCAATTGCCCAGCGGGCTGCATTATCGGCGATGCTTATGGATCCGAAAGACTCGCCCGAATTTGCCTGCATGCTGAAAGCATTTAAAGAACGCCGCGATCTATTGCTTGGCTTGCTGCGCGATATTCCGGGCATTATCACCAATGTGCCCGACGGTGCGTTTTATGTTTTCATGGATGTGAAACACTATCTGGGCAAATCAGACGGAATCACTACGTTCAACACCACTGAAGAACTGAGCATGTATTTGTTGAACAAAGTATATGTTGCCTTGGTTCCGGGAACTGCTTTCGGCGATGCTGATTGTATGCGTTTTTCGTATGCCACTTCGAACGACAAGATCATCGAAGCTGTGAAACGCATTAAACAAGGTCTGGCTGAATTGAAGTAAACACAATTTTTTGACCTTCTGGTTGAATTCGGTTAAAATCTTTCACTGAATACGTTTTAGGTTTTTTTGTGTATTTTTGCATGAAGATATGAGTGCAATGAAATTTATCTTTTCCCGTTATTAAAAGTTTGTGGCACAAATTTAAACAGGCAATATGGATTTAAAATCACCGGATATGTCATCAGTATTTTCAATTTTAGGGTTATCGATCACTGTTATTGCCCTGATCGGCTTTGGTTTGTTATTGTTCATTCTCGGGCTTATACAAAAAAAACCCGGGCAATGGGTTCCCGGTATCATTGTCACTTTTTTCTCCTGCATTTTCGGGATCTTTGTTTTTGTGTACATGATAAAAAGTAATGTCGAAAGCCATTACAATAGGATGAGTGATTTGGACAACAATTTGAGAGACTATAGCAGCCCCTATGACCAGGATAATAGCAACCAAAACTCCGACAGATATCAAAGACAGCAGCAACCGGCGCAGGAAGTTACTCCCGAAGAAACCACAGAAGATCAGGTGTCGGGCTTTATTCAGGATGCAGACAAGAGTTTGATCTATATTAAAATAACTCCTGAAGTTGCCTTAAAAGACTACGGTATTAAACTTGAAAAAATAGACACCTATTTTGCTAAAACCAAAAACAAAAAGATAATACCTCTGGTGCTGAATTTCACCACCAAATGTAAAGGCGATATGGTTTTATTACTCTTCTCTTCTTCGAACGAAGAATTGGGAAGAAGCAAAATTGAAGTGAACCAGCAAGGAAATACTTCCATCACGATGAAATTCATGTTCCCGGATGAGACTAATTTCCTGCAGGCCACTCATGCCAGTTTAAAAATAAGCGACTGATGCTACACAAAGATAAAGACTCCCTTGAAAAATTGTTTGCCGGTTTCACCGATCTGAAAGTGATGGTGATAGGTGATGTGATGATCGACTCGTATATATGGGGCAAGGTCGACCGTATTTCGCCCGAAGCTCCGGTTCCGGTTGTATTGGTTGAGAAACGTGAGAACAGGCTCGGTGGGGCTGCCAACGTTGCATTGAACATACAGGCAATGGGTGCTGTACCCATTATGTGTTCGGTTATTGGCAACGACAAGAAAGCAGAAGAGTTTCTTCAACTATTGAACGACAAGGATATTACCACCGTTGGCATCATCAAAAGCCCGAAACGTATCACCACTACTAAATTTCGTATCATCGGAAACCACTGCCAAATGCTGAGGGTTGATGAAGAAAACGGTCACGATTTGACACCTGATGAAAGTGATGTATTTATTAACCGCATCAAACAGTTGATCGTTTGTGAAAAACCCTCTGTTATTATTTTCGAAGATTACGACAAAGGAGTGATCACCGAAAATCTTATCCGTTTGATCGTTGATTTTGCCCGCTCGAATAATATACCTGTGGTGGCAGATCCAAAGAAAAAGAATTTTTTAAATTATAAGAATATCAGCCTGTTCAAACCTAACTTTAAAGAATTGTGTGAAGGCCTGAAAATTACATCCGTTCAGAAAGATATTGAGACATTAACAGCGATATGTAGCGGGTTTCAGAAAGAACATAATATTGCCGTGATGCTGCTCACCATGTCCGAACACGGGGTTTTTGTTTCGGAGATGGAAAACGGTGTGGTGAGTGCTGAAATCATTCCGGCTCAAATTCGCAATATTGCTGATGTATCGGGTGCAGGCGATACGGTAATTTCTATCGCAGCTTTATGTCTGGGATCAAAATTATGCGCTCAGGAAATAGCTTACATTTCAAATATAGGTGGCGGGCTCGTGTGCGAAGAGGTTGGTGTTGTTCCTATCAACAAAGAACGTTTGCTGCACGAGTTGTTGCCGGCAAATTAATATTACTTTTAACTTCAGGATGGAAAACGAACTTAAGGATAAAAAGAACGAAGACGTTAGCAGGTTATTCGATGAGATTTCACATAAATACGACTTTCTGAATCATTTTCTTTCTTTTGGCATCGACAGAAGTTGGCGAAAGAAGATGATAAAACTCATTCGTAAAGAGCAGCCACTTGAGATATTGGATGTTGCCACGGGCACTGCCGATCTGGCTATTTATGCTGCTTTATATATCAACAACTCGCACATTCGCGGTATCGACATCTCTAAAAAGATGCTTGAGATAGGCGAACGGAAAACAGGCTATTTAAATTTGCGCAAGCAGATCGAACTCATACATATTCCTGCCGAAAAAATGACCTTCGAGGATAGCACTTTTGATGCTGCCATGGTAGCTTTTGGAGTGCGCAACTTCGAATGTCTTGAATGCGGTATCGGCGAAATGCTTCGTGTTATCAAACCCGGAAAGAAGATTTTTATCCTCGAGTTCTCGAAACCCCGGGGTTTGTTCAAACCTTTATACATGTTTTATTTTAAAGTGCTGTTGCCCTTGTTTGGCCGTTTGATATCAAAGAACAGATCAGCTTATTCATATTTGCGCGATAGTGTGATAGAATTTCCCGACGACAAAGACTTTCTGAAAATATTGGAAAAATGCGGTTGCAGCAGCGCTTCCCAAAAACGACTGAGTGGTGGAATAGCAACCATTTATGTCGGACAAAAATAAAAAAAATGATACTTTTGCACTAAACTTTGTTTTAAACCGTTATAACAGAGCTAAAAATAATTATCCGACGTTGAAAACATCACTGAAATCTCTTTGTTTTATAGTATTTATCTTTGTTTTACTGGTAAATACTTCCTTCGCCCAACGTCGCGAAGGAGTTCAGGAGAATTTGCCGAAGTTCGATCGCAGGCCATACCATTTCGGGTTCCTGTTGGGCATGAACCAAATGAATTTTGCCTTAAAAACTGTTGACGATTTTTCACAATTCGACTCATTAAAATCTATTACTACTAAACCCGATTTTGGGTTCGATATCGGTATCGTTTCGAGTTTAAAACTTACCAAATATTTAAGTCTGCGGTTTGTGCCTACCTTATCGTTCGGGAACAGAACCATCGATTACACCTTCCTGTATAAAGATTCTATCGACATTGTTCAGGAAAAGAAGGTTGAGTCTACATTTATGCACTTTCCGCTGTATATCAAATATCAATCGAAACGTATCGGTAATTTCCGTGCTTATGTGATTGGTGGTGCTAAATATAGTATCGATATGGCTTCGCAGGCAAAAAAGAAAGATAAAGGCGACCAAGCCCCTGTGAAACTCCGCAAAAGCGATTATGGGATCGATGTCGGAACAGGAGTTGATTTCTTCCTGCCCTATTTTAAATTCGGTATTGAACTTAAGATGACCTATGGGCTCAAGAACCTGCTTTTTAACGAAAACACCATTTACACCAACAGCGTGAAATATATGCGCTCGAAGTTGTTCCAACTCTCCTTAACTTTCGAAGGATAATACTTTTTTCTTTTTCACTGAACGTGTAGTGATAATTAGTATTTTTGATATTCCAAAAAATACTTTATCATGAAAAACAAAATCTTATTTATTCTCAGCATTTTACTTCTTGTTTCGATACGGATTTCTGCACAAAATGAAGCCCGCTTACTCCGTTTTCCTACAATTTCGGGAAATAAGATCATTTTCTCTTATGCCGGCGACCTATACACCGTCGACAAAAAAGGCGGAATGGCACGAAAACTCACCAGCGACGTTGGATACGAAATGTTTGCCCGCCTGTCGCCCGACGGAAAGAATGTGGCTTTCACCGCTCAATATGATGGCAACACCGAAGTGTATGTGATGCCTGCCAACGGCGGCGTTCCGAAACGATTGACCTATACCGCTACTCTTGGTCGCGACGATATTTCCGACCGCATGGGCCCGAATAATATTGTGATGACCTGGAAAGACAACCAAACCATCATTTTTCGGTCGCGTATGAAATCATTCAACGATTTCAAAGGACAGCTTTTCAGCATTTCTATTGATGGTGGCACTCCTCAGGAACTTCCGCTGCCCTGCGGCGGCTTTTGCAGCTACTCGCCCGATAAAAGTAAGCTGGCCTATAACAAAGTATTTCGCGAATTCCGCACCTGGAAATACTACAAAGGTGGAATGGCCGACGATATCTGGATCTATGATTTCGGCACCAAACAAGTTCAAAATATCACCAACACCATTAATCAGGACATTTTCCCCATGTGGAACGGTAACACCATTTATTTTTTATCCGACCGCGAACGTACCATGAATATGTTCAGCTATGATATCACCACCAAGGAAACCAAAAAGGTTACCGACTTCACCGAGTTCGATATCAAGTTCCCGTCTATCGGCGACAGCGATATCGTGTTCGAAAATGGCGGATATATCTACACTTTTGATCTGAAAACCCAGCAAACCCAAAAGATAAACATTCAAATTGCCGACGATGCCAACTCGGGCCGCAGCGAAATGAAAGATGCTTCGAAAAACATCACCTCTTATGATGTGGCTTCCGACGGCAAACGCATTGTTTTCAGCGCCCGCGGCGATGTGTACACGGTTCCTGCTAAAACGGGTATCACCCGCAACCTCACTCAAACCTCAGGGGTTCACGAACGCAATGCAAGCTGGTCGCCCGATGGCAAATATATTGCCTATATTTCGGATGCCACCGGCGAAGACGAACTGTATTACGTGGTTCAGGATGGGTCGTCGCCTGCGGTGAAACTAACGTCGAACAGCGATACGTATAAGTATCAGCCGCAATGGTCGCCCGACAGCAAAAAACTGTTGTGGGGCGATAAAATGCTTCGTTTGCAATATATCGATATCGACAGCAAGAAAGTTACCCAGGTTGATAAATCAATCGACGGGGAGTTTACGGATTTCAACTGGTCGCCCGACAGCAAATGGATAGCATATTCGCGCCCCGACAAAACTGCCCAAACCAAGATCTATCTGTATGACGTGGCTTCCGAAAAGAAATATCCGGTTACAGACGGTTGGTACGATTCGGGCGAACCTACCTTTAGCGCCGACGGCAAATATTTGTTCTTCACGTCGAACCGCGACTTCAATCCAACCTATAGTTGGACCGAATGGAACCACGCGTATACCAATATGACCAAAATTTATTTCGTTACACTGGCAAAGGCCACTCCTTCGCCCCTGAAACCTGTTGATGACGAAGTAAATGTTGCGGAAGTCAAAGAAACGGATGCAAAACCCGCTGATATGGTTGTTGATATCGATGGTATCATGAGCCGTATCATAGCGCTGCCCATTTCGGCAGGTTCGTATTGGAACATAAATTCGGCAGGCACGGGAGTGTATTATTGCCGTTCGACAGCGGAAGACCCCGAGGCGGCATTGATGCTTTACGATCTGAAAGATAAGAAAGAAACCAATTTGGGGGCCTACGGCAATTATGTTATTTCGGCCGACCGTAAAAAGATGCTTGTGAATGATGGCGGAAGATATGGTGTTATCGACCTTCCGAAAACGAAAATTGAGATAAAAGATTATGCCAACCTTGGGAACATGAAAGTGTGGGTGAACCTGAAAGAAGAATGGCAACAAATTTATACCGAATCGTGGCGTCAGATGCGCGATTTCTTCTACGATCCCGGCATGCACGGGTTGGATTGGAAAGCCATCTATAAAAAATACGAACCCCTTGTGGCGTATGTGAACCATCGTGCCGACCTGACCTACATCATCGGCGAAATGATAGGCGAACTGAGCATAGGGCACTCCTATACAGGCGGCGGCGATCGTCCGCAACCCACCCGCATCAATATGGGGATGCTGGGAGCCACCTTCAGCAAAGATATTTCGGGATACTATAAGATAGAGAAGATATTGCCCGGCCAAAACTGGGACGAAAGCACGCGTTCGCCATTGACCGAAGTGGGTGTGGATGTGAAAGAGGGCGATTATATTATTGCCGTGAACGGAAAATCGGTAGTGAATACCAGAAGTATTTATGAATTGTTGATCAATACGGCCGGGAAACAGGTTGAACTCACCGTTAATTCGACAGCTTCCGACCAGGGAACGCATAAGGTTATCGTGGTGCCCATTGATGATGAAGCAGGTTTGTATTATTACAACTGGGTTGAGAATAATATCAAAAAGGTGAACGAAGCTACCAACGGCAAGGTGGGCTATATACACATACCCAACATGGGCGTGGAGGGTTTGAACGAGTTTGTGAAACATTTTTATCCGCAACTGAGCAAGAGCGCCCTGATCATCGACGACCGCGGCAACGGGGGCGGCAATGTTTCGCCTATGATCATCGAACGTTTGAACCGCGAACTGGTTTACATGAAAATGGCGCGCAACACCAGTCAGGTGCCTGCCGGAATTGAGCAGCAAATAGGCCCCAAAATATGTTTGATCGATCAGTATTCGGCTTCCGACGGCGATCTGTTTCCGTATCAGTTCAAGACTTTGAAGATAGGCAAGCTTGTTGGCCAACGCACCTGGGGCGGAGTTGTGGGTATACGCGGTTCGCTGCCTTTTATAGACGGTGGTTTTTTGAATAAACCCGAATTTGCACACTACGATGCCGAAGGCACCAAATGGATCATTGAAGGGCACGGGGTTGACCCCGATGTGTTGATTGTGAACGACCCTGCCAAAGAATATGCAGGCGACGACGAGCAACTGAACAAAGCCATAGAGCTTATTTTGGACGATTTGAAAAAGGTGGACAGCAATTTGCCGCCGATACCTCCTTTTCCGGATAAATCGAAATAGGTAATAGGTTAGAGGTAACAGGTAAGAGGTAAAAAATTTATTGTTCAAAGTTTAAAGTTAGTTAGCGATTGCGCCCTTCGACAAGCTCAGGGTAAAATTTGCGATTGGTGATTTGAGAAAGAAACCACGGAGGCACAGAGAGAACGGAGGGACACGGAGATGGACATTGTTATTTGTTTAAAGTTCTTTTAAAGTTTCTTTAAAGTTTGGAGGTTTTGAGGGTGGGAAGGGCAGATATATGCAGAGGGATTGAATAATTGACCTTCGGAAAGGCTTGACAGACGCGTTGCCCTCTATATTTGAGTAATTGCCCGCTATATTTGACCAATTGCCCGCTATATTTTTGAGTTTCCCGCTATATTTGTTCAATTGCCCGCTATATTTACTCAATTGCCCACTATATTTGTCCAATTGCCCACTATATTTTTGAGTTGCCCGCTATATTTGTGCAATTGCCCGCTATATTTACTCAATTGCCCGCTATATTTTTGTAATTGCCCGCTATATTTACTCAATTGCCCACTATATTTACTCAATTGCCCACTATATTTTTGTAATTGCCCGCTATATTTACTCAATTGCCCGCTATATTCGGCATATTTCCTTTTATAAACGTTAGGTTGCATTTTAGTTGTTTTTAATTGCACTCTATAGAGAACTATTAACTTTTTATAGATGTTGATTTAGGCGAGGATGAAAGTAGTTTAGCATACTATAGGTTTAAATGCATACGGGTTTTATGGAATTTATTGTTCGTGATAAAAATTTATAGCAGTATGGAGATTAGATGTTAAAGCCGAAATGCCTATAAATAGAGGCATGTACGTATTATAACTTTGTGAAGTAAAATAAATTTACATTTTTTGTTGCATTGAGTAATTTTTATGCTTATATTTGCCTTTGATTTTTAGTATTAATTTAAAAACCTACTACTATGCATCCAAAAATTGAAGATAAAACCGTTTTGTCGAGATTTGTTATAGACAGTTTTCATACTGATAAATCAAAATTCACGAATAAGTATAAAAAATATCTGGGCACTTTTGAAGATGATACAATAGCGGCGATAGAAGTGTGTGAAGGAATTGTGGCTACTAAGTTTTATGTTACTCAAAAAGCTACTATTACAAAGTTGTTGATTACTACCGCTATAAGTTTAAGGAGTGATTTGAACGATATTGATATTTTTGCTGAGAATGCAGGCACGAATTTGAATATGGACTATAAAAAGATGGGCACGAGCGATGTTAGAACATGCATTTCGACTAAAAATATGGAAGGTTTGGCTTTGGCGATGACAGTGCTGAATAAAAATATTGATGATAATAATGATGCACTGGAAGACCAAGGATGGAGCTCAGTGCAATGGGACGCCATGAAAGCAAAAGCTGACCAGGTTAGGCTGCTGAATCAGAAACAAAACCAGATGGAAGCCGATAAGGAAACGGCTGTGAGCGATAATCATGTTAAGTTTGATACTATGTGGGGTATTACACTGAATTTGTGTAAGGCAGGGAAAGCAATTTTTACGGGAAATGTGAGAGTGAAGGAATATACTATAAGCACACTGCTGAAAAGAATACGGCATGACGGGACGACTAAAGTGGAAAAAGCACAGAAACTTGCTGAACAACTGGCACTGAAAATGGGAGACCTGGATTTTACGGCAAAGGATTTTGGTATAGACGACAGTTGGATAGAGGATGCCGAACTGACGATAGAAGGTACGGATTATGTGCTGAATACGGACGATGAAGGCGGATTGCTGGTGGATTTGAAGGAAGGCAGTTATACGGCTATTTTGAGGAAAGCTACTTATAATGACGTGGTTATTAAGTTTGATATTAAAGCAGGGGAAACGACGGAAGTGATTACGGAAATGAAGGCAATTGATGATGGAACGGTGGTTAGTTAAGAGATAATAGTTAATAGATAATAGTGAAAAACTCTCTTGGCTGGGGATGGCTGGGGGAGTTTTTTTTTTGAGGGAATGATTTAATTTGTATTTTTACGAGAGTAATTAGGTGGAAATGAATATTAATAAACAAATACAGATGGAACCTGAAAACATAAAAACGACTGAGGTTGGAACCTTGGACGAACCGGGGGATTGCGCAGAATCTATCTATAAAGAAAAATTAATTGGTGGTATCGGAGCAATCTTAATGTTACCAATCGTTTTCTCTAAAATTAGCAGTGGATATATCGGTTTTATTGGTTTAATATTAATTTTGATTTCATTATACAAGTTTTCTTCTATTTATAAGAAGCCAAGTATTTTTTATAAAATGCTTGTTTCTGATTTATTGATTATTATATCGTTCATTATTTTATATTTTGCTATTTTTAGAATAAACCAAACTTCATTTTCATATTATTATATGTTTAATGGAGAAAATCCATTAAAAGAGGTTCTTATTTATTTTGATATTTTAGGTTTTATAAGTATTTTAAGTTTTATTTTTTTTATAGCCAGTATAAGAGATCTGGCAATTTATAGTAAAAATAAATACTTTAAATTAAGTGCTAATATATTTATTTTTGCAGCTATAGTTCTGTTCTTTTTCTTTTTATATTTAATTTATATTTTATATACCTTTTCAAATAATCCATTATTCAATATATCAAATCAATTAGGTGATTTCTGGAGTATATCAGATCAATTTAATGGGTTAACAATAGTTTTTATTGGTTTTATGATAATATATATAGCGGGATGTATCTTTTTAATAACAGGATTTTTTTCATTACCCAATAAAGTTATTATAAATCTTGTGGGCTTTAAACAACATAAATCAAAAATTATTTATGACAAAAACGTTGAACAATCAACTTCAGAGAGTCCCGTCTATAGTGAAAGAATAAAAAAAGAATATGGAGAATCTAATAGCAATATTAATAATGCTAAACCTACCCCCAAAAATAATTTTACTGCTAAACCATTTGAATCTGAACAGCAAAACAAACCTATTAATAATTTTGAATATATCATAGGGGTTTGGCTATCTACTGAAGACAACGGAGGATATAGAGCGGTATTTGAAAGAAATTTTTCATATAAGATTTCATCATTTGTTGGAACAGAAGACCGATATGGTAACTGGAAAATTGAAGATAAAAACCAATCTGAAATTATTTTGTATTTGATTGGAGAAAACAAATCTGAATCATTTTTATTAAGCAAAGACCATCTTAAAAATGGAATCCTTAATTTAAATATTACTTTCAGAAAAAGTTAGAATACAGAGATAAAACTTCGGCGTAACGGTGTTCTAATGAAAATGATGTAAATAACGCGTTTATAGTTGGAATAAATTGCGATGATGATGCGAACAGAATAATCGATAAAAAAGTAACGCTATTATGTTCGTTG
>Ga0114951_10006104_pt1 | contig 10801 bp, 6 predicted proteins | sample AM7aDNAmetaG_FD_88677 | JGI IMG/M metagenome (GOLD analysis project Ga0114951, IMG submission 88677) | Freshwater microbial communities from Finland to study Microbial Dark Matter (Phase II) - AM7a DNA metaG | ecosystem: Environmental > Aquatic > Freshwater > Lake | place: Finland: Lake Alinen... | reverse complement strand
TAGGCCAGTAGCTCTAACGGCTAGAGCACCGGACTCCAAATCCGGGGGCTGAGGGTTCGAATCCCTCCTGGCCTGCCATTTTATTGCAAAGGATGAATTAAGTGGATTTTAAAAGCCTGCTTGAAAAGACCAAACAGTTTTACTCGGAAGTAAGGGTTGAGCTGAAAAAAATTTCCTGGCCGCCCCGCAAAGAAACGATGGCATCCACAACCGTAGTGCTTATAATTGTTGTGATCGTTTCCTGCTTTTTGGGGATTGTTGATCTTGGGCTTTCCAAAATTATAAACTCAATTCTGAGCTGAGGCCTTCATGGCAAAAAAGTGGTATGTAGTGCACACGTATTCAGGCTATGAAAATAAAGTTAAGGAAATGCTTGATGAGCGTGTCAAGGCCTACAATATGAGTGAATATTTTGGTGATGTTCTGATTCCCACAGAAGATGTGGAGGAGATTTTTCGCGGTAAAAAAGGCGATAAGCAGGTCAAAAAAACAGCGCGAAAATTTTTTCCGGGCTACGTGCTTGTCCAGGTCGAAATGAACAATGAAACATGGCACCTTGTGCGCAATACACCGCGGGTTACCGGTTTTATCGGTGGCAAAACAAAGCCCATTCCTATTTCGGATGATAATGTCGATGATATGATCGGCAAAATCAAGGAGGGCAAGCTTCGGCCCAGGGTGATGATGAATTTCGAAAGGGGAGATGACGTTGCGATCGTCGAGGGTCCTTTCGCGAATTTTAACGGTGTGGTAGAAGATGTAAAACCCGAGAAAGCCCGGCTGAAAGTGCTTGTAAGTATATTTGGACGTCAAACACCAATTGAACTTGAATACTCTCAGGTCAAAAAGATAAATTAAAAAGCCAATCTGTCGAGAAAAGGGATTTTATGGCAAAAAAGATAATGACCCAGATTAAATTGCAGATTCCAGCGGGAAAGGCTAATCCTTCCCCACCGGTCGGGCCGGCGCTCGGCCAGCACGGGGTCAATATAATGGAGTTCTGCAAAGCATATAATGCGCGTACCGCAGACAAGGAGGGTTTGATAGTTCCTGTTGTGATCACGGTTTATTCCGACAGGTCTTTTTCTTTTATCACGAAGACTCCTCCCGCATCAGTTCTTTTGAAAAAAGCTGCGGGTATAGTTAAGGGCGCCGGTGAGCCGAATAAAAACAAGGTTGGCAAGGTTACGGGGGCTCAGGTACGTGAAATTGCCCAGGCCAAGATGCCCGACTTGAACTGCAATGATATTGATATGGCGGTTCGAATCGTTGAAGGAACAGCGCGCAGCATGGGTATTGAAATAGCAAACTAATGTAATGCTTTTTTAGAGTCAGGGTGAACTTATATGGCACAACATGGCAAAAAGTATGAACTGGCCCTTGAGAGGGTTGACCGCGAAAAACGCTACGGCTTGATGGACGCCATCAGCCTTCTGAAAGATGCGGCATTTGCAAAATTTGATGAAACTGTTGAGTTGGTCGTGCGACTTGGCGTTGACTCACGCAAATCCGACCAGATGGTTCGTGGTACAGTGCTGCTTCCGCATGGAATCGGCAAAGAAGTAAAAGTTCTGGTGTTTGCAAAAGGGGAGAAGGAGAAGGAGGCTCGTGAAGCCGGAGCTGACTTTGTAGGTGCAGAAGACCTGGTTGAGAAGATTTCCGCAGGCTGGCTCGATTTTGACCGAGCTGTTGCAACGCCTGATCTCATGGGTCTTGTTGGACGTATCGCGAAGGTTCTCGGGCCGCGCGGCCTGATGCCCAATCCAAAGCTCGGGACAGTTACTCAGAATGTGAAAGATACTGTTGCGGATTTAAAGAAGGGCAAAGTCGAGTTTAGAACCGATAAGGCCGGCAATCTGCATGTTCCGGTTGGCAAAAAGTCTTTTGATGACCAGAAGCTTTTCGACAATATTCTAGCACTTATTGATACAGTCAATCGCCTGAAGCCGGCGACCAGCAAGGGGCATTATTTGAAGAATATCGTGCTTACTTCCACCATGGGCCCCGGAATTAAAGTGGACGTTGGATCATTGAAAGCCAACTGATAACACGTAACCATTTATTTAAAAGTTGATAGGTGAAAGCCGTGGGTAGACAAGAACGAGAAGCAGCAGTAGCAGTACTGTCAAAGCGGGTACAGGATACAAAAGGCCTTATTGTGCTTGACTATAAGGGGTTAAATGTTGAAAAAGTGACAAGCCTTCGCAGGCAGATCCGTGAAACGGGTTGCGAAATGAAGGTGGCCAAAAATACCCTTATGAGGATTGCCACGAAGGATACAGTGTTCGAGCCCTTGAATGAGCATCTGGTCGGACAGATGGCAGTGACCTTTATTGACGGCGATCCTGCGATGGTTGCCAAGGTCATTACAAAGTTTTTGAAGGATAACCCTGATACGCCGCTTAAGGTCAAATCGGGCATGTTTGAAAAAATGCTGCTTAATGAAAAGGCCATTGAGCAGCTGGGCAATTTGCCGAGCCGTGAAGTGCTGCTTGCGCAGTTGCTCGGAACCATCGCTGCCCCGCTTACGGGTTTTGTGACTGTCCTCTCGGATATTCCACGTAAATTTCTGAGAGTACTGATGGCCATTAAGGATACAAAAAGCAATTAACCTGAATCCATGTAACAGCTAAAACGTTTTTAGGAGGTCATAACAATGGCAGAGATTATGAAAGAGGATGTGGTCAAGTTTATCGAGAATATGACGGTGCTTGAACTTGCTAACCTGATCAAGGAACTGGAAGATAAGTTCGGGGTTTCAGCTGCAGCTGTTGCAGCTCCTATGGCGGCGGCCATGCCCGGCGCTGCAGCTCCGGCAGAAGAACAGACGGAATTCGATGTCGTCTTGACCGGGGCAGGCGAGAAGCGCATCAATGTGATCAAGGTCGTTCGAGAAGTGACCGGCCTTGGTTTGAAGGAAGCCAAGGACTTTGTTGATGCCTTGCCGAAAGCCGTTAAGGAAGCTGTTCCCAAGAACGAAGCTGAAGACATCAAGAAGAAGCTTGAAGAAGCAGGGGCCACCGCAGAGGTAAAGTAGCCTGCAGTTCGGGGATAACGTACGCAACTGGCGCTATGATTGGGCAGAATTTTTGTGCTGCCCATTTTCATTACAACAATGGGGTGTTGCATGAGCAAAATTGGTGCACATAAACTGCGCTTTCGCAAGAACTTCGAGAAAATACCGGATATCATGAGGATCCCAAATCTGATTGATATACAGAAAAAGTCCTACGAGAGTTTTTTGCAGCAGCACGTGCCGAATGAACTGCGCGCAAACAGCGGTTTGCAGTGGGTATTCAAGAGCGTTTTTCCTATAAAAAATTATAATGAAACATCCTCTCTTGAATTTGTAAGCTATTGCCTGGGCTCGCCTAAATATGATATCGACGAGTGCCGTCAGAAGGAGCTTACGTATGCTTCTCCCCTAAAAGTGCTTATCCGACTGGTGAATTATGATCCGGAAACGAAAAATATCCGCGACATAAAGGAGCAGGAGGTCTATTTCGGTGAAATTCCTCTGATGACCGATACGGGCACGTTCGTCATAAACGGTACTGAGCGGGTTGTTGTCAGTCAGCTGCATCGTTCACCGGGCGTTTTTTTCGATCATGATAAAGGCAAAAATCTTACAAGTGGAAAGTTTTTGTACTCTGCCCGTTTGATCCCGAGTCGCGGCTCTTGGATTGATCTTGAATATGACTCCAAGGATATCATATACGTGCGCATTGACCGTCGTCGTAAATTCCCGATCACGGTGCTTCTGAAGGGGCTTGGGTTAAGCAAAGAGGAACTGCTGAGCTATTTTTATACTGTCGACGATGTTGTTTTTGATGATGGTAAGTTTAGACGCAGTATCCGTTCGCCTTTGTTTGCCGACAGCAGGGCTCAAGCTGACATTGTCGATGAAAAAACAAAGACTGTCATCGTCAAGAAAGATAAGAAGATTACACGGGCCCTTGTGAAAAAAATTCACGATGCAGGTATTGAGTTCATTCCTGCCAGCGCCGAAGAGATCGAGGGGCGGATTACCGCTTCGGAAATTCTTGATCCCCAGACCGGGGAAGTTCTTGCTGCATGCAATGAGGCTATAACCCATGAGCTTTTGGCTGCCATAATGCAGAGAGGCATCAAGAATTTCAAGATTTTGTTTATCGACAATTTGCATGTAGACTCATCGCTGCGCGATACGCTGCTGCTTGATAAAGTCAAGACCACAGATGATGCAATTGTTGAAATCTACAAGCGACTGCGACCCAATGATCCTCCGAGCCAGGAGAGTGCGAATCTTTTTTTCCATAAGCTCTTTTTCGATCATGAATATTACGAACTAACCGAAGTTGGCCGCATCAAAATTAACCATCGCCTCAATCTTAAAACCCCCCTGGACATGCAGGTCCTTACGCGTGAGGATATCCTTGAGACCGTGCGTCAGCTTATTGAAATAAAGAGCGGACGGGGCGTGGTAGACGATATTGATCATTTGGGCAACCGCCGCGTGCGCACTGTCGGAGAACTGATAGAAAATCATTATCGCATCGGACTGGTGCGCATGGAGCGAGCGATTAAAGAGCGCATGAGTCTGCAGGAAATCGAAACACTCATGCCCAATGATTTGGTGAATTCCAAGATGGTGTCTGCAGTCATTAAGGAGTTTTTCGGATCAAGCCAGCTTTCGCAGTTCATGGATCAGACCAACCCCCTTTCGGAAATCGCACATAAGCGCAGGCTTAGTGCACTCGGCCCTGGCGGTTTGACCAGGGAACGCGCGGGCTTTGAGGTGCGCGACGTTCATCCAACCCATTATGGCCGTATCTGTCCGATTGAAACCCCGGAAGGGCCAAATATCGGCCTTATAGCCTCGCTTTCAACCTATGCCCGTGTTAACGGGTATGGTTTCATTGAAACCCCATACCGCAAGGTTGAGAAGGGGCGCGTTACAGATAATATCAGTTTTCTTACAGCCCTTGATGAGGAAAAATACAGTATTGCACAGGCCAATGCCCCGATTGATGAAAAGGGCCGTTTTAAAAGTTCACTCATTCCTGCGCGCAAAGGCGGCGAGTTTGTTATGTCGGCCCCTGAAGAGGTCGAGTATATGGATGTATCGCCCAAGCAGCTCGTTAGCGTGGCGGCATCGCTTATCCCTTTTCTGGAACATGACGATGCTAACCGGGCGCTTATGGGATCCAACATGCAGCGTCAGGCCGTTCCGCTTCTGTGTACCGAGTCGCCGCTTGTTGGAACAGGCATGGAGGCAGTCACTGCTCGAGATTCAGGAGTGGCCGTAGTTGCTCGTAGAAACGGTGTCGTGAGAAGCGTTGATGCTGACCGGATTGTTATTAAACATGACGATGATGAATTCGGTGTCGGCTCTGATGTTGATATTTACAAGCTTATCAAGTACAGGCGATCTAACCAGAACACATGCCTTAACCAGCATCCAATTGTGAATGTGGGCGATCACGTTGAAGCCGGAGATATTGTGGCCGATGGCGCCTCAATCGAAATGGGTGAACTGGCATTGGGGCGCAACGTGCTTGTTGCCTTTATGCCCTGGGGTGGCTACAACTTTGAAGACTCGATACTGGTCAGCGAAAAGCTTATCCGTGAAGATAGTTTTACATCGATCCATATTGAGGAGTTTGAGGTTCTCGCCCGTGATACCAAGCTTGGCAAGGAGGAAATCACCCGTGATATTCCCAATATCGGTGAAGACATGCTCCGCAATCTTGACGAAAGCGGCATAATCAGAATAGGTGCCGAAGTTAAGGCTGGAGATATTCTGGTTGGTAAGATTACGCCCAAGGGCGAGACGCAGCTTTCACCTGAAGAGAAATTATTAAGGGCTATTTTTGGCGAAAAAGCCAGAGATGTTCAGGACACTTCTCTCCGTGTTCCAACAGGCGTTGAGGGAACTGTTATAAGCGTTAATATTTTTTCACGCAAAGGAGCCGACAAGGATGAGCGAACCCGATCCATAGAGGATGAGGACCGGGCACGTATTCTTAAGGACCAGGAGGATGAAGTCCGGATTTTGCGCGAAAGTGTCAATAAAAGGTTGAAAAAATTGCTCACAGGCAGGGCGTGCTCTAAAAAATTAATTGATGAAAAAAAGGGCAGAGTAATTTTCAATAAAAATCAGGTCTTTACAGAAGCCGATGTTGATTCGCTGACTATTACTAAGTGGATGGCGGTACCCATTGTTAATGGTGAAGACATTCCTGATAAGATTCATAAGATTAAAGAAGATCTTGATAAGCATGTTAATCTTATTAAGATGATTTTTGACGAAAAGATAGAAAAGATCAAACAGGGCGATGAACTGCCTCCCGGGGTCATTAAGATGGTGAAGGTCAATCTTGCAGTTAAGCGTAAGCTTGCAGTGGGAGACAAGATGGCCGGCCGACATGGCAACAAGGGCGTTCTTTCACGCATACTGCCTATTGAGGACATGCCGTACCTTAGTGACGGCAGGGCTGTTGATATCGTGCTCAATCCACTGGGTGTTCCATCGCGCATGAATGTCGGACAGATACTTGAAACACATCTGGGATGGGCAGCACGTGGGATTGGCGAAAAGATCGAGGCTATGGCTAAGTCGGGGACAAGCCCCGCAAAGATCAAGGAAAAGCTCAGGGAAGTCTATGGGAGCAAGGAAATATCAAAACTCATTGACGGACTTACCGATGAGCAGGTGGTGTCGCTTGCCAGAAAACTTGGCCGCGGTATCCACACGGCAAGCCCTGTTTTTGACGGAGCCCAAGAGGCCCAGATCAATAAATGCCTTGAGGATGGAGGTCTGCCTATCAGTGGTCAGACCGTGCTGTTCGATGGCCGCACCGGTTTGACCTTTGATAATGACGTAACTGTCGGCATCATCTATATGCTGAAACTGCATCATCTTGTTGATGATAAGATTCATGCCCGATCAATCGGCACCTATTCGCTCGTGACGCAGCAGCCTTTGGGCGGGAAGGCGCAGTTTGGGGGGCAGAGGCTGGGTGAAATGGAAGTATGGGCTTTGGAAGCCTATGGGGCTGCTCATACATTACAGGAACTGCTCACGCTTAAGTCCGATGATGTTTTTGGCAGAACCAAGCTGTATGAAAATATTGTCAAGGGGGATCGCGATATAATGCCGTCTCTCCCGGAATCTTTCAATGTGCTTGTCAAGGAACTACAGAGTCTTTGCCTTGATGTGCAGTTTATTGAAACAGAGAAAAAAGCAATTTAATCCATTTAAAAGGTGAACTCATGAATGGATTTTTTTCACTCCATCAGACACAGTCACGATTAGTTGGCAGTTTCGACGCGCTGAAGATCTCAATTGCCTCCGCTGAAACCATTCGAAGCTGGTCCAACGGGGAAGTCAAAAAACCGGAAACCATCAATTATCGAACATTTAAGCCAGAGCGGGATGGCCTGTTCTGTGCGAAAATATTTGGACCGGTAAAGGATTATGAGTGCAACTGCGGTAAGTATAAGCGGTTGAAGCATCGCGGCATTGTATGTGAGAAATGCGGTGTTGAGGTTATCGCCTCGTTTGTTCGGCGGGAGCGGCTTGGCCATATTGAGCTGGCCTGCCCCGTGGCTCATATTTGGTTTTTGCGTAGTCTCCCAAGCCGTATGGGAACGCTGCTTGACATGACGCTGCGCTCCCTTGAGAAGGTGCTTTATTTTGAGTCATTTGTCGTGATTGACCCAAAAAAATCTTCTTTTCAGATGGGGGAACTTCTGGACGATGATCGGTTCAGAAAAGCAAAGTATGAGCTGAATGAAGATTTTGATGCCGGGATGGGCGCTGAGGCAATCAGGGAGTTGCTTCGCCGCCTTGATCTCGAAGCGCTTTCCGCGCAGATGCGCGAAGAGATACAGCTTACGACCTCCGAGGCAAAGAAGAAAAAGCTTGCTAAGCGGCTGCGCATTGTTGAGGCTTTTCGTCTGTCGGGGAATAAACCCGAGTGGATGATCCTTGATGTTGTTCCAGTCATTCCGCCTGATTTGCGCCCGCTTGTGCCTCTTGACGGGGGGCGTTTTGCAACCTCTGATTTGAACGACCTGTACCGCAGGGTTATCAACAGGAACAATCGACTGAAAAAGCTTCTGGAGCTTGACGCACCTGAAATAATCATTCGAAATGAAAAGCGGATGCTGCAGGAGGCTGTGGACGTTCTGTTTGATAACGGACGTCGCGGCAAGGTTCTCACCGGACGAAATAAGCGACCGCTTAAGTCCCTGAGCGACATGCTCAAGGGTAAACAGGGACGTTTTCGGCAGAATTTGCTCGGTAAGCGGGTTGATTACTCTGGACGAACGGTTATTGTCATAGGTCCGGAACTTCGGCTGCATCAGTGCGGGTTACCTAAGCGCATGGCAATCGAGCTTTTTAAGCCATTTGTTTATAACCTGCTTATTATGAAGGGTCATGCTACGACCATCAAAAACGCGAAAAAACTGGTCGAGCGTGAAAGCTCCGAGGTGTGGGATTGCCTTGAGGAAGTAGTTAGGGAGTTCCCGGTGATGCTCAATCGCGCACCGACACTCCACCGTCTGGGCATCCAGGCCTTTGAACCCGTGCTTATCGAAGGCAAAGCCATTCAACTGCACCCGCTTGTCTGCACTGCTTTTAATGCTGATTTCGACGGCGACCAGATGGCTGTGCACGTTCCAATTACAATGGAGGCCCAGATCGAGGCCCGCGTATTGATGATGTCAACCAACAATATCCTTTCGCCGGCCAATGGAAAGCCTATTATCATCCCGACGCAGGATATCGTTCTTGGCGTATATTATATGAGCCGCGAAAAGGATATGGCCAAAGGTGAGGACAAGGCCTTTGCCAATACCGGTGAAGTGCGCATGGCCTACGATGCAGGCGAGGTTGACCTGCAGGCCCGCATTCGTGTACGTCTTTGCGAAAAACTTGACAGCCCGCCTTCGCTTGTTGAAACCACGGTCGGGCGCGTTATACTGCGAGAAATTATTCCACCCGAGATCCCTTTTGCGGTTATCAACCGCGTAATGAATAAAAAAGAGCTCGCCAATCTTGTTGACTACTGCTACCGGTACTGCGGGGATAAAAAGACAGTTATTCTGTCAGACCGTCTTAAAGATATTGGATATAAGTATGCAACGCAGTCAGGCATCTCCATATCTATAAAAGATATGCGCATTCCCAAGCGGAAGGCTGAAATAATTGATGAGACTCAAAAAGAGGTTCGTGTCATTGATGATCAACACAAAGAGGGCCTCATAACGACGGGAGAGCGCTATAATAAGGTCATTGATATCTGGGCTCGTGTCACTGAGCAGGTATCAGATGAAATGCTCAACGAGCTTGGTAAAGATGAAATCAAGGATAAGGATGGAAAGCTGAAGCAGACCCCGAGCTTTAATTCCATATATATGATGGCTGATTCGGGTTCTCGCGGTAGCGCTCAGCAAATTCGTCAGCTTGCCGGTATGCGCGGTCTTATGGCTAAACCATCGGGAGAAATTATTGAAACGCCCATCACAGCCAATTTTCGCGAAGGCCTCACTGTGCTCCAGTATTTTATTTCCACACATGGTGCGCGTAAGGGTCTTGCAGATACAGCTTTAAAGACGGCAAATTCGGGTTACTTGACGCGCAGACTGGTGGATGTTTCTCAGGACTGCGTCATTAACGAATTTGATTGCGGAACTATTGATGGAATTCCAATGACTTCGTTGGTTGAAGGCGGCGAAATCATTGAGGCTCTCGGGGATCGCGTGCTTGGCCGCGTAAGCCTGGAGGACGTTATCGATCCTGTCACAGGTGAAGTTATTGTCCGCAAAAATGAAGAGGTTGATGAAACGGCAGTAGAAAAACTGAAAGAGGCCGGAATCGAAAACGTGCGCATTCGCTCGGTGCTTACCTGTCAGTCAAAGCGCGGTGTTTGTGCAAAATGTTATGGCAGAGATCTTTCCCGTGGTCGTATGGTAAATATCGGTGAAGCAATTGGGATTATTGCTGCTCAGTCGATTGGCGAGCCGGGAACTCAGCTTACGATGCGCACCTTTCATATCGGCGGAACCGCGAGCCGGCGCGTTGCTCAGACAACTCTTGAGGCTCAACATGCAGGAATAGTGAAGTATATAAATTTACGGTGCATAACCGATCGCGACGGGCATATTGTTGTCATGAATCGCAATGGACAGATCGCCATTGTTGACAGTCAGGGGCATGAACGTGAAAAGAACCCGGTGAATTATGGCGCAAAACTCAGAGTTAAGGAAGCAGACAAGGCTAAAAAAGGTGATATTTTAGCAGAATGGGATCCTTTCTCAACGCCGATTCTTGCTGAAGTCAGCGGTATCTTGAAGTTTGGTGACCTAATTGACGGCGCCACGGTTCGAGAGCAGGTTGATGAGGTTTCAGGTTTATCTACACGAGTAGTTATCGAGTCGAAGGACCCAGACAACCGCCCCCGGATTTCGATTAAGGATGAAAAGGGTAAAACAATAAAATTGCCTGGTGAAAAAGATCGTGAGGCTCGTTATTTCATGCCTGTTGGTGCTAACTTAGTAGCCAATGAAGGCGCGAGGATTGAAGCGGGTGACAGTATAGCGAAAATTACCCGTGAAACATCAAAAACAAAAGATATAACGGGTGGTTTGCCCCGGGTTGCAGAGCTTTTTGAGGCCCGAAAGCCCAAGGAAGTAACGGTTATCAGCGAAATAGATGGCAACGTATCCTTTGGAAAAGATGTCAAGGGTAAGCGTAAGGTCATCATTACACCGCTTGTCACTGATGTCGGTGGCCATAAACTTGAACCTAAAG
>Ga0114951_10006103_pt1 | contig 10801 bp, 14 predicted proteins | sample AM7aDNAmetaG_FD_88677 | JGI IMG/M metagenome (GOLD analysis project Ga0114951, IMG submission 88677) | Freshwater microbial communities from Finland to study Microbial Dark Matter (Phase II) - AM7a DNA metaG | ecosystem: Environmental > Aquatic > Freshwater > Lake | place: Finland: Lake Alinen... | reverse complement strand
AATCTTTAGGCGAGATGCAATAATCTTTAGGCGAGATGCAATAATCTTTAGGCGAGATGCAATAATCTTTAGGCGAGATGCAATAATCTTTAGGCGAGATGCAGGAAGCACCGTGGAGGGATTATTCGATGCATGATTCAATAATCCTGACAAAAACTTTTGTGCTTTCTACTTTACTTTTTCCAGAAAAACGCATAATAACAAGTGACAAGATGGAGTATCGACTGCAAAGTGGTCGAAAATTATACAAAAGTTTTTGTCGGGATTATTGAATCATGAGCGACGAGATACATAAAATGGAGTATCCAGAAGACCCACACCGCTGTCAGGGTAAGGGTAAAGATGGACAGTGTGTAAATCAGGGGTTCATCAAAAGTGTTGATGACGAAGGAAACCCTGATTACGCAATCCATTGCGCCGTACACGGTGGAAAAGCTGAGGCAAAGAAGGACGCTGCGGCGTCCACACGACTTTACCGATTATCAAAATGGCAGAATCAGTTGGAACGCCATGCTACGGCCCCGAACATTAAGAATCTGCGCGATGAAATCGGTATTCTTAGAATCTTGATGGAGGAGAAGCTTAACAGTCTTCAAGACACTCATGACTTGATTCTACACTCTGGAGCCGTCAGTGATCTTGTTCTGAAAATTGAAAAGTTGGTTAGCAGTTGTCACAAACTGGAAGGGTCGATGGGTCAATTGCTTGACAAACAAGCAATCTTGCAGTTTGCTTCAGAGATAATCACAATAATTTCTAGCGAGATTACTGATACAAGTGTACTCACTCGTATCACTGACAGAATTATGCAAACACTTGGTCGCGGCGGCGAACAAAAGGAACAGGAGGAACTCAAGGACGAGTAATAATATTGAGGATAAATCATGAATGCCTTTGAACAACTGACAATAGGAACGGCAAGCAAGCCACTAACTGCTGATGTTTACAGCAAGAATGGTGGTTTGGAAAAGTGTAACAGGGCTACAATCACTGTAGAAGGTGGGAGCATCCGCTACCGCGTAGACGGTGCAGACCCCACAGGGTCGGTTGGATTGCTAGCCAATCCAAACGATGTAATAACTCTCGAAGGTCGTGCTGAATTAGTTTTATTCAGGGCGATTAGGGCCGGAACGATGAATGCCACAATCAACGTTGATTATGGAAATATGAGGTTGCCGTAATGAGCCATATCGCCAGATCAGTCAGCCATGTTCAAGGAGATTTAACAATCACAGGTGGTGATATAGTTGTTGCCACCGAGGGAAAAGGGATTGTTGGTACCGATGAACTCGGTAATCAAGACCGATTGATCCTGACCGATATTGATAATGTTAAAACAATAGCGGTCGAACAGGTGGGGTCACATGGGTCTTAGAGGAGTTGGACTTATAGCGATGATAGGGTCTGGATTGCTATCGGCAACACCGACAACAGCCGATGCCATATCCTTTGTAGAAGTGATAAAAGCCTTAGGACCGCTTGGCATGATGAGTCTTTTTTGCTATTACTTAATCCGTCAAAGCGTCAAGCAAGAAAAAGAAGTTCACGTGGCGTGGTCGGAACTTAAAGAGTCAAGCCGTATTCACCATGAAAATCGCGACAAGGATATGGAATTAACGCGCACCTTAACAGAGAAAGCTTTAAAGAGTATTGATAACCATACCGCGCAATCACAAGTAATGTCAGGGTTGTTGATAGAAGTCAGAGACGCAAATAGAGCCACCCATGATTCTATTGTTCAATTTTCGGCGCAGTCAGCAGTTCAAGCGACAAGCTGCCAGCAAGTCGTGGCAGCCGCTTTGAATAGCATGAAGAGGTCATGAAAAAGACACTCATAATAACAATAGTGCTACTTATGACAGCCCTTAATTGTAAGGCGACTATTAATGTTTATTTTTCAGACCAGACCAACACATCAGAGATTATCCAGAAGCAAGTTCAGAGTGCAACAAATAAACTCTGGATTGCTATGTATTCTTTCACTGATTATCAAATCTGTGCCGCTGTTATTTATGCTCATACACACGGTGCGGATGTCAGAATCATTGCCGACAAAGGTGAAGCAGCAACAAGCGCAACGAACTGTATAACGATACTGCAAAAAGCACTTGGTACTAATAACATTACAGAAATCTATGGGCGCAAAGGAAAGTACAGTCTTATGCATGATAAGTTTGCGATTATCGACGACAAAATAATTATTACAGGATCATATAACTGGACAATGGCCGCAAAGAATGTAAATTGGGAAAACTTGTTAGTGATTTCTGATACAAATATTGTATCAGCATACACCGCCGAGTTCAAATACATGGGAGGGTCAAAATGATCAAGAGCAAGAGATTTTATGGTTGTATCAAAGATAAAGAAGATCAACGCGATTTTATGTTTGCTGCACGCCCTGAAAGACGTAAAGCACTCCCTCCGCTTGTTGATTTGCGTCCAGTCTCTCCTACTCCGTATGACCAAGGACAGTTGGGAAGTTGTACTGGCAACGGTATTGCCAGAACCTACCAAATGGTGCTTGTAAAACAGTTGATGGCCAAGGGGTACAGCGCTGCTACCGCACTCGCCGCAGCAATGATGCCGTCACGCCTTTTTATTTATCACGGGGAACGCGTCATGGAAGGAACTGTTAATCAGGACTCTGGTGGACAGATTCGTGATGGCATGAAGTTTGTTGCTGCAAGTGGAGTTTGTCCTGAAGTAGGTGGGTCATCTCCTTCTGTCTGCTGGCCATACAATATCTCAAAATTCACTGTTCGTCCTCCAAATGCCTGTTTTGCTGAGGCTCTGAATCATGAGTTTCTGACATACCTAAGAGTTAATCAGACTCTCGCGGAAATTCAAGGTTGTCTTGCTCTAGGATTTCCAGTAATTATTGGCTTCACAGTATTTTCGAGTTTTGAATCAGCAACAGTCGCAAAGACTGGAATAATGCCGATGCCTAAAGCCGGCGAACAAAACTTAGGCGGGCATTGCGTTGTAGTGGTTGGCTATGACAACTCTGTAAAGCGCTTTATAGTTTGTAATTCATGGGGAACAGGATGGGGAATGAAGGGATATTTTACTATGCCATATGATTTTCTAATCAACCCGTCATATGCTTCAGACTTCTGGACCGTCAGATTGGAGAAATAATGAAACGAGTAATCAATAGTCTAGTTCTTGCGGCTGTAGTAACAGCCACCGGCTGCGCCACTGGTCCGACACTTGGCGTCTTGTCTTACTACAATATTAAAGACAACAAAGAACAAGCTACACGGCGCGCCATTCTAAAGAGTGAGGTTACGCATACTTGTAAAGCCATTGCTCTCAATGAATTGAATAAAGGCAGCACTATTCCTGAAATCAATGAAAAAGTTGGTATGCCCGTAGTCAATGAGTCACAATTAACATATACCGCCGGAGAGACTATTAGTACAATCTTTGCGGATGTCGGTGATGTAATAATCAATGGACTTGTTGGTTATGGCGGTTACGAAGGTGTTAAAGCCCTTGGAACTGCTGGAAGTAGCAGCAAGACTTATAATATCAACAGCCAGAACACTATAAATGGTAACGACAATCAAAGTAATGGTAGCGGTGGGACTTCCGCTTCCACAAGTTCTGGACGAACAGACAATCACGCATCTTCTCAACGAGCAAAATGATAGACTATCGTAAATTACGTGGGGTGATGGTAGGGAGTCTTCCGTCTCCGTCTACTAGCACTCCACGTTTTGTAAATATAAATGGTTTTGACATCAATGAAGACTTTGCAGCGTCAACATGGTGGAAAACTATTTATACATATACCGCTAGACAGTCAGCAATGAGTTATTATCACGATAAGTATTTTGCACCAGCAGTTGTCTTTACAACCGATCAAGGATCAGTACCTAGAGTTGGACAACTATTTATTCCTAAAGATCGTTTTCTAGGATTTTATATACATGACTCTATTTATCTCTTAGGTGGAGCATATATAAATGGTGTGTTTGTGATAATGACACGCAAACAGGCTGATGACTTACTTTTTGAAATGATTATGAATGACCCATTGCCAGGAACTCCCTTAACGGCGTGGACAGTGTGGTCGGCAGTAAGAATGTTTGGAGCCAGTTCGTGGAAGGGTAATAAATAATGCATCCGCTTCAAGTATTGCTAACTGATAGAATCGTTGCAGGTTTGAAGCGTAAGGGTATTGACTCCTGTTCAAAGTGGGCGGAAACATACAGAGTAATGGGTCAACCTTTTGCAGGTTTATGGAAATTTAGTCATCATCCGTGGACGAGAGACATTCATGACTGTGATTCAACAATCACTGTAGGACGCAAAGCAGCACAGATGGGGTATACGGAAACAGCACTAAATAGGATTTTCTTTGCTATGGACGTTAAAGGATTAAGTTGTATGTATGTGTTACCGGCATCAAAACCAGATGCTAGTGACTTTTCTACATCACGCTTTGATCCCGCCCTGGAACTTAGCCCACACTTGGCTAATATGTTTTCTAATGTAAAGAACGTTGGACACAAACGAGCAGGATCAGCAAATCTTTTCATACGTGGTTCTAGATCAAGAAGTCAGTTGAAGTCCGTACCCGCTAGCGAAATGGTTTTTGATGAAGTTGACGAAATGGTACAAGAAAACATCCCCTTAGCTTTTGAACGTATGTCTGGACAAGAAGAAAAACATGCATTTTTACTCTCAACACCAACCATAGAAAAATATGGTATTGATGCGTATTTTGATACTTCTACCCAAGAGCACTATATATTTAAATGCCCACACTGTTCACGCTTCACAGAGCTAGAATTCCCTGATTGTTTAGTCACAACCGCTGAAAAGATCACTGACGACTCAATCAAAGAGTCTTATCTCATTTGTAAGGACTGTAAGCACCCATTAAATCATTCTACGAAAGCAGAGTGGTTGGCAGACAAGACTATGGGTGGAACAGCCGTTTGGATTCCAACATTCACCGGTCGTGATACACGGGGATTTACAATCTCACAGTTTTATTCTATGACTGTCTCTCCTCCGGAACTTGCTGCTGCTAAAATCAAGGCGGAAAATGACAAAGCGCATGAACAAGAATGGTATAATTCTAAAGGTGGCATCCCTCACACAGTTAAAGATGCAAAACTGACGATGACTGATTTTGCACCTTGCATGGGTACTTTTAGAAAGGCAGATAATTTTCAAGGACAAGGAATCATTACTCTTGGAGTAGACGTTGGCAAATGGTTACATTATGAAGTTGATCAATGGTTTACTGATACTAACTCCTTTGGCCCTGATATCAACCTCATGACAACTGCTAAGGTACTTTCCGAGGGTAAAGTTCTTCATTTCGAGGAGTTAGATGGACTCATGCAAAAGTTTAACGTGCAGTTCTGTGTAATTGATGCGAATCCCGAACGAAGAAAAGCTTTTGAATTTGCCCAACGATTTTATGGACGCGTTAGAATGTGCTTCTACGGGAATGCTATCAACGGTAAGCAAATTGTTGTTCATGACGATGCCGAACATACAATCACTGTTGACCGCACAACATGGCTTGACTTATCACTTGGTAGGATACGCCGACGTAAGATTATGTATCCTACAGACCTCTCACTTGATTACAAAAGTCATCTCTGTTCACTGGTCAGAGTCTATCAAATCGATAAGAACGGTAATCCAACAGGTACTTATGTCAAGGGTAACGACGATGACCATTTTGCTCATGCACGAAACTATGCAGAAATAGCCTTGCCACTCTGTGCAAGTCTATTGACCTCACAAGACATAAGGAATGTAATATAATGAGAAAGATTTGGAAATCAGTATTTGCAGGAAATGATGTGTTACCCGTAGCGTCCATTACACATCCTAGATATGACCAAAATCTCATTTACTGGCAAAAATATCGCTATACTTTTGAGGGCGGCCATGATTTCGTACAGAAATATCTCAAACAGTTTAGTACCAAAGAAAACATGGTTGATTTTATTCGTCGCCGAGAGATTTCTTACTGCCCTGCCTTCGCTAAAGCTGGCATTATAGAGATTCGTGATGCTATTTATCAACGTTTAATTGACATTCAGCGTAAAGGTGGCCCTAAAAACTACATAAGTTCATGCGCCGGAGAAGATAATGGCGTTGATTATAACGGAAATAGCATGAGTTCCTTCATCGGACGCATGGTTTTACCGGAATTACTCTCTATGGCACGTGTTGGAGTGTATATTGATAAAGACCCTGTTGACATCGAGACATCACTGGCTACTGCAAAGGGAATTAGACCATATATTTATATGTATCCCACCGAAAGTATCAAATCATGGGCAGTTTCTAAGCAAGGAATACTCATGTCGGTACTTTTGGAAGATAACGTTGAACTAATTGACGAATTAACTGGTTTAATCACCAACCAGACCAAATCATACCGCCTTTTACAGTTGACAGCAGAAGGCGTGACGGTAAAATTCTATGACAGAGACAGTCGTATCCTCCCTGAAAAGTCAAAACTCTTGAAACTTAAGACAATACCCTTTGTAATTTTTGAATTGACACATAGTTTGCTAGTAGATGTGGCTGATTATCAAATCGCACTTTTGCAGTTGGCGTCATCGGATATCCACTACTCGTGGAAAGCCAATTATCCTTTCTATGTTGAACAGTTTGATATTGCTGCTGAAATGTCAATGCTGCGTCAGGCTTCTCCATCTAACACAGAAAATGAACTCAAGATCATGAATCAATCTCCGGCATTACAGAATAAGATTGATACATCAGGTAGGGGTTCAGAGGCACAGATTTCAAAAGCACCACAAGTTGATCTAGGAACGGGTCAAGGACGTCGATATCCCAAAGGTCTTGACCAACCTGCATTTATTCATCCTTCTGCTGAACCTCTAATGGCAAGCATGAAGAAACAAGATCAAATGAAAGCAGAGATTAGACAGTTAATTAATCTTGCTTTAGCATCTGTTGAGGCTCAGTCGGCTCAGAGTAAGATGCAAGATACAAAAGGTCTCGAAGCCGGTCTTTCCTATATTGGACTGGAACTTGAATTTGGCGAACGAAAGATTGCGGAGATTTGGAGCCAGTATGAAGGATCAAAAGAAGTAATCACTGTTTCTTATCCGACAAACTATAGTCTGAAAACGGATGAAGAACGCCGTAAGGAAGCCGCTGATCTGCGTACAGAACTCCCTAACCTTCCTTCTAAAACTTACCAAAAAGAACTCGGTAAGCAAATTATAGATATTCTTTTGGCGCATAAAGTTAATGCTGCATCACTTACTATGATGAAGAAAGAGATTGACGAATCACCTGTTGTCGTCACTGACCCCGACGTAATTATGCAAGACTTTGAAAGTGGATTTGTAGGTCTTAAAATGGCAAGTGAACTGCGCGGGTATCCTAAAGGACAGGCTGATCTTGCTAAGGCCGATCATGCAGAAAGACTTGCTCGCATCGCTGCGGCTCAGAGTGACCCACAAAGTAGAGGACTAAAAGATGCAAGCGGCAATCCTGTAGCTGGAAAAACCGAGAAGAAACAGGCTGGTATGAAAGATATGATGGATACTCCAACAGACAACACACGCGGAGGTGGAGAATAATGACATCTTTAATTCCATATATCTCTGTTAGCGCCGCAACGGATTATTTCTCACGCCGTTTGAATACTGAGGCATGGGACAATGCTATTGGATCAGATTGCGAGAAGGCTATTGCAATGGCAACGGATGCTATTGATAGACTTAATTTTGTTGGATCAAAGACTGACTCTGCACAATTGAATCAATTTCCTCGTCAAGGAGATTTGGTGGTTCCTCAAGATATTCAAGAAGCGTGTGCAGAACTTGCTATGCGTTTCTTGGACGGAATTGATCCTGATCTTGAGTTTGATAATCTTACAATGGTTAGTCAGGGGTATGCTAATGTTCGGTCCACCTATGACCGCACAAACCCGCCGGAGCATGTAGTCGCTGGTATTCCGTCAATCACAGCATGGCGGAAAATCAAGCCTTACTTGTTGAATCCGCGTGAGGTTACTTTAAATAGGGTGTCATAAACGAGGAGTACAAATGCACGTCAGATATATGCAAAAAGTATGGTTTACCGTTTTCGAGGAAGACGGGGCAGCAAAGGCAGCGGCGGATGCGGCGGCAGCAAAGGCAGCGGCAGATGCGGCGGCAGCTAATAAAACATTCAAACAGGATGACGTAAATCGTTTGCTTGCCGATGAAAGACGGAAACAGCAAGCAGCTACGCGCAAGGCTCTTGACGAATTGGAAGCTATTAAAGCGAAAGCTGATCTCACCGATGCAGAGAGGGCCGACCTCGAAACACGGATGGAGACTATGCGTAACGAGTTCTTGACTAAAGAAGAGTTGGCCAAGAAAGAACATGACAAACTTACTCGGAAGCACACCGAGGAGACAGGTAAGTTGACAGCAGAACGTGATACGTGGCAACAGCGTTTCACGACTTCTACTATTCAGCGTTCGATTACGGATGCTGCGGTTGCGTCAAAAGCCTTCAGTCCTAAACAGATTGTGGCCCTATTGCAGCCGGATACAAAACTGGAAGAAGCCCTTGACGGCGATGGAAAACCCACAGGCGAGTTGGTTGCCAAAGTGCAGTTCTCCGATGTTGGGAAGGATGGAAAGCCAGTAACACTCAACCTTACAGTTGAGGAGGCTGTTAAACGGATGGCAGAAATGGATGAATACGCGAATTTGTTCCGCGCCTCTGGAGTTGGTGGAGTTGGTGGAACACGCTCAGCGGGCGGTAAAACTTTGGACGCCGCTGAGATCGCTAAAAATCCTGCTCTGTATCGAAAACTGCGTGCGGAAGGAAAGATATAGTCGCTATGCGACTATGATTGAACAATCAAGGAAATAAACATGAAGCAGATGATTAAGTACTGGAAACCTGTGTTTGACAACGACAACACCGCCTTGGCCCCCGAAGTTTGGGCACAAGAGGCGTTGATGATCCTTGAAAACAACATGATCATGTCGAATCTCGTCTACCGCGATTTCGAGAACGAGATTGCGACGTATGGCGATACCGTTAATGCTCATCGTCCGAACTCCTTTGTCGCTCAGCGCAAAGTTGACGGCGTGGATGTGATAGTACAGGATGCAAGGGCCACGAATGTGCCTGTGAAGTTGGATCAGCACCTCCACGTGTCCTTCATGATCTATGACGGGGAAGAAAGCAAGTCCTTCAAAGACCTCGTTGATCTGTACCTGCGACCGGCTCTGATTGCTGAAGCACAGGGACTCGATCAGGTTGTTGGAGGTCAGGTGTACGACTTCCTCGGCAATTCGGTTGGTCAGTTGGGAACTCCGTTGTCCAAGTCCTCCGTGGTGGCGGCTAATGAACAGTTGAACAAGCAGAAGTGCCCTCTCGCTGGACGAAACATGGTTGTTTCGCCGGATGCAGAAGGTGACCTGTTGGACCTCGGTGAGTTCACAAAAGTGAATGAAACTGGGACTCCTGAGGGATTGGTTAATGCCAATCTCGGAACGAAGTTCAACTTCAAGTTCTTCATGGACCAGAATACTCCGAGTGTTCCGACTGGAAGTACTGTTCAGGCGGCGACTGTAACGAATGCAGCCGGTGTCGGTGCAACGGTGATTGTGCTCGGTGGACTGTCCACTTACCAGCCGTTGGTTGGTAGTTGGATCACGATGGTTGGGGATATGACTCCTCAGCTGATCTTGACGGCTTCGGCTGTTGGAGCCGGTGCTTCGACAATCACGATTGCCCCAGGACTTAAGTCTCCGGTGGTAGGAAGCGGTTCAGCGGCAGCCATTTACGTACCAGGTGCGGTGAATTATGGCCCTGGGTATGCCTCAGGCTACAATCTGCCTTTGGTCGTGGACGGTTTCACTGTGTCTCCGAAACTTGGACAGATGATTTCGATCAACGGATCGAACTACAGCGCAATGTCCACGCCGACGACGACGCAGTTGTTGCTCAATCGTTCACTGGATAACAGCGCGGCAAACAATGCGGTGGTAGGTGTTGGTCCGGCGGGTAACTACTCCTTCGGATTCCATCGTAATGCAGTTGCTCTTGTTGTTCGCCCTCTGGCGGCTCCTCGCGCGGGAACGGGTGCGCTGTCCTACGTGGCCAACTACAACGGACTGTCGGTGCGTGTGACAATCACGTACAATGGTCTGAAGCAGGGTCATTTGGTGACGGTTGACATGCTTGCAGGTGTCAAGACTCTCGATACGAACCTCGGCGTCGTTATGCTGTCCTAATCATTAAGTGGAAGGTGGGGAGGACATCCCTCCCCGCCTTGCCATGATTTGGAGATCATTATGTGGCAAAACAACCTGCGGGAAATTAAAATATTACTTTACAGACTAAAGAGAAACTTTGGTCTTCCTGCAACTATTAAACATCCTCTTAGTACCTACAATGATATTAAGACAGGTGCTATTACGATTGATTATAAGGAAATATTTATACGTAAAGTTATAGTATTACCAGCCAGTGAATTACGTAATGCTATTTATGGCAGGGCTTTGATTGTTTCTGGTAAGCAATACACTTATGGAGGATTCTTCGATCAAAATATGCGTTCAATGATTGTGGATTGCCATGATGTACCAAAGGATTTCTCAATCACCGAGAATGATCATATTGTTTTTGAGACAAAACGGTATAACATTAACAACTTTGAAATGGCCGAGCATAAACAGGCATGGCTCTTGAATACCATTGAACTTTCAAATGCCCCTACCGAGACTTAAAGGATTTACAAATGGGTACTATAAATCAAAACTGGCCACGATGGGTGTTT
>Ga0114951_10006101_pt1 | contig 10805 bp, 8 predicted proteins | sample AM7aDNAmetaG_FD_88677 | JGI IMG/M metagenome (GOLD analysis project Ga0114951, IMG submission 88677) | Freshwater microbial communities from Finland to study Microbial Dark Matter (Phase II) - AM7a DNA metaG | ecosystem: Environmental > Aquatic > Freshwater > Lake | place: Finland: Lake Alinen... | reverse complement strand
TTTTCGGGCGTTAAGAGCCCCCGAAGGGGGCGACGGAACCTTGGCGGGAGGCTCCGTCGCCCCCTTCGGGGGCTCGGGGGTTGGGCACGACTTGACCCCACGACTCGCTCCGCTCGCCGTGGGCTAAAGTCCGACGGCCGCTTCGCGGCCTGACGAACGGAACAGGATGGTTTCAACAGAGCAAAACGGCTTCCAGCGATTGACGAATGGGCGTTTGCGGAGTTTATTCGTCATTCGTCATTTGCTCCTGGCATAATCGACGAAGACGCTGAGACATAGCACTGCCAATTTCACAAGGAGATATCGATGTCCGTCAGAGGCCGTTTGCTTGGGCATTTCCTGAAGGGGCTGCTGGTGGTCGCCCCGGTGGGATTCACGCTGTACATTTGTTACAAGCTGTTCATCTGGATCAACACGCCGCTGTCGGGCTACCTGCAGAACCACGCGCCGGAGTTGAATCTCCCCGGCCTGGGATTCGCCATCACGGTGCTGGTGGCTGCGGTCGTGCTGACCGCCGTGGGGTACCTCTCCTCGAACCTGCTCATGCGCTGGCTGCTGGACGCGGTGGACCGGCAATTCGGAAAGCTCCCGCTGATCAAGCTGGTGCATTCTTCGCTGAAGGATCTGATCGGCGCGTTCGCGGGGAAGAACCGAGGGTTCGACCAGCCGGTGCTTGTGTCGCTGCAGCCCGACGCCAGCGTGAGGATGGTCGGCTTCGTCACGCGCAAAGATATGGAGGCGTGGGGGTTGGCGGGGTGCGTGACGGTCTATCTTCCCGCGGCGTACAACTTCGGCGGGCAGTTGGTGATTCTGCCGAAGGAGCGCGTGACGCCGCTGCCCATCGCCAGCACCGACCTGATGACTTTCGCCATCTCCGGTGGCATCAGCGGCGGAATGCAGAAGAAGGGGTAAGGGGGAGGCCGAACGGCAGGGCCGGCGGGCCGGTTTGCAGCGGGTGATCGCTTCGTTTCTGCGCTCTGCATTCCGCCTCCCTGGCAGTGTATCACTCATGCGCGGAGGGCATGTCCATTTGTCACCCTGAGCGCAGCGAAGGGTCTTTCGGAGCGCTAACCGTTCGCCTGTCGAAAGATTCTTCGTCCGCCAACGGGCGGACTCAGAATGACATCGCACGCGAGTGGCGCCCTATCGCCTCCCTCGCTTTGTTGACGGCTCGGAGTGCCCCCTGTTATAATCCTCGCAGTCGACGGGCGGCGGTAATTCAGTGGTAGAATGTCAGCTTCCCAAGCTGAACGTCGAGGGTTCGAGTCCCTTCCGCCGCTCCATTTTTTTCTGCAATCGTGAAAGACAGTGCGGTTATGCGGCAGTCCCAAGCGCGTGTTTCCTTCCTTCCGGTCTGCCTGCTGGTGACGGCGCTTGTCCTCACGCTGTGCGGCTGTCCTTCCGTCCCCCCCCCGTACCATCCGCCGGCGCCGCCGCCTCCGAAACCGGTGGGGTTGCATTACACGATCCAGCGGGGCGACACGCTCTATTCCATCGCGAAAGCGTACGGCGCGGACTGGCGGGATATCGTGCGCGCCAACAGCGGCCTCGACCTGGGCAATCTGCCGGTCGGGCAGGAAATCATCATCCCCAACTCGACCGGGCCGGTGGCGACGACCCCCGCGACCCCGCGCCCGAAGGCGGAGTTCAACCAGGGTCATCCGGGCCCCATCGCGGCCGAGGGGGAGTTCCTCTGGCCGGTGGAGGGGGAGCTGATCGGCAAGTTCCATCAGCGCATCCCCTGGCGCAGGGGTGAGGCCGACCAGGGAATCGACATTCGCGCGGCGGAAGGGACGGCGGTGGTGGCGGCCAAGAGCGGGCGCGTCAACGCGTTCACCCGCTTCCCCGGGTACGGCAGGAGCGTGATGCTCGAGCACCAGGATGGCTCCATCACCTTCTACGGCTACCTGGGAGAAGTGCTTTGCAGCCACGGAACCTGGGTGCGGCAGGGAGAAGTGATCGGCACGGTGGGGCAGACCGGGCTCTCCTCCGGCGCGCAACTGCATTTCCGCATCTGGCAGGGGGAGAGGTTCGTGGATCCGATGAGCCAACTGAGGTGACGGGGCGCTTCATCTCGAGACGCGAAACAGAGCGAGAACTGAAAACTGAAAACTGAGAACTGAGAGATTCCTCGCTTTGATCCGTCGTTAATCCTTCAAGCCGTTCTCCGCGCCTCCGTGTCTCCGTGGTGAGACCGCCGTCACCCGCCCAGTTTCCCCGCTATGAGTTCCGCCGCCTTGGAAACCGCCTGCGGGATGGCCGCGGGGTCTTTGCCGCCGGCCTGCGCCATGTCGGGCCGGCCGCCGCCTCCGCCGCCCACCAGCTTGGCCGCCTCGCCGGCGATCTTGCCCGCGTGCAGCCCCTTGGCGATGAGATCCTTGCTGAACGCGACGATGAGGTTGACCTTCCCCTCGGACGCTCCGGCCAGCACGATGGCGAGGGAGGGGGTCATCGGCTTGAGTTGATCCACCAGCGCACGGAGATCGTCCGCCGTCGCCTCTTCGATCGCCGCGGCGATCAGCTTTACGCCGCCGATATCGCGGGCATTCCTGAGGTACTCCGCCGCGCCCGGCCCGGCCTGACGGCGCGCCTTCTCCAAATCCTTGCGTAGGTCCTTCAACTGCTTCTGGAGCTGCTCCGCGCGCTCCACCAGCCGCCCCTCCTGGGCGCCCAGCGCCACCGCGGTCTGGTCGATGAGCGCCTCCTTCTCGCGCACGTACGCCAGCGCGCCGAGACCGGTGACTCCCTCGATGCGCCGCACGCCGGCGGCCACGGAGCTTTCCGCGAGAATCTTGAACAGCCCGATCTGCCCCGTGGCGTTGCAGTGCAGCCCGCCGCACAATTCCTTGGAGTAACCTCCCACGTCCATCAGGCGCACCGTCTCGCCGTATTTCTCGCCGAACAGCGCCATGGCCCCCTCCGCGCGCGCCTCGGCGATGGGGAGGATGCGCCAGGTGACCGGGGCGTTCTGCAGGACGAGTTGGTTCACCCGGTCCTCGACCAGTTGAAGTTCCTCCTGCGTCATTCCCTTGGTGTGGTGGAAGTCGAAGCGCAGCCGCTCCGGTCCCACGTAGCTGCCCGCCTGCTCGGCGTGCTTGCCGAGCACTTCGCGCAGCGCCAGGTGCATCAGGTGGGTGGCGGTGTGGTTGCGGCGGATGGCGGCGCGGCGCGCCACGTCGGGCCGCACGTGCAGCGTGTCGCCGAGCCGCAGCGAGCCGTTCGTCATGCGCCCGACGTGCAGCACCATCCCTTCCGAGCGCAGCGAGTCGGTCACCAGGAACTCTCCGCCGAGTCCCGTCAGCAGGCCGGTGTCTCCCACCTCGCCGCCGGACTCGCCGTAGAAAGTGGTGGCGTTCAGGACGACGATCCCCTCCTGCCCTTCGCCGATCTCCTCGCAGAGCGCCTCTTTGGCGATGAGGCCGACGACGCGCGCCTCGATGGCATCCTTCTCGTACCCCTCGAACGCCGTCGCGCCGCCGCGCTCCTTCAGTTCCGCCACGGGGCCGCCGCCGAAGATCTCCGACGAAATTTTGGTTCCCTTGCGCGACAGTTCGCGCTGGCGCTCCATCTCGCGCTCGAACCCGTCGCGGTCCACCTTCAGGTCCTCATCCTCCAGGAAGGATTCCGTGACGTCCAGCGGCAGGCCGTAGGTGTCGAACAGGCGGAACGCCTCGACTCCCGGCAGCGTGTCCAGCCGGTTCTTGCGAAGCTCCTCGACGATTCCGGCCAGGATCGCCTGCCCCTGGTCGAGCGTCTGCAGGAAGCGCTCCTCCTCGATCTTGATGACTTGCGCGATGTTCTCGCGGCGCTCGCCGACTTCGGGGTACTGGTCCGCCATCACCCGGGCGATCACCGGCACCAGTTCGTACACGAAGGGGCGGCGCAGGCCGAGGCGCGCGCCGTCGAGCACCGCGCGGCGGATCAGCTTGCGCAGCACGTAGCCGCGGCCGGTGTTGCTGGGAAGAATGCCGTCGCCGATGCAGAACGCGGAGGCGCGCGCGTGGTCGGCGATGCGGCGGAACGCCATTCCCGTGCGCTTCGTGCGCAGCGGGGCGTACGCCTTCTGCGCGATCCGCTCGATGTCGGCGATGATCGGCTCGAACAGGTCGGAATCGAAATTGGTGGATTTTCCCTGCAACACCCCGGCGATGCGCTCCAGGCCCATCCCGGTGTCGATGTTCTTCGTGGGCAGGGGGGTCAGCTTCCCGCCCTCGCTGCGGTCGAACTGCTGGAAGACCAGGTTCCAGACCTCGCAGAAGCGGTCGCAACTGCAGGAGGGATTGCAGTCCGGCTTGCCGCAGCCGGTCTGGGGGCCCCAGTCATAGAAGATTTCCGAGCAGGGGCCGCAGAGGCCGTTGGGGCCGAGCTTGGGGGCGTCGGCGGGCCAGAAATTGTCATGCTGGCCGAAGCGGTAAATCTTCTTCGGGTCCAGCCCCACTTCCTTGTGCCAGATGTCGTACGCTTCCTGATCCTCCTCGTAGACGCTCACGGCGAGGCGCTCGGCGGGCACCTTCAACTCCACCGTCATGAACTCCCAGGCCCAGAGGATCGCCTCGCGCTTGAAGTAGTCGCCGAAGGAGAAATTTCCGAGCATCTCGAAGAGCGTGTGATGGTAGGCGGTGCGTCCGACGTTGTCCAAATCGCCGGTGCGCAGGCATTTCTGGCTGGTGACGGCGCGCGTGAGTCCGGGCGCGCCGCGCCCCATGAACTCGTTCTTGAATTTGGCCATTCCCGCGCCGGTGAAGAGCAGCGATTTGTCCTCCGCGGCCGGGATGAGCGAGTCGGAGGGGAGCACGGTGTGCCCGTGCCGCTCGAAGTAACTGAGGAACCGCCGGCGGATTTCCGATGCCTTCATGCCTTTGTCCTGTCCAGAAACAACGGTTGACTTCGCTGCGGACTCACAGAGAATGCCGATGTTTCAAGATCGGCGGATTCCTTGCGCGTTGTAGGGGCGCAGCATGCTGCGCCCTCGCCCGGTTCAGAATAGAACCCCTGACCGGGGCGCGCCAAGACCCATATAATACGAAAAACGTAGCGGGGCCGCAAGGGGAAGGGGGCAAACGTAGGAATGCAGAGTGCAGAAGGCAGAGTGCAGAACTCGGAATGAAGGACGATGCCGGAATAACGGGCAGCCCGTTCTCGGACGCCATGCGTAACGCCGCGTGTAGCGCGGGCTGCAGCCCGTGAATCATCACAAGTCATTGCGAAGGAGGCGCGAGAAAATTTCCCCTATACTCTATCCCTCCCCCGCGCCGACTGCGGCAATCTTCCTTGTTCCTTGCCCTCTCCCCGCGGGAACGTTCCGCCTGGAGGATTTGGGCAAAGCTGAAGATCGCCACGGCCGACCGAGGAGGCGTTTGTCAGCCAACAGCGCTACGCTTCGGTCGGCCTCGCGATGACGCTTTGCCGTTTATGAATCCGGGGGGGGGCGACCGGCGCAGGGCGGCGAGAACGTGACGCGGTGTTTCAGTTCAGGGGGATTTCGCCTCCGCAAAGGCGGCATTTCGCAGTGCGAGGGCGGGGCCCTACATACGCCACTGGAACAGGTGATTGACACTTCGGGCAGTAAGTCACTATTCCACTCAACCCTTGGTTTGTGCTGAAGCCCACGGCTTCCCTCACGTTATCCACCTTTAGCGTAGAACGCACATTACTTATGGTTGCTGGCCGATTGACCTCCATACCGACGGCACGATCAGCCTCTGACACTTTGGTCACGAACTCGGAATCCCTTATTTCCAAGCGGTCGTCAGTCGGTTGCTCCTTTATTGACCTTTGCGTAACAAATGGAAATGCCCGATGGCCGGAAAGGGCCTGAAAACATAGCCGTTTCTTGTCTTGTGCGATTCCATTACTTCTGCAATCCTCAATAGTGCAGCAGCCGCCTCGTGCCCTGCTTTCATGCCACGAAGGACGTCGGCGGTATACACCTCCCAGTTATCGTCGACCATCTTGTGGTGTATGGGGCACAGAAGAATCGCGTTCGCATAAGTCTCGCGCTCCACGCAATTGGCAATGTAACGTGCCGACTTCGGTTTGTCCCCGATGATGTGGCATTCTTCTCCCAGGACCGTGTTCTTGCCCTGATCTTTTACCGTTAACGGTTGACCACAAATCTTGCTATCGTGTCGGTAGGAGCAGCAATTACACGCTCTTGCCCAAAGAAGCTTTCTGTCCTTATCGCTCAGTTCCATCTGCGGGCTTTCTATGAGACTCTGGAATCCTGCCACTACTCGCCCTTGTGCATCTCCCTCAACTGCTCGATCAACGCCAAAATCTCCCCCTCGCTCCCGATGCTGATCCTCAGCCCGTCGTCCAGCCCCGGCGCGGCGAAGTAGCGGACGAGGATTTTGCGGCGCTTGAGTTCCTCGTACACTTGCCGGGCGGTGAGGGGGCCTTTGACGCGCGCGAAGAGGAAGTTGCTCTGGCTGGGATAGACGAACCAGCCGAGCTTCTCCAGCGCGGCGGTGAGGCGCGCGCGGGTGCGGCGGATCTTCTCCGCGTTGGCGCGCATCGCCGCGATGTTCTCCAGCGCGGCGACTCCGGCGACGATGGCGAGCCGGTTGACGTTGTAGCTGTCTTTGACCTTCGCCAGCCCCTCGATGACATCCTCGCGCGCGACGGCGTACCCCAGCCGGATGCCGCAAAGGGAGAAGGATTTGCTGAAGGTGCGCAGGACGATGACGTTCGGGTGCTTCTCCACCAGCGACATCGCGTCGCGGTCGGCGAAGTCCACGTACGCCTCATCCACCACGAGCACGCCGCTGACGGCGCGCGCCAGCCGCGAGAGGGCGGCGTTGCTGACCATCGTGCCGGTGGGGCTGTTCGGGTTGGCGATGATGGTGGCCGCCGCGCCTCGCCGGAAGAGCCCCACCGGGAGGGTGAAGTCATCCGGGAAGGGGACTTCGCGCACGCGCGCCTTTTCGATCTTCGCCAGCGTGGAGTAGAGCGAGTAGGTCGGGACGGGATAGGCGACGATCCGCCCCGGTCCGACGATGCCACGCAGGATCATGGTGAGCAGGTCGTCGGAGCCGTTCCCCGCCAGCACGCGCTCCGGCTTGACGCCGAAGGTCTCGGCGATTGTGCGACGGAGGGCGTTGGCCATCGGGTCGGGGTAGAGGCGCAGGTCGGCGCCTGCCGCGGCGCGCACGGCCTTGACCACCGCAGCGGGGGGCGGATAGGGGGATTCGTTGGTGTTGAGTTTGATGAATCCGGCCTCCTGTGGCTGCTCGCCGGGGGTGTAGCCGGACATTTTTTCGATATTCGGTCGGAAGTAGCTCATCGTTTCTCTCTTGCTTCTTATTTCTTCATCTCATATCGGCGTTGATCCGCGTCCATCGGCGGTTTGCCTCGTCCGTTCTCCGTGGTGAGTCCCGGCCGTCACTTTTCAAACCGTATCGTCGCCGAGCGCGCGTGGGCGTCGAGCCCCTCCGCGCGGGCGAGGGCGTCCACGTCGGGGGCGGCTTTCTGCAGCGCGGCGCGGTCGTAGGAGAGCACGCTCATCGTGCGCAGGAAATCGTTGACGCTCAATCCGCTGAAGAAGCGCGCGGTGCCGCCGGTCGGCAGGACGTGCGAAGGCCCGGCCACGTAATCTCCCACCGGCTCCGGCGTGTACTGGCCCAGGAAGACCGCCCCCGCGGAGGTGATCCGCGGCAGCAGCTTCTCCGGCTCGGCGACCGCCAACTCCAGGTGCTCCGGCGCAAACTGGTTGGCCAGCGCGACGGCCTGATCCATATCCTTCGTCACGCCGATGAAGCCGTACCGCTCCAGGCAGTCGCGCGCGGCCGCCGCGCGGGAGAGGGTCTCCAACTGGCGGGCCAGCTCCTCGACGACGCGGCGCGCCAGCGGTTCGTCGGGGGTGAGCAGCACCGCCGCGGCGGGATTGTGCTCCGCCTGGCTGAGCAGGTCCGCCGCGATGAAGCGGGCTTCCGCCTTCGCGTCGGCGATCACCAGCACCTCGCTGGGGCCGGCCAGCATGTCCAGGTCCGCCTGGCCGTACACCTCGCGCTTGGCGAGGGTGACGAAGAGGTTGCCGGGGCCGACGATTTTATCGACGCGGCGGATGGTTGCCGTTCCGTAAGCGGCGGCGGCAATGGCGGGGACCCCGCCGATGCGATAAAGTTCCGTTACTCCGGCCAGCCGCGCGGCGGCGAGCGTCTCAGTGCGAAGCGTCCCGTCCGGGCCGCAGGGGGTGAACATCACGATTTCGCGCACTCCCGCGACAACAGCGGGGATGGCGGTCATCAACACGGTGCTGGGGTAGGAGGCTTGCCCGCCGGGGACATACACGGCCACGCGCTCCAGCGGACGATAGGCCACCTGCACGCGCCCCCCCTCCGGGTTCGTCAGCGGAGCGGCCGGCTTCGGGAGGATGTGCTTCTGGAAGCGCTCGATGTTCGATGCCGCGCGTTCCAGCGCCTGCCGGACCTGCGGGGCGACCCGCTGCCATGCGGCATCCATCTGCGCCTGCGGCACGCGGAACTCGCCCGGCTCCAGCGTTACGCGGTCCAGCAGCGCGACGTACCGCGCCACGGCGGCGTCGCCGTCGCGCTTCACGTCGGTCAGCACCTTGCGCACGATCTCCAGCGGCTCCAGCGGCGCGCCGAAGGCCTGGATTGTCTTGCGGCGGCTCTCCTCGGAGACCATCCCGGCCCCGAGGCCCAGCCGCTCCGACAGGCCAAGCAGCGTCGTGGAAAGATCGGTTTCGGTTGCGCGGAAGATTTTCATTTTCCTGAGCCACCAACAATGGACGAACAAGGATCCAAGGGACATCAAGGACTGCAAGGACCGAGACGGCCATGCCTCCGTCAGGTCACGATCTGCCGCACCGGGTCGCCGACGGAGATGGGCCCGAGGGTCGGCACGCCGCGCACCTGGCCGCGATTGACTTCGAGTCGCGCCGTGGCGCCACCCCAGGAGCCGGGGCGAAGCGAGGCGCTGATCATCGCGGCGGAGAGCACCTGCTCACCCGCTTCGCCGCGTGGCAGGCCCGCCGCCATCGTCCCTTCGCACAACGTGATCCGCTCCTGCACGTGACTGGCGACGAGGTGCCCTTTGGGCATTTCCCATCGCCCGAGCGACTCGCCGGTGGCCGGGTCCTTCACCTCGTCCCCCTGAGCCAGGACGGCGAAGCGCATGCCGACGGTCACCCCCTCGCGCGCGCCGGCGGTGATCACGACCAGTTGGTCCGAAAGAATCTCGGCGACTTTCGCGTCAATCAGTTTTGCCATAAGAAGCCTCCTGGCTGAACCGACGCATTATACAGCAACGGATTCAACGTTCAACATTCAACGTTCAAGTGACGCCAACAATGGAGTTCCGCGTTCAGCGTTGTTTTGTTTCGCTGGTCGTTGTTCATTGAACGTTGAAAGTTGAACGTTGGACGTTGAGCGTTGAATCCGTTCGTTCAGGTCCAGCCTTCTTTCCCGAGCGCGTCGTGCAGCTCGTCGGGATGGTGGCGGCAGCGGACCTCGATGCGGCTGGAGTCGGCGTGGGCGGCCTGGTAGGGCATTCCCTTCGCCATCAGGTTGCGCTCGTGCAGTTCGTGCAGCAGCACGAAGCCGCGTTCCGGCTCGGCGATGTCGTCGTCAATCCACACCTCCCCCTGCGGCACGAATTCATAGACATGCTCATGGCCCCCGGCGGTGAAATCAATGTCATACACGCTGCGCACCTTGCGGCCACTCACGATCCAGACCGACACGCCATCCTCCAGCTTCTTCCAGAGTTCCTTATGGACGGTGGCGGGGTCGGGCAGTTGCTTTCCGTTGCGTGTCGCACGGCGGACATCCCCGGCGCGGCGGCGCTCGGCGCGCTCGGCGAGGTCCGCTTTGGTCAGCGCTTCGAGGTAGGGGACCCCCTTGGCCATCAGGCGGCGCTCGACCAGGAGGTGGTCGATGAAGAACGCGCGCTCGTCGTTCGAGGCCTCGCGGTCGATCCAAAGCTCGTACTCGGGGATGTAGGGATAGCGGTAGTGCTGGCCGAAATTCGTGAACTCCTCATCGATCCGGCCGCGGATGTACGCGCCGTCGACGATCCAGACGGCCAGGTCGCCGCGCGACTCGACCTTGGTGAGGTAGGGGGGCTTGAGCGGTTCGGACATGCGGGACTCTCCTGGGACTCCTGGGGACAACTCACACGAACTTGAAAAACGCCTCGTTCAGCTCCATCGGCCCGATGAGCGGGCGGAGGGTGACATCCTCGCGGTGGCGCAGGTGGCGGATCAGCGTCAGCACGAGGTCCTTCTCCAGTTGCTCGCGCTGCTCGACGGTCATGTTGTTGAGGGGGATCCTGCCGCCGGCCATGGTGCCGTGGCCGCCGCCGTGGCCGCGTTTGCGCATGACGCCGCGCAGGATGGTCCCGGCATGGCCGCGTCCGTGCAGGCCGCGCAGCGAGACGAACAGCGCGCCATGCCAGACTCCCGTGACGAACGACCACGCCATTCGCTCGTGCCGGAGCAGCACGTCGGCCACCAGGCTCACGGAGTCCGGGTGCTGAATTTCCCCCAGGTGCGCGCCGATGACGTTGGCGTAGGTGAAGGAGGAGAGGATTGCGCGCGCCATGGTGGAGTAGTAGTCGTGGTGCAGGCGCGGATGGAGAATGCGCCCCAGCGCGCGCTTGTCGGCGAGCGGGTAAAGGCGCACGTAGGCCTCCATGTCCGCCGGGGCCGCCTCGCGGGCGAGGTCCTGCGTGTCGGTGCTGATGCTGTAGCACATGGCGGCGGCGAGGTCGGGGGAGACGCTGACGCGGGCGGCGGAGAGGTACTCGCTCAGGATGCTGGCGCAGGAGCCGTACTCGGGGCGGAT
>Ga0114951_10006100_pt1 | contig 10805 bp, 6 predicted proteins | sample AM7aDNAmetaG_FD_88677 | JGI IMG/M metagenome (GOLD analysis project Ga0114951, IMG submission 88677) | Freshwater microbial communities from Finland to study Microbial Dark Matter (Phase II) - AM7a DNA metaG | ecosystem: Environmental > Aquatic > Freshwater > Lake | place: Finland: Lake Alinen... | reverse complement strand
TCGAGCTGAGCGTGTCCGTCCCCGCGAATAGCACCGCCACAATCTGCGTGCCCGCCGCATCCGGCAAGGATGTTCAAAGCAACCCTGCCCTAAAGCAGAAGCGCTTCGAACACGGATCAGCAGCCTATGATGTGGGTTCCGGGACGTATCACTTCCAGGCGCGCGCTGAATGAGATCAGTAATGCTATGACCGCGCGAGACACGGATTGCACGGATTGACACGAAAGCCTGGGGTTGCCCGCTAAACACGCTAAAAGACGCTAAAGGGAATTAGAGAGTTCATTTCCCTGCTTGGTTTAGCGTCATTTCGCGTGTTTAGCGGGCAATCTCTTCATCTGACTGCTTTCGGCCTTCGGATTTCCTTCGGTTTTCGGTCTTCGGGTTTCGGATTTCACCCTCCCTCCCCGCCAGCATTTCCCTTTTGATTGACGGCTGAGCTCTCACGCATCACGGGCAACCAGGCGACGAACACCGTCAGAGGTTCATCTGCTGCGCCCAATTCAAGGTCACCGCCATGCGCTCGGAGAATCTCGCGACAAAGGCTCAGGCCCAATCCGATACCTTCGACCTGGCCGCTGTGGGACTGGTCGGCGCGGTAGAACCTCTCGAACACGCGCTCGCGGTCGGCGGGCGAGATGCCAGGCCCAGTGTTGGCAACGCGGACGCAGACACGATCCCCGTGTCGAGCCAGCCCGAAGCAGATGCGCCCGTTCGGTTGGTTGTATTTCACGGCATTGCTGGCCAGGTTCTGCATGGCTTGTTCCAAAAGGTCTGCATCGGCGGTGATCTGCACATCGGTTGCCAGATCGTGCTCCACACGCAAGGTCGGCGCCTGTGCCTGGCAGTCTTCGATGACGTTCTCGATCATGCGGGTCAGGTTGACCGGTCCGCCGTGGAGCTGGAGCCGGCCGGCATCAGCGAGCGAGAGGAGCAGGAGCTTTTGGACAATCGCTTTGAGGTGGCTGATTTCCTCAAGCAGACTGCTGTAAAGCTCCTGTTGGGGCGACCCGGCGGGAGCGCTTTCCAGGGCCTGCTCCAATTCGACCTGGAGACGAGCCAAAGGGGTCTTGAGTTCGTGCGAGGCATCAGCGCTAAAACGCGTGGCCTGCTGGAAGCTTTTCTCCAGCCGGTCCATCATCTCGTTGAACACGGTGATGAGGCGATTGAACTCCTGGTCGCGGGGCATCGCCGGAATGCGCTGGTCGAGCCCGCGGGCGGTGACGCGCTCGGCGGTGCGGGCGAGCACGCTCACCGGGCGCAAAGCGCGATGAGCCAGAAACCACGCGCTCAACCCGGCCAGCAGCAGCACCGCCGGAAGCCCCAGCAGGCAGGCTCGGCGGAGGCGTCCCATGTCCGCGTTGAATTGCTCGATGTTCATACCGAGGACCAGGGTGTTGTGGGGATTGCCCATGATGCCGAAGCGCCAGGACTGCCCGTCCACCACGCGCGTTTCAAAACGCGGCACTCTTCTCGGCAGCGGCGGCCCCTCCCGCCTGGGAAGTTGCTCTCCTGAAAGCTGTTGGGGCGGTGCCCATTCCGGCGCTGATCCGTCCCGCCGGGGAGGTGGTTCGCCGCGAGGTTGCTGTGGCGGTGGCCACTGCGGTGGCCCCATTGTGGAGGTCTCCGAGGGACCGCTTCTCTGCGGCAAGAGGGGGCTGCGCAGCGGGGAAAAGCTAGCCTCGCTGAGGTTGGTGGGCCAGTGGTGCGACACAAAGATCACTTTATTCTGTTGATCGCGTACCAGCGTCAGAATCGAGCGCGGCGGGTCCTGTCCAAAAATAAAGGCCAGTGCCCCCTCGAAGCGCTGGTAGTGGATGGGTCCGTATTGGCGATCGAGATTCCCCTGGCCGAGATTGAGAATCTCACGATCCAGACGGTTGAGGTTGAACTGGTAGGAGATTCGCCATAGGACCACGCCCGTGCCGACCAGCAGCAGCCCGGTGATCAAGCCGGACAGCAGGGCAATCTTGAGGCGAAAGGAATTCAGGTTCACGCGTGTTACTTCTCCTCTGGAATCCGATAGCCGACGCCACGCACTGTCTCGATGAGCGGAGCGCCCCCCTCGCCGCTCAGTTTCTTGCGCAAGTGCTGGACATAGACATCCACCAGATTGGTGCCCGGGTCGAAGTGATAATTCCAGACATGCTCGCAAATCTGGGTGCGGGTAAACGTCCGCCCCGGCGAGCGCATCAGGAAGGTCAGCAGCGCAAACTCGCGTGCGGTCAGTTCAACGGCTTCTCCGCGGCATTTTACCTCACGGGTAAGCAGGTTCACCACGACCTCACCTTGCTGGATCGAGTCCTTTTGCTGGCCGGAGGCGCGGCGCAGCAGCGCGTGCAGCCGGGCCACCAATTCCTCGATGTAGAAGGGCTTCGTTAGGTAATCGTCCGCGCCCAGGTTCAGACCGTCCAGACGCTCGTTGAGGGCGCTGCGAGCGGTCAGCAGAATCACCGGGACCGAAGATCGCCGGTCCCGGAGGTTGCGGAGGATACTCAAGCCGTCGCGGCCGGGCAGCATGATGTCGAGCACCAGCGCATCATAGCTGCGCGTGGTGGCGAGCGTGTAGCCCTCGTCGCCGTTGGCGCTGAAGTCCACGACAAAGCCCCGTGCCTCAAGACCCTTTCGCAGAAACCCGCCCAACTTCTTGTCGTCTTCCACGACCAGTATTTTCACGCCGCCAGCCTACTGCCGCCGACCGCAGGGCGTCGAAGGGAATTTCATTAAAGTATTTTAATGAAATCCCGCGTGGGCCGTTAATGTGGCCAGGGCATGATAGGGTACATGAAAACGCAAGCTTCTATCATGAAGATAGACATAGCCTCGATGAACATCACACGGTTCAGCCGGATGCAGCCACTTGGCTGCCTCGCGTTCGCGTTGCTGGTCGCGGCGTCAGCGTTGGGCCAGACGATCACCGCTATCGCCCCGACCTCTGCGGCGCAGGGGACGGCCAACCTGCTCGTGACCTTTACCCTGGGCAGTAACCCGCCGCCGCCGCCGATAGACACCCTGCCCACCAGTGCCACTCTCGGCACGAGCACGGGCAGCACGTTGGCACGCACAGGTCTATACACTGTCACCGCCGTGTTCAACATTCCCGCATCGGAAACCGTCGGCTCAAAGAACGCCACGATTGTATTCCCCAGTCCGCCCGGAACGTTCACCGGGACCGCGGTCTTCCAAGTCACCGCTGGTTCCGGGGTGGCCGCCGGTTTTACCGCCACGCCCACCAGCGGGACGGCCCCCCTGGCGGTGAGCTTTACCGATGCCTCGACCGGCACGATTACCAGCCGGCTGTGGGATTTCGGTGACGGCACCACCAGCACGGCGAACAATCCATCCCACACCTACACCAACACTGGCAGTTACACCGTAAGCCTGGCGGTGTTCGCCACCGCCGGCTCTAACACACTCACTCGCACCAGTTATGTCACCGTGAGCGGCACACCAACTCCCGGCGGCTATAGCATCGTTGATACCGGCCAGACCAATTGTTTTGACAATATAAACCTGATCACCGCCCCGACCACCGGTCAGCCCTTCTATGGTCAGGATGCCCAGTTCTCCGGCACCCAGCCCAGCTACACCAAGAGCAGCGACGGACTCACAGTGAAAGACAACGCCACTGGCCTGACCTGGCAGAAGAGCTTTGCCACTAATAGTGACGGATCTGTGAACAAGATGACATTGGCGCAAGCCCAGACTAATATAACAGCCCTGAACGCGGCCAACTACGGCGGCTACAACGATTGGCGGCTGCCCACCATCAAGGAACTCTACTCCCTGATTATCTTTGCTGGGATCGATCCCAGCGGCTACACGGGTACGGACACCTCCTTACTCACTCCCTTTATAGACCGGACGTACTTTCATTTTGCTTACGGCTCTACCAATAATGGCGGGCGGATTATTGATATGAACTACGCCAGCAGCACCCCGTATGTTTATCATACCATGGCGAGCAGCCCTGCTCAGTTTGGTGTAAATTTCGCTGACGGGCGAATCAAAGGCTATTCGCTGGATATGTCCTGGGCAGGACCGGGAGTTTCCGCGTTTCCCGTCCAACTCGTCCGAGGTGCCGTCTATGGAGCAAATGACTTCGTTGAGAACGGAGATTCCACCATCACCGACCGTGCCAGCGGTCTAATGTGGACGAAGGGGGACAGCGCCAAGGGGTTAAATTGGCAAGAGGCGCTGGCCTGGGCCCAGACGAAGAACGTCGAGAACTACCTAGGGCACCGTGACTGGCACCTGCCCAACGCCAAGGAACTGCAGAGCATCGTAGACTACACCCGCTCTCCGGACACCACCACCTCCGCTGCCATCGACCCGCTCTTCACCTGCACTGGCATCACCAACGAGGCGGGCAAGGCGGACTTTCCCTTCTACTGGACCAGCACCACCCACATGAGTGTCGCTGGATCTGACGCAAGCGCCTTCAGTGGCGGTTACGCCATCTACGTCGCCTTTGGGCGGGCCATGGGCTACATGACTGGGGGGGATCCAAGCGTAGCGGGATGGCTGGATGTCCACGGAGCCGGTGCACAGCGCAGTGATCCCAAGGTTGGCAATCCGGCTGATTATCCCCAAGGGCACGGCCCTCAGGGCGATGCCATTCGCATATACAACTACGTTCGCCTTGTACGCACTGCCTTTGCGACCGGCGACAGCGTGGGCGACGGCATCCCCGATTGGTGGCGCGCGGAGTACTTTGGCGGCAGCGGCACCACGACCAACGCTTCCTCCTGCGCCGCCTGCGATGCGGACGGCGACAAGGTGACTAACTACAGCGAATACGTCGCGGACACGAACCCGACGAATGCGTTGTCCTTCTTCTGCGTTCAAAGCATCTCCAATGCGACAAGCTTCGCCGTTTCCTATCCGTCTTCCGCGAGCCGTAAGTACACCCTGTATTATCAGACTAGCCTCGGTGCCGGAGGGTGGACGAATATCCCCTCGCAAACAGCCCTCCCCGGCAGTGGCGGGGTGGATTGGCTGACCGATCCTTCACCCTCTGCTGCCGAACGGTTCTATCGCATTGGTGTGCAGATTCCCTGAGAAATCAAAGCTAAAGAGAACTGAGTATGAAGACCTTGATAAAGATCCTCATCATCCTGCTGACAGTCGGGCTGTCCCTCGCCAGCCTTCATGCCGGACAACCAGAATGGCCGCAGTTCCGTGGTCCAAATGGCTCTGGCATCGCTGCCGCAGACGCCCACCCCGCTACCACCTGGAGCGGCGCGCAGAATGTGAAATGGAAGGTCGCGCTGCCCGGCCCGGGCTCGTCCAGCCCCATTATTGCGGGCGAACGCGTCTTCATCACCTGCTATTCTGGCTATGGCGACGGCAGCAGCGGGGGCGGTCCGGAGAAGTTGCAGCGCCACCTGATTTGTCTGCAGCGCAACTCCGGAAAGGTCCTTTGGCATAAATCCGTCCCCGCCGAACTGCCCGAGGACGAATACAGCGGCAATCTGCGGGAACACGGTTACGCCAGTAACACCCCCGTTACGGATGGGGAACGTGTGTATGCCTTCTTTGGCAAAACGGGTGTGCTCGCCTTCGATTTCGATGGCCGGCAGCTTTGGAAAGTCAATGTCGGCAAGCAATCCAGCAATCGCCGGTGGGGCTCTGCCGCGAGCCCGATCCTCTGCCAGAACACAGTGATCGTCAACGCCGCGGAGGAAGGCCGCTCTGTTTTGGCGCTCGATAAGCTCACGGGCAAGGAGGTCTGGAAAACAGAAGTCAACTCGCTGGAGCTGAGTTTCGTTACGCCGGTGCTCGTGGAGTGCGCAGGCGGGCGCAGTGACCTTGCCCTGGCTGTGCCGGGTGAGATGTGGGGCTTGAATCCCGACACCGGCAAGCTGCGCTGGTTTGCTCAGACGGGCATCACCGGCAATGTCTCGCCCAGCCTGGTCGCCGCGGACGGCATTGTCTATGCCACCGGCGGCTACCCGCGGCAGGGCACCATCGCCGTGCGCGCCGGCGGGAAAGGCGACGTCACGCAAACCAATGTGCTGTGGTCCAGCCAGAGCGCCTCTTACGTCCCTTCCCCAGTGGTCTGCCAGGGGCATCTTTACATCATCAGCGACCAGGGCTCCGCCATCTGCCTGGAAGCGCGGACCGGCAAGCTCGTTTACAAGGAGCGGTTGCCCGGTGTGTCCGGGGGCAAACCCTTCTACGCCTCGGTCGTTTTGGCGGACGGTCATCTTTATGCAACCAGCCGGCGCAACGGCACCTTTGTCGTGCAAGCCGCTCCGACGTTCACTCTCCTTGCCCAAAACCGACTCGCGGATGACGACACCGATTTCAACGGGACGCCCGCGATCACAGGCAAGCAGCTTTTCCTTCGCTCCAACCGTTACCTTTACTGCATCGAGTCCGGTGCGGGCGGCTGAAGCGATGGAGAATAACGAAAGGAAATTATATGAAGAAGTCAGTAATCATTCTGGCACTGGCCCTCGGTGCTTCAACACTGTCTCTCACCGCGCAAGACCAGGGAGGGGCTCCGTCAGCGGGTGAACGCCCTTCCATCCGTGAGGGGGGGCGTGGTGGTCCCGGCGGCCCGGGTGGACGCGGCGGGTTTCACCTCCTCCCCCCTCGCGCACAGGAGCAACTTAACCTGACGAGCGACCAGCAGAAGCAGTTGGCGGCCTTGGAGGTCGAGGTGAAGGCTAAGATCGAGAAGATCCTGACGCCCGAGCAACTTAAGCAGTTGCAGCAGATGCGGCCACCGCCGCCCCAAGGCGGTAGGGGTGGTGGGCGTCCCGGTGGCGCAGGTGGTGGTCAAGGTGGTCCTGGCGCAGAGAGCAGTCCACAACGCCCAGCCCAGGAACAGTAATCCCGCACGCGCGAGCGCAGCGACGGAGACGCCGCTGCGCTCGGCCTACAGCCAGCCGCTAACTCAACAACTGCCCGTCATTATGAAATCCATCGCTTCAATCTTCGTAACAGTACTGATGACAGGTTTGTCAGCCAGTGTGCTGCATGCCGCTCAACCCTACACTATCGTCGCCACCGGGCAGACGAAGTGTTACGACAACCGCGGCGAGATTGCCCCTCCGAAGCCGGGCCAGCCCTTCTACGGCCAGGACGCTCAGTTCCATAACCATCCCGCCAGCTACACCCTCAGCACTGACGGGTTGACCGTGCGCGACAACGTCACGGCTCTGACCTGGCAGCGCAGCCCAGACACCGACGGCGATGGCACCCTCACGCGGCGCGACAAGCTGACCCTGGCCCAGGCCCAGGCGCTCTCGGGCAAGCTGAGCGCCGCCAGATTCGGTGGCTTCGACGATTGGCGCCTCCCTTCCATCAAGGAGTTGTATTCGCTCTTCGATGGGCGGGGCACCGACCTCAGCGGGACCATGGACCTGGACACCGCAAGCCTCACGCCCTACATAGACACGAAGTTCTTCAAGTTCGCCTACGGCGACACCAAGACCGGCGAGCGCGTGATTGATTCGCAATATGCTTCGGGCACCAAGTATGTCGGCAGGTCCGCGCGTGGGGGTGGGAAAGTATTCGGCGTCAACTTCGCCGACGGGCGGATCAAAGGCTACGACCTGCAAATGCCTGGCGGGGGCATCGAGAAAACGTTCTTTGTCATCTGCGTGCGCGGCAACCCCGATTACGGCCATAACGATTCGCATGACAACGGTGACGGCACCATCACAGACCGGGCCACCGGCCTGATGTGGTCCAGGACGGACAGCGGACGAGGCCTGAACTGGCAGGACGCGCTGGCCTGGGTGCAGAAGAAGAACCAAGAGAAATACCTTGGCCACGACGACTGGCGGCTGCCGAGTGTGAAGGAACTGCAAAGCATCGTGGATTACACCCGCTCGCCGGACACCAGCCAGTCGCCGGCCATTGACCCGATCTTCACCTGCACGGCGATCACCAACGAAGCGCATCAGGTGGACTATCCGTTCTACTGGTCGGCGACCACGCATGCCGGACTCCGCGGCGGCGGGGCCGCGATGTATGTCGCCTTCGGCCGGGCGGCAGGGTGGATGTCAGCCCGCGCCATGGCGGGCGGACCTCCCGAACGGCGCGGCGGTTTTGGCCCCGGCCCGAGACCTGGCTCGGGCGGCCCACCCGGCGGTCCTCCGCCGGGCATGGAGCCGCAGGGCAGGGGGGCTGGTGAGTATCACTACGTGGATGTCCACGGCGCCGGCGCGCAACGCAGCGACCCCAAGGCCGGTGATCCGGCGATGTTCCCGCATGGCCGCGGGCCGCAGGGCGATGTCATCCGCATCTACAATTACGTCCGCTGCGTTCGTGATGGGGGGTGATTTCTACCGCATCGCCGAAAGCTGCAACGCTGCCCGGTGAAGCAGGGACAGACTTCACGGGCCAAGGAAAAGGTCACCGTGCATGAGCTGAATCGCGCACTTGCCGCCGCAACCGTGAAATTGGCGGCCCGGGTGTTTCAGCCCCTAACGCTTGATTCTGGCCTTGCTCAATCGTTTCGCTGCGCGGGAGGCCGCATTCTGTTTGGCACGTTTCTTTGCGTTCGCGGCGTTGGCGGCCGCAGTGCGCCGGGCAATTTCGTCTCGGAGCGCTGCGCGGTAGGCCGCCGTGCGCCGGGCAAGTTTCTTCCGGTTCGCTGCGCGGTGGGCAGCATGGCGCTCGGCGATTTTGTCCCGGTTCGCGGCACGGTAGGCGGCTTGGTATTCGGCGATTTGGTCCCGGTGCGTAGCCCGGTAGGTCGCTTGGTATTGGGCGTGTTTGTTAGGGTGCGCTGCGCGGTAGGCCGCACTGCGATTGGCACCTTTCTTCCGTTTCGCTGCGCGGTAGGCCGCTTGGTATTTGGTGATTCGGTCGCGGGTCTCGGCGGCCTGAGCTGCGATGCAGCGCTTCCGAGCGCAGCTACGTTGCGTTCTTCTGGCAGGTTTGAACGCAATCCCGCAATGAGGGCAAGTTTTGGTGGTCATGCAAGTCCTCATCATGGCCAGTTCCGGGGTGTGCTGGCAAGGGTGGTCTATGGGGCGCACGGTCACTGATCAGGGCGCGCGGCGGACGGCGTTCCGTTCCTGCTCAGCCTTGCGTGCCGCTTTGTCAGCCTCGTCTTCCTCCCCTGCCTGGCGCAAGGCAATCGCAAGCTTGGAATAGCCCAAGGCGAGCAGGTCGTGAGGAGGGGGTGTTTCCGGCGTTTGCCCCAGTTGGCGTAACAGCGTTGCGATCGTGTCCTCCAGTTCGGCGCGTGCCTCGCCCGGCTGATTTCGCCGAATCAAGGCATCGGCCAGGGCGATTCGGAAGGTTGCCATCCAAAAACCATAGTAGGGCGCTTCAGGGAATTGCTTCACGAGGGTCGCCTGAATGGCGATGGCCTTGCGGAAGCTCTCTTCCGCTTCGGCCCAGCGTTCTATTTGCCGGTGAAAGGAACCCAGCTTGTCGTGGATGCGCGCTTCGGCGGCGAGAAAATCGGGTATATCCGGATGCTGGGTGACAAGCTTATGGAGCAGGGCCAGGGATTGGCTGAGGCGGTTCTCGATTGTCCTTTGAGTCTCAGGAGGAATGGGCGGTTGCGGGAGGTGTATCCTCGCGTAAGCCTCGCTCAGGTCATAGGCGTAATCGGGAATGCCCGGGAAGGCTTGGACCAGGTCTTCAAGAATATCGATGGCGAGGTCGGCGCCTCCTTTTGCTCGTGGTCGCCGAGCATCCTCTACCGCCGCTCCTTCCAGGTAACATAGTGCGAGCAGATGCTGGTATTCGGGGTTGGCCGGAGCGCGGACATTCTTGTCCGCTTCCCGGGGGCGCGACGTGGCTTCTCCCTCTCCCCGTTGGACGGGGAGAGGGCTGGGGTGAGGGGAAGTTAATGCGTTGAGCAAGGCGACCGCCTTGGCCAGACTGTCGCGTTGCGGGTTGGGAATTTGCGCGGGACGATCCCTCTGGCGCGGGGCAGCCGCCGGCAGTGGGCGCTCCTGGGTGCCAAGGAAGTAGTAAGTGCGAGCCAGTTCGAATCTCTCCTGTGGCGTGTTGCGTGTGGCGTGTTCTGTTTCATCGCCTTGCAGCAGAGCCAGCGCGGCCAGGTGAGCTTCCCGGGCCTCGGTTATCTGCCGCCGTGAGGTATATAGCCGGCCCAATTCATTTTGTAGCTGCGCCACCTCCAGCTTGAGAAGCGGATTTGGCGGCGGGCCGGCGCGCAACTCCTCGTAAAGAGCGATGGCTCGCCGATAGGCTTTAGCCGCTTCATCGAGCTGGCCCAGACGCTGACGGATGGCGCCTACGCGCCGGTTGGCTTCGGCGGTTCGGGCGCGCAACTTGGCATCGTTTCCTGTTTGCCGGGCCAGCCGGTCATAGAATGGCAACAGCTCTTCTAGGAGCGCGGCGGCTTCTTTGGACAGAATGGGCGAAATGGGAACATTGATGGTTTCGCCCCGGGCCCCTTCCATGGTGGGTTGTGGAAGAATGCGCATTTGGCTTGGGGACGAACGCTCGAAGATCCGGTCGAGGGCCTCGATGGCGAGGGCAGCGTTGGCCTCGGCCTTGGAGCGCTCGAGCGCCTCCCCCTTGAGGGCGCTTTTTGTGCGGACGTAGCCGATGGAGGCAACTACGGCAACCATTACGAGCAGGAACAATGTCGTTGCTGTGAGGCTGGCCAACCGCTTGTTGCGGCGGCACCAGCGGCCCAACCTTTCTGCCGGGCCCACTCGCCGGGCGCGGATGGGCCGGTCTTCGAGGAAGCAGCGAAGGTCGTCCGCCATTGCCTCGGCCGATTGGTAGCGCTGGCTGACATCGTGACTGACGGCTTTGAGAATAATGGTTTCGAGGTCGCGCGGAATCTCGCGATTGGCGCCGCG
>Ga0114951_10006099_pt1 | contig 10806 bp, 10 predicted proteins | sample AM7aDNAmetaG_FD_88677 | JGI IMG/M metagenome (GOLD analysis project Ga0114951, IMG submission 88677) | Freshwater microbial communities from Finland to study Microbial Dark Matter (Phase II) - AM7a DNA metaG | ecosystem: Environmental > Aquatic > Freshwater > Lake | place: Finland: Lake Alinen... | reverse complement strand
TTGAAGTTCGTGTCCAATATAGCATTGTTGTGAAAAACTCGTGTCTCTCTCAATATCGCACCGACAAATACTTGACAGTAACTCCTGGTTTTATACGTTTGCCATCGAAGCTGATCTACTCTATAATAAGAACGTTATTAAGGTTACTAGGGGGGTTAACATGGCAGGGGCACCTAAAATTAGGATTACTAAATATTTCGGCAGCGCTTCGGTTCAGAAAATGGAATTGAATCTGGAAGATGCTAAAAGCCACCTGGGCTATTTCTGGACGCCGGACGGCGGCAGTAATGTCATCGTTTCGATAGAAGGGCAGGCTATTAAGTCATACGACGATCTGCAGACTGTGGCTGCTAAGGACAAATATAAAAATGCGGCCTTTGTTGATGTTGGGCTCTTCCTTTCCAACGATGGTCATAAGTCTATCTGGGATAAGTAACCATTTTTCTCTTCTGAATATCGTACATTCAAGCCTCTCAGGCGGTGTAGAGACGTCTTATTTTTGTCTCTGTAAAATCTTGTCCGGACTGCTGGTGTTATAATACTTTGATGGATATTCTCGCTAAACTGAATCCCGCCCAAAAAGAAGCTGTTGAAACGATCGAAGGCCCGGTATTGATTCTGGCCGGTCCCGGCTCTGGTAAGACACGCGTTATCACTCACAGGGTGGCTTACCTGATGAATGTTTGCGGTATCAGTCCTCATCACATCATGGCGGTCACCTTTACCAATAAGGCTGCCCGGGAGATGGAAGAGAGGTTGTCTGAACTGGCGCCGGGTTCGGTGCAAAGCCTCACACTGGGAACTTTTCATGCCATTTGCGCCCGCATTTTGCGGCGGGACGGTAAGGCCTGTGGGATAGAACCCGGTTTTGTGATCTATGATGATGACGATCAGTTGGACCTGGTTAAACGCGCTTTGCAGGAACTGAACCTGGATCCCAAGAAATTCGTACCGCGGGCTATTCTCTCTGTCATCAGTTCCAATAAAAGCAATATGCTAACTTCCCAGGATTGTACACGATCTACTCGCAGTTATTTCGAAGAGGTAACAGGGCGCGTCTATGAGCGTTACCAGCAGTTATTGACAGCCAGTCAGGCCCTGGATTTTGATGATCTGCTGATGCGCACGGTTCTGCTTTTCCGCGAACACCCTGAGATTCTGAAAAAGTATCAGGAACGTTATATACATTTGATGGTAGATGAATTTCAGGACACTAACCTGACCCAGTATGAACTGGTTAAACAGATGGCGGATAAATATAAAAACATCTGCGTTGTGGGTGACCCTGACCAATCCATTTACTCCTGGCGTTCCGCCGATCTGCGCAACATCCTGAATTTTGAAAAGGACTATCCTTTAGCCAGGGTTATCTATCTGGAACAAAACTACCGCTCTACGCAGCGCATCCTGGATACCGCCGCCCATGTTATCAAGGCCAACCGGCAGCGCAAGCAGAAAGAACTATGGACCGAAAATGAAATAGGGGAATTGACCAACATCATTGAGACCTACACCGAGCAAGAAGAGGCTCAATACGTGGTTAAAGAGATTGAAAGGCTGGTGGAAAGCGGGGAAGCCAATTATAGGGACTGTGCCGTCATGTACCGCACCAACGCCCAGTCTCGCGTAATTGAAGAGGCTTTCGTGCGTTACGGTTTGCCTTACAAACTGGTGGCGGGCACCCGTTTCTATGAAAGGCGTGAAATAAAAGACGTTATCGCTTATCTGCGCCTTATCCAGAATCCCTACGATAGTGTGAGTTTACTGCGCATTATCAATATACCCAACCGGGGAATCGGGCAGCAGACCTTGAATTTGCTTTCAAAGTGGGCGTCTGAACAGGGGATATCTCTCTTCGATGCTTTAAAGAAGTTGGCTGAACCTGATGGCGGAACAGGTCTTCTGCCTTTCAATTCCCGCACTGTAAAAACCCTGGGCGCGTTTGGCAGTCTTTTAAAGGACCTGGTCTTGCGCAGTCGGGAAACGAACCTGCTGGACCTGTTTGACCATTTAACTGTAGCTTCAGGTTATAAAGACTATATTTTAGCTGATGAAGACGGTGATGAACGCTGGGACAACGTCCAGGAACTAAGAACAGTGGCGGAAACTTACCGTGAGTTAGTGCCTCCGGAAGCCCTCACCACCTTTTTAGAGAGTGTGGCGCTGGTTTCCAGTGTAGATGATCTGGACGAATCAAATAATAAAGTGACGCTGATTACCCTGCACCAAGCCAAGGGATTGGAATTCAGCAACGTATTTATGGTGGGAGTGGAAGAAGGTCTGCTACCGCATATCAGGTCTCTGGAAGATCCATTCCAGATGGAAGAGGAACGGCGGCTTTGCTACGTGGGTATTACCCGCGCCAGGCGCAGGATTTATCTTACGCACGCCTTTCGCCGCACGTTAATGGGCCACAGAACCGTGAACAAGGCCTCGCGCTTTTTACAGGACATACCTAAAAACCTGGTAGCTGGCGGCGAAATATGGCAGGCCGCTGAGAGCAAACTGGGGTCTGACTACCGGACTATGTCTGCCCAGGTTTCGGATATCAAGCCGAAACCCTCTACCGTGGCATTGAAAGCCGGTGACCGCGTGCGTCACGCTATTTTTGGTGAAGGCGTGGTGGTAAGCTGTACTCCCAAGGCTGATGATTCCGAGGTGGTGGCTGCCTTTGGAGGGGTAGGTGTGAAAAAATTATTGTTGAGCTTTGCCAAACTGGAAAAAGTGTAGCGGTATACCGCCCCGGAGGAAATAGAAGTGAAAGTAATCGCTATTTGTGGCAGTCCTCGTAAAAACGGCAATACGGAAATCCTGTGCCAGCACGCTTTAAAATCTGTTGCCGAAGAGGGGTTGGAGACAGAATTAATTCAACTCTCCGGACTGGATATTCGGTCCTGCCGGGCTTGCATGGCCTGTCTGACCACCGGGGTTTGTGCTATTAAAGATGATTTGCCGCCGGTGTTTACCAAAATGAAAGAGGCGGACGGCATTATTCTGGCATCTCCGGTCTATTACGGTTCCTGTACTTCTCTGCTTAAAGCTCTTATGGAAAGAGCTGGCTGGTTATCGCGTTCAAATAAAGAACCTTTTAAAGGTAAGGCAGGCGGATCGCTGGTGGTGGCCAGGCGGGCCGGGCACAATTTTACTATTGCAGAAATCAATTTCTGGTTTCAAATTCTAGGCATGACTGTGCCGGGCTCATCTTACTGGAATATCGCCTTTGGACGCGAACCGGGTGAAGTGTTAAAAGACGAGGAAGGGCTCAGGACGGCCTGGAATTTCGGCAAGAACTTGGCCGGGTTGCTTAAAAAATCCAGTTCCTGATTTCGGTTTTAAAAACTATCCTTCCTGGCAGTTATTGTCTTGAAAAGTGTTTTCCTGGTGCTAACCTTTGTCATTTTTGTACGTTTTATTTAATGACCAACCGGTTGCGTGGATGAAACTACAACTTTATACGTATATTAAATTACACTCTTTTATGTATGTTTATTCCGCGCCGGGGGTTTATAATGTAAGTATATAGGAAGGAGGGTAAGGCGATGTGGGTTTTGAAAACTATAATCTGCTTGTTTGCCGGTCATGTCTGGATTGGTTCAATGTACAAATACTGCGTACGCTGTGGCAAGCTCGAGTTAGAGCATGCTCATGATGTAGTCCATTAGTTACAATCTAGTCTGCTTTTTACAATCAGGGAGAAGACCATAAGTTCTTCTCCTTTTTATTTTACTGGTGAAGGGTTTTGCCCGGCTGAAGTTCTGATGCCATCTCGCCTTGCATAATGCTATAATAGAACAGGTTTTGCGTCTGGTATAACCAATGTGCAATAACAGGTGGAAATTTAAAAGATGTCGATTTCAAAGTCAGTTAAGAATAATATGATAGCGGGCTCCTACATCCGCAAGATGTTTGAAGAAGGCATTGCCCTGAAGAAAGTTCACGGCGATGCTAATGTCTTCGATCTTAGCATTGGTAATCCCATTGTGGAGCCGCCTGAGTCTTTCAACCGCGAACTGCACCAGTTGGTGAACCATCCTCAGCCCGGAATGCACCGGCACATGGAGGACCCGGGTTACGTCAGCACCCGCCTGGCTATTGCGGCCCAGCTGAGTTCGAAAACCGGGGTTAAATTCCGCCAGGAAGACATCGTCATGGCCTTCGGGGCAGCGGGCGCTGTTAACGTGGCTTTCAAGACCCTCTTGAATCCGGGTGAAGAGGTGATTTCTTTTACCCCCAATTATTTTGAATATGAGAATTACGCTGAAAATCATGGCGGCGTCGTCAAATACATACCTGCTGACAGAGACCTTAATCCTGACCTGGAAGCGCTGTCGGCAACTATTACTTCAAATACCAAAGCGGTTGTCATTAATTCCCCCAATAATCCTACCGGGTATGTGTATACCATGCGGACACTGCAAGGTGTGGCCGAGGTAGTGCTACGGCGCAGTGCCGAACTCAAACATCGAGTATACATAATAAGTGATGATGTGTACTCCACTTTATACTTTGGGCAGGGTGCCTGCCCACGCATGGTGCAGTATTATCCGCATACCATAGTGGTCACCTCTTATTCCAAAGACCTCTCCTTGCCTGGTGAGCGTATCGGCTACCTGGCCGTACATCCGCAGTGCGAGGACGCCGCCGATGTGGTGAAAGGCCTGGTCTATGCCAACCAGGTGTTGGGTTTTATCAATCCTCCGGCCTCTATGCAGAACGCCGTACGTAATTTGCAAAATTCTTCAGTAGATATTGAGATTTACCGCCTAAAAAGGGACTTCTTATACCACAATCTTACTGAGATGGGATATTCCATCGTCAAGCCCCTCGGGGCATTTTATATGTTCCCCAGTTCACCCAACCCGGACGACGAAGTGTTCGTCCAGGAATTGAAGCAACTCTTAGTCCTGACCGTGCCCGGGCATGTATTTAAAGCTCCAGGCTACTTCAGAATGAGCTATTGTGTGGACGATCGAGTGATTGAGGGTTCACTTAAAGGCTTTAAAACGGCTATTGCCAAATATAAATAGTTGGATAGTAATCGGGTTGAATTAGATCCTGCAAGATCGCGTTGATATCTTATTGGTTTATATGTTATTAAAGGAGAATTCTTGTCTTAATTGGTCAGTAATACTAGGATAATTATATAATTAAGACCTGCATACTTCCATTGGTAGCCTTGACAAGCCAATGTAAGGGAGTATAATAAGCATTATCTGTGTAGAAATTCATTCTTTATTCCTTGCCGAGAGGGGGTATTCGCGCTCAAAGAACGGTTCTGCTTTCATCTACAGGCCTAACATTTTATACTCTAAAATAAAATAGGAATAGTATTTTTTAAGGGAGGACAAATGTACAAAAATTTTGATTTGACCGGAAAGTATGCACTTGTGGTGGGTGGCGTCGGAGGAATCGGAAAAGCCTTGACCATAGGTTTAGCTCAAGCAGGAGCAGATGTGGCTATCGCTGATCTAAATCTGGCGGCCTATCCTGAAGTGGAAAAAGAAATCAAAGCCATCGGTAAAAAATGCATGTCTGTACAGGTGGACGTCACCAGTGCAAAATCAGCTGAAGATTGTGTAGCTGCCGTCTTAAAGAACTACCCTCGCATCGATATTCTCGTTAACGCTCATGGCATTGCCATTCGTAAGCCCGCCGAAACCTTCCCGATTGAAGAGTTTCGCAAAGTTCTGGACATCAATACCACCGGAACTTTCGTAATGTGCCAGGCAGTTGGCAAAGTTATGATTAAGCAAAAATACGGCAAAATCATCAATCTTTCTTCTGTGCGCGGCGAATATGGTTTGCCGGCAGATTATGCCGCTTATTGCGCCAGCAAAGGTGCTGTCAATACCCTGACCAAAACTCTAGCTTGCGAATGGGCTAAAAACAATGTTCTGGTCAATGCCATCGGTCCCACTATTGTTGAAACAGAACTAACCAAAACAGCTTTAGCGGATCCTGATTATGCCAAGAGAATGGCTTCTCGTATTCCGCTGGGCCGCTGGGCTAAAACTACAGACCTGGTTGGTCCCGTTTTGTTCTTTGCCTCAACTGCTTCAGATTTCGTAACCGGGCAAATCCTGTATATCGATGGCGGCGTCACTACCTGGTAAACCTAAATCAAGAAAATTCGATATAAAAATAGTTAGGTGTAATTCAGTCATTAAATACTAAAAACGGAGGCCACATGAAAATAGTACATTTAGCTGATTGCAAGCCTTATGCGGCTGCCAAGCATTTTAATATGACCGCTATGCGGCTTCAGGCCAAAGATGAAACCGGTACTTCTAAATTCTGGTGCGGTCTATCCTATTTTCTGCCTCAGGGTGGCGCAGAGTGGGCTTACGAAGACAATCCCTTTGAAAAAGTTTATGTCGTTCTAGAAGGTGAGCTCACTATTAAAACCAAGACCGAAGAGCGTGTTTTGGGCCCTATGGATTCCGTTTTTCTGGCGCCTTTCGAGGGTCGTGAAATAATCAATAAGACCAATAAACCTGTTACCATGCTTGTTATCGTAAACTACTAAATTACACACCTCCACAGTACAGGCCTATCTCACATATGCTTCTACTGTGGAGGCTTTTTTTTGGGGGGAAAACCAGATGCCCGGATTACTGGAAGGTGTAAAAGTTGTTGCCTTTGATCAAGTGGTTGCTTTGCCGGCTACCACGGCTGTTATGGCTGATTGGGGCGCGGAAGTAATCAAGATAGAACCGGTTTGGGGTGACTGGCAGAGAAGCCTGGTCAGTTTTAACAGGACCCCGCTTGTCAAAAAAAATGACAAGGGTGAAATAGAACTGCATTTTGAATTCTTAAACCGCAGTAAAAAGAGCGTGGCACTGAACCTTAAAAAGACCAACAGCAGAGATGTTCTGCTCAAGGTTTTGAAAGATGCCGATGTTTTTATTACTAACTATTCTGTAGACGTCCTGGAACGATTTAAATTAACCTACAATGATCTCAAGGAAGAGTTCCCGTCTCTGATACATTGCCTATTGACCGGTTATGGCTCAAAAGGCCCAATGACCAAGGAACGCGGCTACGATTACGTGGCGGCCTGGTCTTACGGTGGACCGATGGGACTGGTTACTGCCGATCCCAGTTCACCTCCCGCCATACAAAGGCCCGGAATGATGGATATGGTGGCGGCTGCTCATATGTTGAGCGGGGTTTGTGCTGCCCTGTATTATAAACAGAGGACTGGTAAAGGCCAGGCCTTGGAGCTTTCTCTTTATCACACGGCTACCTGGACGCTGGGACTGGATACTCAGGTCGCTCTTTTCGGCTATCCGCCCAGGATCTGGGACCGCACACGCAATCCCAATCCTATGTATAATTCTTACAGATGCCAAGACAGGTGGATGATGATGGTCCATCCCAACCAGGATTACTGGGTGCCCTTCTGCAAGGCCATCGGTAAAACTGAATGGATCAACGATCCCAAATATGCCACGATGGATGCGCGCGAGAAGCGGGCTGAAGAAATGATCAAGGAATTGGACGCCCTCTTCGTTACCAAGACCTGGAAAGAATGGGAAGTGCCTTTCAAAGCCAACGATTTGATTGTCAGCGGCAACCACCCCATTTCAGAAATTCTGGAAGACGAGCAGGCCAGGGTCAACGGTTTTTTCACAGAAATCGAGCATCCTGTCGTGGGAAAAGCCACATTATTGAATAGCCCCATGCAGTTTAGCGAAACACCTGCCAAGATTACCAGCGTTGCTCCTCAGTTGGGCGCTCATACCGAGGAAGTTTTGCTGGAGGCTGGTTACACCTGGGAAGATCTGGCCAAGTTGAAAGAACAGAAGATCATTCCTTAAAAAAAGTGTTGCGCTCTTTATAATAATGGAGATATACCATGAGGTTAAAAGATAGGGTCGCCATTGTCACCGGCTCCGCACGTGGTATAGGTGAGTCCATCGCCAATCGGTTTGCGGAAGAAGGGGCTAAAATCGTTATTAATGGTATCGATCTGCCAGCAGCCCAGGCAGTGGCAGAGAGATTAACTAAGGAAGGCAAACAGGCCATTGCTGTAAAAGCCGATGTTTCCGTAAAAAACGAAGTACAAGCTATGGTCAAAGCTGCTGTGGATAAATTCGGCAGGGTGGATATCCTGGTCAATAACGCCGGAATGTCAGTGGTTGGGGCTTCGCAGGATTTGGAAGAAGCCGTTTGGCGCAAAGGCATTGATGTAATGTTGACCGGAGCGTTTCTGTGCTGCCAGGCCGCCGGCAAAGAGATGATCAAGCAGAGGTTCGGCAAGATCGTCAATATTGCCTCTATTAACGGCATCGGCGCATATCCGGAGAGGGCCTGTTATTGCAGTGCCAAAGCCGGGGTAATCGCTCTTACAAAGGTGCTGGCTTGTGAGTGGGCGCATTACAACATTAATGTTAACGCGGTGGCGCCCGGCGCTGTCGAGACTGACATGGTCAAGAACCTGGTGGCCTTTGGTATCCTGCCCAAGGATGAAGTGGTCCGCAGGACACCAATGGGCAGAATGGCCAGTACCTTGGAAATCGCCGATACCGTGGTTTTCCTGGTTTCAGAAGAGTCACGGTTCATTGAAGGTCAGACTATCGCAGTAGACGGCGGCTGGACGGCTTACGAATACCTGGAGTCATGGCTGGATAAAGCCCGCCAAAAAGATTAACCAGCAGGTAGTTGGTTGCGCAAAGATCAGCAGAGCCCAATTGGGCCCTGCTTAATTTACTTAATGGGGTTTATATAGGAGGAAACGGTTATGGCTGACACGGAGAAACTAACGTTAACAGCGGATGCTCCTGGAAAGGTCATGTTCATGCTGGGCAACGAGGCCATCGCCAGGGGTGCTCTTGAAGCCGGTTTGCGCGTTTATGCCGCTTATCCTGGTACTCCTTCCAGTGAAATCAGTGAAACGCTGATAACTCTGTCTGAAAAAGAAGGTTTTTACGGAGAGTGGTCGGTTAATGAAAAAGTGGCTTTTGAGGTGGCTTTCGGAGCTTCAATGTGCGGGGTCAGGTCAATGACCTCGCTCAAGCATGTCGGCCTGAATGTGGCGCACGATTCCCTGATGTCAGCCACCTATATGGGCGCTCTCGGCGGCATGGTGATGGTCAATGCGGATGATCCAGGCCAGTGGAGTTCACAGAACGAGCAGGATAACCGTTTTATTGCCGAGCAGGCCTATATGCCTGTTCTGGAGCCATCTTCCGCGCAGGAAGCCAAAGATATGACGGTTGATGCCTTCCGGCTTTCTGAAGAATTTGGCCAGATATTTATGTTGCGTTCAGTTACACGCATCGGTCATGCGCGCGGAGATGTTACTTTGGGGGCTATCCGTAAAGGTCAGGAAAAGGGCGAGTTTAAAAAGAGCGACCGTTTTCAGTGTATGCCGGCCTGGTCGCGCAAAAACCGGGTGGTGCTGATAGAAAAGCTGGCGAAAATCAAGGAGTATTTTGAAACCTCGCCCTATAACTCGACTAAAATTGTGAAAGGCGCCAAACTGGGCATTATTACCAGCGGTATTTCATATTGTTATGCTTATGAAGCTTTGCGCTGGTTGGGACTGGAAGACAAGGTGGCTGTTCTAAAGATAGGCACTCCCTTTCCGCTGCCTGAGAAACTGGTGCGGACCTTCCTTTCTTCTGTACCGGAAGTGCTGGTGATGGAAGAACTTGAGGCCTTTGTAGAGAACCATGTGGCCGTGATTGCTCAAAAAGCTGATATCCGGGTCAGGATTCACGGTAAAGACGTTTTACCGGTGAGGGGTGAGCTGGATGTCCGCAAAGCTGTCGAAGCTATTGCTAAATTATCCGGTGTGGCACTTCCTGCTGATTTTCAGACAATTGATAAGAGAGCGGAAGAGGCCAGTGCTATTCTGCCCTTGCGGCCGCCCACTCTCTGTTCCGGGTGTCCTCACCGGGCTACCCTGTATGCCATTAATGTAGCTTCTCGCAAGATCAAGAAAGACCTGGGACAAAGTGTTTATGCCGGAGATATAGGCTGCTACAGCCTGGGTATTTATCCTCCCTTGAACGGAGACGATACCTCCCTGTGCATGGGGTCCGGTTTTGGCGTTGCCAACGGCATCGCCAGGGGGCAGGATGCTCCAGTAATAGGCCACCTGGGTGATTCTACCTTCTTCCATTCTGGCATTCCGGCCATGATCAATGCAGTCTTTAATAAGAGCAAAGTGACCATGGTGATATTGGATAATTCGGCTACCTCTATGACTGGTTTTCAGCCTCATCCCGGCGCGCCTGATGTCGGCGAAATTGGAATTAAACCGGAGGATGTGGCCAGGGCCTGCAACGTCAAGTTTGTTGAAGTAGTCAATGCTTTTAATCTTAAACAGGTCTCCGAGACGATGGAAAAGGCCGTCCGCTTTGACGGCCCGGCAGTCATAGTCAGCCGCGGGGCTTGCGCCATTCTGTCTGCCCGTGACAGGAGACAGCGCGGTGAAAAAATTGAGCCTTACAGGATTAGCAAAGAGACCTGTACTGAGTGTAAATTGTGCATCAATTCACTGGGCTGCCCGGCTATTATCCTGACGGACGGCAAGGTTGTTATCGATGCCGCCCAGTGCGACGGCTGCGGGTTGTGCGCACAGGTCTGCCCCGGTAAATCCATCATACTGAAGGGGGTTAAATAGATGGCAGATTCAATAAAGGAGCTTAACATAATAATGGCAGGCGTAGGCGGTCAGGGCGTGGTCCTGATGAGCGAACTGATCGGCACGGCGGCTGTCAGGGCCGGGCTGAAAGTCAGGGGCTCGGAAGTGCTGGGCATGGCCCAGAGGGGCGGTTCAGTTTTTAGCAATATCCG